>OKRS01001663.1_pt1 | contig 14238 bp, 9 predicted proteins | sample 1601191 | NCBI WGS metagenome assembly OKRS01 (sample SAMEA3541509, study PRJEB24748) | human gut metagenome | biome: human gut; feature: human-associated habitat; material: faeces | place: China | collected 2012
CTTGTACTGATGAACCATAATTCTCCTTCAATATATTTCATCGGATCTATCCGTGAAATTCTAATTCAAGGCGCCACACACGGCACCCTTATACACGCACTAAAGAGGACTGTCATCATAAACGACGGTCCCCTTTAGCTGATCAAATACAAACCTGTTACAAATTACTTGTTGTTAACATTCTCACAGCTCTGATTACCAACTGTGCATGATGTCTTACAAGCTGACTGGCATGATGTCTGGCACTCGCCACATCCACCCTTGACCATTGTATTCTTCATAGTCCTGTTTGTGAGTGTTTTAATTCTCTTCATTCTGGATACACCTCTCTTTTTATGTCATATATCGGGATTATAACACAAAGATATATAAAGTAAAAGTTTTTTTTAACTGAGCATAGCCCCCAGCATCCCGCCTGCAACGCACATAATACACTTGGTTATAACTGCTATTCCCTCTCTGTCGCCTGAACCTGTAAACAGCACCGACACGGTCAATGCGACCGATATGTAAGTCAGGCCATACACCATCCCCCACAGGAAACGCTTCTCCCTGACTTTTCTGCCCGTAACAAAGCCCCCGGCAAATGTGGCCACTATGTATATCACAACAACCAGTATACCGAGCACCTTATCGCTTATCCCCACTTTGTATACGACCACCGCCGTTATAAACAGCATGATTATCGTGAGCAGATAGGACAGGATCAATCCCTTTACAACTCCCATAAATTTCTGACTTGCAGACATACTACCACCATATTCTTTACTCTTTACATTATTATGATGTTCCTCCTCATTTTATTAATAAAAATACAGCCTGTTTACTCAAACAGGCTGCATATATCTTCTATATCATAAAAGGTTTTGTATGCACGCTCGCGCGTGATACCATTTGGTTTTATCAGATCCACCACCATGACCGTACATAGCCCTGCCCGGCTGGCAGATATGATACCATTCACAGAGTCCTCAACGGCCACCGCTTCGTCCGGGTTTACGCCCAGCTTCCCGCAGGCCTTCAGATATATATCAGGCTCCGGCTTTCCGTGGGTGATCTCGTCTCCGCATACCTTTTCATCGAAGTATCCGGCTATTCCAACGCTATCAAGTCTCTGCTGTGCCCTCGTCCTCGCAGTGGAGGTTGCAAGTGCCATCTTCACGCCGTGTTCTTTTAAGAATCTCAGCGTGTCCTCGACATGTGGCTTTATGTCTATTCCATACTTTTCCACATGTTCATCGAACAGATCCATTGTTCTCTGTCTGAACGCAAGATAATCAAAATCTTCGCCCATTATTTCCTTAAACACCCGGGCGTTGGAGGTCTTGTTGCCTCCAGCCACCCGGTCACATACATTTTCCATCTGTGCCTCAGGAATCCCTATGCTCATGCCGTTTTCCTTCCAGCACTTCCTGTATATCTTCTCCGTGTCTACCAACACGCCGTCCATATCAAATACAACTGCCCTGTACATAGCACTTTCTCCTACATTAAGCAGCGGCGTTTTTCTTTCTTCTTCTGCCAGCTATGATGATGAATGCAAGCAATGCAAGAAGCAGGATCGCTGCGATTATTATTATGATCAGCACAACCGGTGACATCTTTTCGCTGAGCTTGAAGGTGAATACCTCTCCGGTCTCTCTGTCATATGTTGTCGCTATATTACCGGCCTTATCCTGGGCTGTTACCTCAACCGTGTATGTATCATACTGATCTACCTGCATCTCATACTTGTTATCTGCCTGATAGCTTGCAGGATCTATGGTATTGCCATTTATAACTATGGATGTGATCTCGTCTTCCTCATTCTCAAGACCTATCGTCATGTTGAATGGCTCTCTGAGAGTCTCTCCATCCTCAACACCTGTTATGATGATTCGTGGTGCAGTACCATCATACGTATAATCAAATTCCTGTGTTGCCGTGTGTCCAACCTTGTCAGTTACTGTAAGTGTTATCTTGTGATATCCGTCTGTCATATCTGAGAAATCGATAAGATTTACTCCGTCTATCTTGGCGTCAACCGAGAAGTCTGAAGTATCACTTACATCCCACAGTGCTTCGTAGCCCTTGTCTCGTATATCAGCAAAATCTGATGCATTGAGAAGCAGTGTTCCGTCATCGCTTGCAATGCTCTTGCTCATGAATCCGGCAAGTGTCGATGTAGCCTTGAGCTCAGGTGGTGTGTTATCGACTGTGAATACCAGGCTGTAATCATCAGCCTTATTTCCCAGTTCATCCTGCGCTGTTATTGACACCTCGTATACACCATCCTCAGAGAATCTCTGGCTTCCTGTGCTGAGTTCTGAAGAATTGCTGTAATTTGTAAAGTATGATGATGACACATCCTTGCTGTCCTTCTTCACGGTTATCTTCACATCATCTGTCGAGAAGAATGACTCCTGAACGCTCAGTGACATATCAACATAGTTCGGTGCGGAAGAATCCATACTTCCTATTGGGTCGTAATTCTTTACTTCCTTGTTGTCCTTATCCACTGCGCTCACCTTTACAACAGGTGCCTTTGAGTCAACCTTGAAGGTCTTGGTCTGGCTGGCTGCCACATTTCCTGCAAGATCTCTTGCATTTACTGTGATCGTGTACTCGCCATCCTCTGTAAAGTTGTAAGTTGCGGTATGTGGATTGCTTCCTGAGAAGCTGCTTGTTCCCAGCGTAGCGATATTCGATGCCGCTGTTCCGTCCGTCTTTCTGGTTATTGTCACGTTAAATGCATCTGCGGCAAGATTGTTGTTCTCATATGCAAATGAGAATGCCTCATCTATGCTGATGGTTGCATTTACCGCCGTTGTCTGTCTGTCGTTCATTCCTGAAATCGATATAACCGGTGCAGTCTTATCGATTCTGAACTTCACTGTTCTGGTCACAGCCTTGTTGCCCGCCTTATCCTCTGCGGACACGGTGACTGTGTAATCGCCCTGGGCGTCAAATGTCACACCGCTGAGTACCTCTCTGACTGTGCTGACTCCATCGCCCTTTGTTCCCCAGGTAACATTCTTTCTGATATCTCTGTTCTCTACAACAGATCCACCCTCATTTGTTCTGACTACATGAATGGTGTACTTTCCACCTCTCATGTTATCTGTAAGTGTTACAGGGACTGTCACATCGCTGTTGTTTATAGTGTTGACATTTCCAAGCTGTATCTCAGGCTTGTGCTTGTCTATGTAGAAATGGGTTCCTGTTGTTCCTTCATTTCCACACTTGTCGGTAACGGTCATGGTGAGATCATACTCACCTTCCTTATCATATGTGTACTTCTTGCCCCATGTTCCGCCGTTACTCTTTATATAGAAGTATTGCGGATTCTCATCCACTGCTACTTTTCCATCATTCTCTGTGATAATGGTGTTCTGAAGCGACTTGAACTGTTCCTCCACACCAACTCTGAATGATATTGAAGTCTTGAAGTAATTGTTATTATCCAGTCTGTACTCAGGATCATCGTCAACATACACAAGTGGCTCTGTGGTGTCGACGTAATAATTCTTTGTATTGAGAGCACTTGTGCCCTCCTGAACACTGAACGCCTCGTCTGCTGCCGGCTTCAGTGCATTGCCGGAATTATCGGCTCCCTCAACTGTGAAATAATATACAGTTGCCTTGCCGCCCTTAGCTGTCATCTTATATGCTGCAGTGGTCTTGCCATCTGCTGTCTGGAACGGAACCGTTGTCTCTGACCAGTTCGAATCACTGTAGGTCTTGTAGTGTACCTTAAGCGTTGCATTCTGTGCATCCATTCCATAATCATCTTCTATGCCAAATGTAATAGTTCTGCTCCTGTTAAGGAATCTGCTGCTTCCACCGGACACAACTGATATCTCAGGGCTCTTCTTATCTATTACAAATGAAGTTGTTGCCTTACCCGACTCATTGCCAACCTCATCGACAGCAACGATCGTGATATTATAAAGTCCAGGCTCTTTGAATGTTGTGGACTTTGCTGCATTTGCAGTGTAATCCGCATCCAGCTCATACTTGCTTATGCTCCTGCCATCGCGTGTTCCTGTCACAACGAACTTCTCCACGAAGTAATTGTCAGTTCCCCTTGCTGTTATGGTCACATTGCTGTTATTCCAGTAATTTATCAGCTTTCCGCCGGCAGTTCCATCTATTGACACTGATGGCTTGACGGTATCAACTATCAGGTGTATCTCCTGGCTGGCCTTGCTCTCGTTTCCTGCTCTGTCCTTCAGCTTAACAGTCATCGTGTACTCTGTATTTTCATCTGTTATGCCAAGGGCCTTTGCATCCAGTGTCTTTTCTATATCATTTCCTGATACATTAATGCTTCCTGTAATGTCCTGTGATCCGGCTGCGCTGCTTCTGCCTACTGTATATGTAACTTTGCCATTGCTGTCATTGTTATCGGAACCAGAGACCTTGATCTTCACGTCACTCTTTGATCTGTAATAGAATGTCGATCCTGATTTGTATTTCTGGTTTGCACACTCCAGCTTCACATTTGCCGGTGCAGTCTTATCATAGTAAACCTTTATGCTCTGTACTTCTTTGAACTTCGTGTCAGCATTGTTCGGATCGTGTATTCTCGCCATGAGTGAGATCTCGTACACACCCTCATCTGGAAGCTCGTAGGATATGTTGACCGTATTCTTGTCATATGCAGCGGCAACTGTACCCTTTACCTCAACTGCCTTATCATTCTTTCCTGCAAATGATGTTCTGGTGATCACCAGCTTTGCGTCATCTGCTGCAAGCTGGAAGCCTGATACTGCACCCTCTACAGTCAGAGTATCATCATTTCTCCAGAATATAGCGCCGTTGTCAGCATCTGTACCGTTCACAGATAACTTCTCTCCTGAAAGGCCATCCACATTGACATACACATATGTGTTCGTCTCTGTCTTATTTCCAGCCTCGTCAGTTACCACAACTGTCAGGACATAACTTCCTGAACCATCTATGCTTATCTCTTTTCCGCTCTGCAGGCCATTGTCACCTGTAGATGTTGAATACCAGTTCTTGACCGATGTATATGATCCATTTGCATCTGCCTTCTTGAGTGAAGCGACCGCCGATGCAACACCTGATGTGGCATCGCTGTACTTTATATTAAGAACAGCTTCCTTTGCGTCTGTGACTGTGTACTGCTGATCATTGTTTGTCCTGTCTGTTCCGGCGTTGTCCGTAACCTTTACAACAGGTGCTGTATTATCCACCTTGACTACAGTCTCTATCCTGCCATCTATTCCGGCGAAGTCCTTTGCCGCAAATGTGATGGTATGCTCTCCATCAGCCAGATATATGTCTGACTTTGTTGAATCCTGTACATCTCCACCGCTCACACGGACATCGCTGCTGTATGTGAACTTGTTTCCTTTTTCAAGGATCGTTTCCTTCTTGCCATCCACGCTGTATGACACGGTGTCTATGTAAGAATACTCTCCAGTTGCCTTCACTGTCAGCTTTGTGGATTTCACATAGCTTGTGGAACCGCCTGTAACTGTGAGTTCAGGCTTTCCTTCCTTTACAAATACAATGTCGCCATCCTCATCTGCGCCGACTGAGTTATTGCCAAACTCGTTCTCCTTGGCGTAAATGACAAGCTTCTTGGCATTATCTGCATTATCTGCATTGTCCTTCTTGAACCACTGTGCACTTATCTCGAATTCATATTCATATCCGCCGGACACAGCCTTTTTGCCTGTGCACTCCACTGCTGAAGCTGCACCCGTAAGCTCGTAGTACAGGCTCACGTCATCTATCTCAGTGTTATCACTGCCGACTGTAACCTTCTTCACCTGTACAGTGAACTTATAAGCATCATCTACCTTGAGCTGAGGGAATCTGTAATCCACTCCGTTCTTCTGTATGATCTCAGGGGTAACACTTGTTATGACAGGAGCTCCGTTGAGCTTCTTGACGATAACACTGGTCTCCTCTGACTTGTTTCCTGCAACATCGACCGCTCTGAACTTGTATGTTCCACTCTTATCAGGTGCAACAAACTGGGATGTGCTCTCAGTCTTGCTCCAGGTCTTTCCATTGTCTGATGAATACTCCACATAGTCTATTCCTGTGGCATTTCCCTCTGCTGCATCTGTGGTATCCTTGGCGTCTATCACAAATGTTCTGTCGGCATCACTGCTTGTGAGGTTCAGGAGATAATAGCCATCGCTCACCTTGTTGTGAAGGTTGTAGTTATCATCAGCCTCAACCGATATTGTAGGTGCCTGCTTATCCACGGCAACCTTTATGGTTCCAAGCAGCTCGAAATCACCGCTCTCATCAGTACCTGTATAATAGTAAATAGCTATCTTCTGTACCGCTGTGTCATTCTTCAGCTCATACACATTATCAAATGTGACAAGCTTTCCTGCTGCATCTGTGGCTGTAGCGATCTTATCGTCCGCTGTAGCTCCTTTGTAAACAGCCACTCCTAACTTGCTGCTGTCGATTCCGTCAACTTTGTCGGACTTGATCTTGAACTTTATTGCCTTGTCAAAATCCTTGAAGCCATACACCATATCCGCCTTATCGCCCTTTACAATGGCCGTTACATCTATGGTCTGTATATCTTCCTCCTCCGCAAACAAATGAAAATGTGAATCGATCGCCACAAGAGTGAGTGTCATAACTACCGCCATCGTAAGCGCGATCAGTCGATGCAAAAGTGATTTATTCTGCATAACCTTTTTCATGTCCCTCTCCTCCTATATCTCTTCATCGGAATGTACTATAATTACATTCTTTATCATTCTTACCGAGCTCGCTGCGCGTCCTCCCTGAAGAACGGCTGTGGAATCATCTGCGTCATCGCTTCTAAGTACATCCGTTGCTTCCTCGTCCGCCTCATCACTTCTGAGTATGTCCGTTGCTTCCTCGTCCGCCTCATCACTTCTGAGTATGTCCGTTGCTTCCTCATCTGCCTCGTCATTTCTGAGTACATCCGTTGCTTCCTCATCCGCATCTTCTCTGAGGATGTCTGTCGCCTCCTCAAAGCTGCTGCCATTGATGTCAAGATTCTCTTCGTCTTCCCTCAGAATATCTGTTGCCTCCTCGGCATCATCGCGGAGAATATCAGTTGCAGTCTCGCCTTCATCCTCCAGTCTCTTTTTCCCGAGATCAGCTATCGCTTTCTCGTAATTTGCCATTCCCTTTTCAGAATGTTTTTCGGCTGCAGTTGACTTTACATCCCTTACCGAAATTCTGGATGTATGGTTCTTGATCGCCTCCTGTTTGGAGGCACCGCCTCCCTGTACACTCTCATAGCCCTTCTCCTTGATCTCATCGATCTTCTTACGGGCTGTTGAGCCTGTGGCAATTCCCACCGCCTTCGGTATCTTTAACACGAAGAACAGTACCACCGCCACAATAGCGAATACGATCGCAAGTGCCAGGCCGCCATATAACATTACATTATAAACTGTTGCCATAACCTTTCACTCCTCCCTTACTCGCTCGTTGACCTTGAACTGCCATTTACTATGCTCTTAACTGTCAGGTCATTGGATAACGACTGCCATCCCTGCTTAAGACCATTTGCAAGTGCCGGAACTTTGTTACCGTTCTCGTACACTTTCCTCACAGCCCTTGTGGCACTGGCATTCCATGATGCCGAATCGCTTCCAAATTTATTCGAATATCTATCGACCAGATAGCTCAGATGGCTTACGTACACGACCGCTGCGTTGTCATCGGTTCCAAGTGTAGTCTCAGCGTTGCCATATATTCTCTCTGCCTCATCATAGTAGCTGTCATCGCCGCTGTTCTCTGCCATCTTGATATAAGTCTCAGCCTCGTTCACCGAGTATTCTGAATATGCTTTCTTGGATGTCTCTGTCGCATTCTCGCCCTCTATATCCAGACTGTTCAGATAAAGCGCTGCACTGTTCGCCGCAGAGTTGTAATAATGTAACTGCTGGCCCGCATCATCCGCATTCTCGGCAAGTTCTGTATATACCGAGTACATAACTCCTGAATACTGGCCATTGTAGTATTTTACGCCTCTGTCCGCCGGGAACTGGCTGTTCAGCACCTCTGCGTTGTCGTCCAGGTTCTTCATCGCCTCATCCATCAGCACCTCTATTCTGTTCGCAAGCTCCGGATCATTGGATATCTCGCCAAGATATATGTAAGCTATGTTGAGGTAATTGGTGTATTTGTCAGGATTGGTGTCATCTATGTTGTCACTGTTGTAATCCTGGAATGCAAATATATTTTCCTTGTTCGTATCAAAGCTTGCAGACTTGTTTATCTTGCTGTCACATATCGCAGCGTAATACTTTGCCTGCTTTGCCTGATCCGGGAAGTCCTTGCTCTCATCAACCATATTGAAATATTTCTTGGCCGCACTGTAGTCCTTGACCTCGTCGTAATACAACATGGCTATCTTGAACTTTACGTCGTCCTTTATCTCGTCCTTGTTCTTAAGTGCAAGTCTTATTCCCTTTTCTGCCGCCGTCTCGGTGTTGGCCGAAGTGTTTCCATCGTCCTCTGTATAATAGTAAGCATATGTCTCCATGTAGCCTATATAGGCATCCGATGCGGTTGGGTCTATGTCGACAGCCGCCTTATAGCACTCAAATGCCTTGTTGTAATCGCCCTCGTCGACTGCATCCCTCGCCTCGTTGACCTTGTTGTTGTAATCAAGATCCTTGAGCTGGCCTTTCTTTACTCCGCCTATCACAGCACAGCACGCTGAGAGTATCGATAATCCCGCAACCACTGAGAACGCTGCTATCTTATGCTTTGCCTTTGCCTTGTATGCATCGTCGAGCTCGTTGTAGTGATCCAGCGCATACAGCAGTTCTGAACAGGACTGATATCTGTCCTCAGGACTCGGCTGACAGCACGTCTGTATAATTCTCTCAAATCCTGATGAGAGCATCGGATTCCACTGTCTGATAGGCTTTATCTCGTAAGGAGGCTCACATGGATTCTTGCCGGTAACAAGGTGATAGAGCGTTGCTCCCAGATTGTAAATATCTGTTCTTGCATCCGTGTTGTAGATTCCATGTCCCTGCGCATCACCGAACTGCTCCGGTGCCGCATAGCCTCTTGTTCCAAGAGCCGTGGTATCCGCATTGTTCTCCACTATGTATTCCTTAGCCGTTCCAAAGTCGATAAGCTTTACCGAGCCATCCGGCTTCAGCATGACATTTGAAGGCTTCATATCTCTGTATATGATCGGCGGATTCATGGAATGCAGGTAGTCAAGTGCACTGGCAAGCGCCCTGCCCCATTCGATTACCTTTTCCTGTGGCTGTGCGCCCTCCGCCTTGAGCACATCGCTGAGTGGACGTCCTTCTACGAAGTCCATGACAACGTAGATCGTGCCATTCTCATTGATGATATCAACGATTCGTGGCAGTACCGGATGATCCACATCCTTGAGGATATTTGCTTCTCGCTCCAATCCCTTTAAGAGTGTGGCTGTACTCTTGGAGCCATCATTCTTGATCTCCTTTACAGCCCACTGTTTATTAAGTCGGTTATCCATGGCAAGATAAACTATTGACATACCACCCTGGCCGACTTTTTTAAGTATTTCGTATTTTCCGTCTAATACCGTTCCTAACTCTGTCATATATCGATCCCCATTACTCCGATTTAATAAGCACTACTGTTACATTATCCGTTTCTTTTCTGTACTTCACAAGCTCTGTGAGGAACTCACAGCCCTCCTTCATCTTCGCCTCGTCGACGCATGTTCCCGGGCCAAGTCTCTCTATCATCTCCTGAGGCGTTATCTTATGTCTGAATCCATCAGAACACAGCATGTAATGCGCTCCGGGAGCTGCCTGCCCAACTACGAAATCCGGTTCCACCACAGGTGAAGCTCCGATACACTGGAGAAGCACGCTTCGTCTGCTGTCCGTCTCCGCCTGCTCCGGTGTAAGTCTTCCCGCTGCGATCTCCCTTGCAACAAGCGTCTGATCTGCGGTGAGCTGTCTTATCCCTGAAGTGATCTCATACACTCGGCTGTCTCCAACATGGAGAATGTAGTACATTTCTCTGTATATGAGGATCGCAGAAATGGTCGTACCAAGCATAAATCCATTCTGCTCGCCATACGCCTTGATCTTCTCATTCTGCTCCACGGCAAGTCTTATCCACTGGTATCTCAGCAGCTCTTCACTAAAGCTGTTGTTGTCAACCATCTCAACAAACTGTGTGTCAAACCAGTTGCAGAAAGCTGTTATGACTTCCTTGCTGGCAACCTCTCCCTTTTCCAGACCTCCCATGCCATCACATACGAGGGAGAACACGACCTGTCCATTTGGAGTATCCGCTATCTTGATCGCCAGCGAATCCTGATTTGTCTTTTTCTTTATTCCTACGTCTGTATTGTATACTGCGCTAAACCCCATATACATTCCTCCCAATATTTATGTCTCAACTCTCGTTGCGAATATTCTATCTAATGTGATAGACAAGCTCCTCGTCCCCGAGTATAACGATCGCATTGTTCGTCAGGAACTTTTCTTCGCCCGCCTTCAATTCCTCTCCGTTCACAAATGTACCATTTGTAGACTTGTTATCGCTGATGAAGCACACGCCATTTCTCTTGGTGATAACACAATGAACTCTGCTTATAGCTGAATTGTCAGTAATCGCATAGTCCACAAGTCTTGCCTTATGTCCGATCTTGAACTCTGCCTTGTCCAAGCTTATTCTCTCGCCCGTCTTCACCCTAAGGAAATATGGTGCCGGTGCTCCATCAAATGGATTGCCCTGCACTGGCTGTGCCTGTGGCATCGGCGGTGTCTGTGGCATTGGTGGTACCGGCTGCATCTGTGGCATTGGTGGTACCGGCTGCATCTGCGGCATTGGTGGCACCGGCTGCATCTGTGGCATTGGTGGCACCGGCTGCATCTGCGGCATTGGCTGCGCCTGTGGCATTGGTGGAATCGGGTTTCCTCCAAATGGGTTGCCCTGCATTGGAGGTATTGGCTTTATCTCCTGTGGCTGTGTTTCAACCGACTCTGCTGGCTCAGGCTTGACATCCTGCGGCTCTGTCACAACAGGCTCTACAACCTCCGGCTTGGCATCCTGTGCTTCTGCTTCAACCGCCTCATCATTCTCCGTTTTATCACTCTGCGGCTGTGCTCCAGCCACCTCAGGCTTAATTGGCTCCTCCATCGGTGGCACGCCTACCGGTGGCATTCCATTTGGTCCCATTGGGCCGTTTGGTACCTGTCCATTCGGTCCCATTGGCGGCATGCCCATCGGTGGCATTCCGTTTGGCACCTGGCCATTCGGCCCCATTGGCGGCATGCCCATCGGTGGCATTCCGTTCGGTGCCTGTCCATTCGGTCCCATTGGGCCGTTTGGCATCGGACCGTTTGGTTCCATCGGCATCATGCCCATTGGCGGCATTCCGTTCGGAACCTTGCCATTCGGCATCTGACCATTTGATCCCATCGGGCCGTTCGGTCCCATCGGTGGCATGCCCATCGGTGGCATTCCGTTTGGCATCTGGCCGTTTGGTCCCATCGGCTGTGCATATCCATTCATTCTCGCATTATTTCTCATAACCTCGAGTCTGCTCACCTTAGGTGACTCACCTCGAAGTATGTGGCTGTTGCCACCCTTTGGAGCATTTGTGGAAAGCTCCTTCATTCTGTCTATCTCAGCAGCGTCTATGCCTGCTTCTGCAAGCATCGCCTTAACCTCGTTCTTCATGTCCGAGTTTGAAAATGTACCTCTCATATTCGCACAGTTTATAAGGCGTGCTACGTAATTGTCATTGTCATTCTCTGAGTATCTCGCATCAACTATCACCGACTTCACAAATGCTCTGACATCGTTGAGATCTGTCACTTCCTTCTGTACCGGAGCGACAATAAAGCAGACATCGTATGTCTCAGGCGATACAAATACACACTGCTCGTCCCTTGCAACATAGCTGAGCGAAACCATATTCTTACCAAACATCTCCAGTGCATGCAGAATGTTGTACAGAAGTGTGAGTATCTCCTTCTTGTTCATCTCCTGTCTCAGTATCTCCGCAAGAGGCTTCTTGTCATCGATCTGATAATTGAACACCCTGACTCCGGCATTCTCCTGCATGTCACACGGTGCCATCTCAGGCATAGATCCGCTTCTGCTCATATCATACACTTTAGCATCTATCACATCACTGATATCCAGACTGTAACTCACTCTGTAAGTTTCCCCCGCCGGAACTACAACAACCTTTTCTCTGTTCATTTTTTCAATCCCTTTCGTCTAAATCCGCATATTTTCCGTCAAAAATTATTCCTTCATTCAAACACCAAAAGCAGGTATTGCTACCTGCTCTTATCCCACATCGTGGGTGGTGTATATTAACTTAATTTGAAGATAAAGTCCTCTCCACCGATGCTTATCATGGCATCGTTTGAAAGCTTCTGCTCTGCATTCTCATCCAGGCGCGCTCCGTTGAGATATGTGCCATTTGTCGCCTTGTTATCCTTCAGATAACATCCATCCTCTCTCTGGTAGATGATGACATGTACCTTGCTGATGGCCCCATTACCACCGACATGGTAATCAACACCTCTTGCCGCCTTTCCTATCTTGAACACAGCCTTGTTGACCATAACTCGCTCGCCTGTGTTGACACGGACTATATATGGCATAGCCTTTGGAGCGTTCTTGTTAACCGCTGCCTTCTCAGGTTCGGTATCCTTAACTACGTTCATTCCTCCGGTCAGCTCAACAGTGCTTCCTGTGCCCTTCTGCTCAGGCTCCTCTGCCTTCGCCTTCACCGGATCCATATTCGTCTCAGGCTCCGGCTGGTCACCGTTCATGAACTGTGGTGCAACTATCTGTTCTGTAGGGTTATCTATCTGAGTTTCCTCTGTCTCAGCAACCGCCTTCTGTATGATCTTCGCACGGTTGATCTTGATATTCTTAACAACAGGTGGATTATCCATAAGCTCGTCCGTAGATATCAGAACCGGCTTCTGCTCATCCTTCTTGTCAAGCTCAACCTCCGTAACTCCATCGGCAGCCTTTGCAACCTCTGTAAGTCCTGATGGCTCATGTACTGCCATATCTGATGTGAGAGCCTCTGTCATGCCCTCCTCGTCGTCCTCTTCTTCCTCATCAAGGCTCTCATCTAACTCGAGCTCCTCAAGAACGCTGTCATCAAATACCGACATATCTATCTCGCTTGATACATTCTCTTTCTTCGTCTCATCCGAATCAAAATCAAGATCCTTGAATATTGCATTCGCTGCGGCCGCCTCGTCGCTGATCTCCTCTACCTCATCAAGCTCGTCTTCCTCATCATCGCCAAATGATACGTCCTCAAACTCAGGCAGATCATCCATACTTGTATCAGATTCCACCGTGTCAACTGAAGACTGTGAAACCGACATATCTGATCCTATATCAACGAAGTTCTCCTCCACCTGCATTCCTGCAGACTCCATAAGCTCTGTGAGCTGTGCATAGAAGTTTCTCACTGTGAACTTGTCTGCATTCAACAGATTGAGAAGCTTTGCCACATAGTTGCAATCCTCACTGTCATCATAAATAACGCTCGTCAGCAAGTCCTTTGCGAACATCCTGAATTCGGCATTGATATTGGCTTCTGACTCAACTGGAACACATAACATTCCAACATCGTATGTAACCGGATTAACATATGTAAAGTCCTTGTGAAGAACCACATATGATGCCGGTATTCCAAGATCACGTAAATTAACTATACCAGAAGCTACCCCTCTGATTATCCCCAATATCTTCTCAGCATTTACCGTATTCGAAAGGAGTGCGTCAACCGTTGTCCTGCCTGTAACGTTATATGTAAGATAATCGTTCTCATCATCCTCTTCATAAATGATATCAATGAGCTCAGGAATCCGGTTCTCCTCCAGATAATCCAATAACTCCTCGTCAAACTCACAATCATCATTCAGAATATATGACAAATATTTCTCAGAGCCGATATTTCTTACCTTGAAACTTATTTTCCTCATCAAATATTCCTCCTATCGCACCTCCATAAGCGCATAACTAGATGCATAAAAACCCAAAAGGGTACATACTCCTTTATTATATATAAAAAGTCTATATATCGCAAGCAGTTTATACCCTTTTAGATAATTTTCGCTATATAATTTTGTCTATATTTTTTTACTCTGAATCAGTGCTTTCATCGGAGCCATCTTCTGATCCATCACCCTCTGCAGCTTCCTTTTCCGCCTTGGCCTGATCAGGGTCGATCTCCTCGGCCCACTCACAGGAGCTCACCAGAATCCGGAC
>OKRS01001671.1_pt1 | contig 14192 bp, 12 predicted proteins | sample 1601191 | NCBI WGS metagenome assembly OKRS01 (sample SAMEA3541509, study PRJEB24748) | human gut metagenome | biome: human gut; feature: human-associated habitat; material: faeces | place: China | collected 2012
GAAGCATACACGCTACCTTGGTCCGTATGAAGAACAGTTGGCTCATCTGTGCCCTTCAACAGGTTGATGACATCATTTAGCCCATCAATGTACTGGTCTCTATGTCCACGTCTCTCAGCCACATGCCACGTTAGGATTTCTTTCGTAAAGACATCGAAATACATGGTCAACTCAAAGAAGAACCAAGAGTATTTGATGACTGTCATGTCAGAGACGATAACTTGTCGAGGTCTGTCTACCGTGTCCCACGTGGAATAAATGAGGTTGGGGTACTTATCCTTTACCTTACGTGGTTTGTAATGTATCTTGTGTCTCGTTTGTGACTGAATACCAAGATATTGGAAGCATTTATAAGAGAAATTGTCGCTGATACTCAACTGTAAATTGATTCTTATGTACGCTGCCACCCACCTGTAGCCATGTGTAGGGTGTTCCGAGTGTATGTCCTCAACCACACCCACCATGAACTCACGATTGATCTCACGGGATGAAGGCTCTCTTCTAAGCCACTTGTAATACCCCGACCGACTTACTCCCATCATCTTGCAGATATCCTTGACAGGATACTCGTGCGATAGCATGTCCACTATTTTGAACTCTTCATTTTTAAACGAACATACTCCGTTTGCCCATCCTCGTTCTGCCTCACCAGATATTTTTTTTTGAGCCGTTCATTCTCAATACGCAAGCGTAGGATTTCTCGCTTATACCCCTCCTTGGTTTTGTCAATGCCCTCAGGAAGTATGTTCCCAATCTCAGCATCAGCACGAGCCAACCCCTCTATGCCTGCTTCTTCATATTGCTTCAGCCACTTCTTAAAAGAAGTTTCCGAGACATTGTTTGCCCTGCAGAAATCACTGAGCTTAACTTTGGAGTTTCCCTTGAACTTACGAATCAAGAACTCCTTTTCCAATGGATTTAAATGCTTTGCCATAAAAAGTTTCCTTTCTGGTGAATACTTGACGATAAGATAACCGTGCTTCGGCAAGTTGTGTGCCCTTACGTTCGGGCTACGCCCTCTCTACAGGGCACACAACTCTATCTGCTTGCAAAGGTAATCATTTTCCATCAGTTTTCCACCTTTCTGTGTCTACTTTTTGAGGGGCAGCAAGAAGCATTATTACGAGACAAGATCTAAACATAAAACGGGGCATCAAAGCCCTGCGCCATGTTTTTGCGGGATGGGACCGCCGGGGGGCAATTTGCTGATGGGACCGCCATGCTAATGGTGGAGATACATTGGAGACTGAATAATATAATTATTCTTTGTCTATTCGTTTAAGTTCTGTTTTCATCTTTTTACCATAGGCTTCGCCTCGTGGAGCAAGATATTGAAAGAATATAGTATCGCCAGAAAACTCAATTTCTAGAGTAAATAGTGCTCTATAGTCACCTAAACGAATTCTATATATATTACGATACCCAACAAGTTTCTTGCAGTCAGAGATATCTTGAATACCTTTGGCTGCTTTAACTTCTACTATCGTACGTCTTAAAGAATCGAGCATCTTGCCAGAAAGACGTTTGGAAGCTTTGACAAAGGCTTTGGAAAATTCGACATTCATACGCCTAACCACTTTTCAAAATCTTCTTGTTCTTCTTTGTTGGCACGGATGAGACCCTCTGGCTGCTCTTTTCTTAATTTAGCATAGAGCTTTGCGTCTTCGTAATCTTCGGCTATGCCATTGAGTATATCCTCAATATAGTTTTTGAGGTTGGTTCCCTTCTGAATAGCCATAATGGATAGAGTCTTAAAAGTATCATCTTTTAAGTCAATGATCTTTCTTTTAGAAGGTGTTACTGAAACTGTACTCATAAGTGTATTTATTTAAATGGTTCTACTTTGGTGCAAAGATACATAATATATTTCATATATATGGTATATCTCTATGTGTAATTAACAAAGATTAATAGTTAGATGGATGATAAAACTGCTTTTCAACACATTCAGTATTTACCTTTGCATCCGAATTCTTAAAAATCAGAATTATGGAATTGGCATTAATCACAGCCAGAGACATTTTTTCTACTACCATACTTCTACCCCTATAGGTTCTTTACCAGTACGTTCCAGACAGCTTTTGCGAACCATGTTCTCCAGTTTCTCCACCATTTTACGTTTGTTTTCCTTAGAAGCATTCCAACGGCGTAGAGCCTCTTCTCTTGTTAACTTTGTAGTATCCAAATATTCTTCCTCCTATTTATTCTAGTTCAACATTCAGCCACCAAAATTACACATATTCTTCGAAACCACCAAGAAAATCACAAGAAATCTGCAACTTATCATCAAATAACCACGAAATCAACCGTAAACTATAAACTATTAACTGTAAACTATAAACTGCTATCCCCATGCGGTCCCATCCCGCAAAATATGGCGATGGCTTTGAAGCAGCATTAGGTCTCCCCCGCAACAGCCTGGCGGTCCCATCCCGCACAACCATGGCGAGACCTTTGATGGTCCGCCAACCTTAGAGCGTAGCGGTTCTGAGCACCGAGTAGGGCGGTTTCCTCCCTCTTCCCTGAGGGTGAGAGGGTCGGGGTGAGAGGTGGAGCCCTCTTTAATGGTAAAGAGGGACGGGGTGATTTTAGAAAAAACTTATTCCCCTTACGCATATTTGTGCAAATTACACTTATAATCATGTGCTTTATGATGTGTGTGCGCAAACAGATTGCATGAATGTGCAAACGTTTGCACAAATAAATAGAACCTTTTTGAGAAATTTTCTTGCTTACTATAGAAAATCCTCATATATTTGCAGCCGAAAAAAGATACCAACTAGCGAACGAAGGCTAAGTTTAATATAAACGGAACCAATATATAAAAGTAAAGATATGATGAAGCAAACATTCATAAAATCAGCTATGTTGCTGCTGCTGATCCTTTCAACGGCAACGACGCGAGCGCAGGAGGTCGCTCTGAAGACCAACTTACTGGGATGGGCTTCCACATCTGCCAACGCCGGCATCGAAATCGGCACGGGCAAGAAAACAACCTTCCAACTCTTCGGCACCCTGAACCCCTGGAAGTTCTCGGGCGACAAGAAGATGAGATTCTGGAATGTTATGCCAGAATACAGATGGTACACCTGCCAGAAGTTTGGAGGCCATTTCTTCGGAATCCATGCCCTAGGCGGTGAATACAACATTAAAAACATTGACATGCCCTTCGGCATCCTGCCGAAAACTCTGGAGGGCAGGCACTATGAAGGCTGGTATGTTGGTGGAGGCCTCACCTACGGCTATCAGTGGTTACTCAATAAGCACCTCAATTTCGAAGGCTCTATCGGTTTGGGATATGCCTACAGTCCTTACAAGCTTTACGGACGATGCGAAAAATGTCTCGACAAAGACCACCGCAACTATGTGGGCCCTACAAAAGCCGCACTATCTCTCATATACGTGTTCTAAGAATATAACTTAACAGTAGTTTTAAACTGACAATATAAACACGTAATAACTAGACAGAATACAAAAAATTTAGGGAAATCATAATATGGATAAAATGAAGCTTTATGCGGTCATTTCGCCCCTCTGCATACTCTTTTCTCAGGGCATCATGCCTGCTCAGGCTCAACAGCTGGCAGGGGGTAAGATTCAGGTAGACAGCGTTTCAGCACGCAAGAACGGCAACCGGATGAACGTTGCCTTCCGTATGAATCTGAACGATTTGAAGATGAAATCAGAGCAGCAGATTGTTTTCACACCGGTAATGGTAGGAACTGATTCTATCGCTCTCAACCCTATCATCATCCAGGGTAGAAACCAGGCTGTAAGATACCGCCGGCTTGCCGACAGCAAGAAGAATCCGCAGGCACAGGTTCTTACCCGCAAGAACAAGACCAGTCAGCAGGTTTACTTCGCCCAGTCTGTTCCTTATCAGAAATGGATGAAGAAGTTCAAACTCTCGGTAAAAGAAGATCTCTGCGGATGCGGCAACCTGATAGAACAGGACAATACGCCGATTGCGGATATCGACCGTACACCGAAGATTACGAAGGACTTCTTCGTGCAGCCGAAGGCGGAAGCCAAGAAGGTGAGAGCCGAAAAGGGTGAAGCTTACCTGAGCTTCAAGCTCAACAAGAGTAATATTCTTGCCAACTTCCGTGAGAATGCTACTGAGCTGAAGAAGATTACTTCCACCATCGACCTGGTGAAGAACGATAAGAACGTTGAAATCACAGATATTGATATCCATGGTTTTGCTTCGCCTGATGGTTCGTATGCCAACAACAAGCGCCTTGCCAACGAGCGTGCAGCTGCTCTCCGCAACTATGTGAGCAGCCTCTACACCTTAAACAGCAAGCTCTTTACCTATCAGGCTACACCGGAAGACTGGGAAGGATTCAAGAAGAAGATTCAGGCTAGCAATCTGGCTGATAAGGAAGCGATACTCGAGATAGCTAACTCCTCGCTGGCTCCCGACGATAAGGACCTGAAGATCAGAAAGCTCCATCCGGCAAGTTACCGCTACATCCTGGATCAAATCTATCCTCGTCTCCGTCATAGCGACTATACGGTAACCTACACGGTTCGTCCGTTCAGCATCGAAGAGGCAAAGGAGATATTGAAGACCAAGCCTCAGCAGCTTTCTCTGCAGGAGATGTTCCTGGTGGCACAGACTTACGAGCCGGGTTCGCCAGAGTTTAACGAGGTATTTGACATTGCTGTCCGCCTCTTCCCTGATGATGAGGCTGCGAATCTCAATGCCGCCTGCACCGATTTGCAGAAAGGCGATCTTACTTCTGCCGAAAAGCATCTTGCCAAGGCAGGCAACTCGAAAGAGGCAGAGCGTGTAAGAGATGTCTTCAAGCAGATAAAGGAATTGGAATAACAGAAAATTAGAGAATAACGATTATAAACAAGCTTAACTTTCAAAAATTATGAAGATTAAACATTATTTTGGCTTGGCTGTCATCGCAGCTATGACAGCAAGCTGTTCAAGCAATGAGGACCTGGGAACCGCAGGTACAGGTACTGGTACTAATGAAGCAGGTGTTGGTTATGCTACTTTCACCATCAACTTGCCTTCTACAAACGGCACTCGTGCAGATGGCGATCCTACATTCGAGGATGGTGATGCTAACGAGTACGATGTATTTAATGCTACTTTGCTGGTTTTCAAGAAGCCAACTACAACAGCTTCGGAAGGCGAATATACCTTCGTAGAGCATGTTGATTTGGGTTCAATGCAACCATGGAAGGACCCAAGTGAAACTGGTGTAACTACCCAAGCCAAGATTACAGCAAAGCTTACTAATGTCGATAAGTCTGGCGAATACTTCGCATTGGTACTTTTGAACAATGGTTCTGGTGCAGATGCAAAGGTTAATTTGCCTACAGATGAAACCACCACGTACTCTGCTTGGAATAAGGCAGATAATGCAACAAACAAATTTGATAAAACCGACAAGGGTTTCTATATGGCAAATGCTCCTCTGTACAATGCTACAGATAAGAACGTAACTACTTTAGTTGCTATCGACAAGAAAAAGATTTTCCCTACAGAGGCACAAGCATCTTCTGGCGACGCTGCTGCTGACATCTACGTAGAGCGTGGTCTTGCTAAGGTTACATTGACTACTGCCACTAAGGATGAAAAACCTGTAGCTACTACTAGTTCATATGCAGGCGATAAGGTTAAAATCAGCAACTGGGCTTTGGATGTTACCAATAAGAAGACATTCCCTATCCATAATGTTGATGAATTAGGCTACGATGATATTTGGAAGAACGAAGCAGCAACATCCGGTCCATCCACTCAGCGTTTCGTAGATAACACTCCAGGAATACTTGCAAAGCGTGTATATTGGGGTAAAGACCCTAACTACAGCAACAGTACACTCAATACTGATGAGACTGCTCGTGCAGCAGAGTTTAACTATGTTACAGCAAATACAGAGGTAACAGCAGACCCAACTAAACCATTGTACTGCCTCGAGAATACTTTCAACCTTGCAAATATGATGCAGGGACAGACCACTCGCGTCATTTTCAAGGCTAGCTATACTCCAAAAGGCTTTACTGCAGCAGATGGTAAGACCTTCTACAAGGTCGGTACAAGCGTCGCTCTTTGGAAGCAGAAGGATCTTGAGGATCACATCAAGGCTGCTGTTTCTAAGGTTATTTCAGTCACAACAACAGATGATATAACCATCAAGCTGGACGCACCAGATAATAATATAACAGCTGCAGGAAATCACGAAATTAAAAAATCAAACTTTTCTGTAACAGGACATACTGTTACAGATGCAGAAGCAAAAGCTGTCAGCGATAAGGTGGGTCTCACCAAAGACGCTGGTATCAGCACTTACGCAGATGGAGAGTCTTACTATATCGCTCGTATCAAGCACTTCGGTGATGCCCTGACTCCTTGGAATTCAGGTGTCTATGGTACCAAAAATCTTGAATACTTAGGTCGTTATGGTATGCTCCGTAACAACTGGTATGAGTTGAATGTAAATAGCGTTAGCGGTCCTGGTTACCCTAGTGTTCCAGAGGTTAAGCCTAACACTCCAGACGATGAGGATGACAAGTACATCAAGGTCAGCGTGAAGATCCTCAAGTGGGCTAAGCGTTCTCAGAAGGTCGATTTGTAATCCATTACACATTATTATATATAGCTCAGCCGCTCTAGCGCTAAGGAGCGGCTGGCTATATCGGAAGAATAAGAATCAATTTATACACTTTACTTTTTCATAAAACAGATAAGCATCATGGCAAACAAGAAGTTTAACAGTTGGATCAAGAATATATGCATGGGATGGGGATTCATCATGGCGGGCAGTATGCTCAGCAGCTGCAACGACTTGATGCACGACGATCTGCCTCCTTGTGACATGGGTGTTGACTTGCAGTTCAAGTACGACTACAACGTGCAGCGTGCCGACATGTTCAAAGATCATGTGGGTGGACTTAGCGTATTCGTATACGACGAGCAGGGCAACTTCATTGCTCGCCATGATGCCTATAACGATGCGGTATCACAGCCGCTCAAGGACCCTAACTATGCCATGCGAATCAATCTGGAACCGGGCAAATACCGATTCGCAACCTTCGCCTTCCAAAAGAAATACGAAGATGCACTCGCGCAGCCAGGTGCCAAATTCCAGATAGCTCTGCCACAGCAGGGTGACAACATCACCGCCCTCCATGCACGACTCGACCGCGAACAGGGCAAGGTGAACAACCAGAGCCAACCGCTCGATACACTCTGGCAAGGACTCAGCAACGAACTGGTTGAAGTAAAAGACCTGCAGGTTACACGCCATACCATCGGTCTGGTTCGTGATACCAAGCAGCTCACCATCAGCCTGCATCAGACCGACGAGCCTGCCAACATCAATGCCGATGACTTCAGTTATCAGATAACCAATGCCAACGGCGATATCAGTTACGACAACTCTCTCCTCCCCGACGAGGAGTTGACATATACCCCATACTACACCTGGACCACTGAGTTTAAGGATACCGAGGGCAATGTAAAGGAGCGCACCGCTCATGCCGCCCTCATGTTCTCCCGACTCATCTGGCATCCGGCAGAAGAAAACGACAAGAACGCCATCCTCACCATCACGAACAAGACTACAGGCGAAGAGGTGGCACGCATCAATCTTGCTGACTTTCTGGCTCAAGGTCGTGGCGCCTTCGAAGCCCGCCATTATTCAGAGCAGGAATTCCTGGACCGAGAGTACGACTACAAGCTCGACTTCTTCCTCCAGGGCAACCAGTGGAAGTATGTGCAGCTCAGCATTTCCATCCTGGATTGGAGCAAGCGCATCCAGCGTGTCGATTTCTAACCGTTTCAGGTGTCAGAGCCCCTTCCGGGCATTTAGCTCATAAGAGTATTTGACTTTTAAAATTAGAAACAATGAAAATACGAGATTTCATTTTAAATTTAGTTAGTTGGTTTATATTGTTGGTTACAGTAAGTTGCTCTGACGAACTTGGAGGCGAGCGCGCTCCCATTTCGTCAGAAAGCAACTTGCATGTACTCGTGCCAACCGTGCTCAGCAGCCGCGGCACCCGTGCCGACGATGCTTCCGGCCTTCCTACCTATAATGCCACGGTAGATGAATGCCAGATCAACGACCTGACCCTCTATGCTTTCCCTACAGGAAATGAAGGCAAGCTCCTGGTAGAGACGCTCCCTGCCCCACTGGCTACGATGATGGCAGATGAGGGAATAGCAACCTATCAGTTGAATATTACTCCGGGAAAGTATCATATCTATGTGGTTGCCAATATGAACAAGGTGTTGAGCAGTCAAACTATCCAAACTGAAGATGCTCTCAAAAATATAGTACTCGATTACAGACCTACAAGTAGAACAGGTATGCCTGTATGCACCAATATCCCGATGATTTACGAACCTGAGAAGGATGCCGTAGGCAAACTCGCTGTAACCGAGATTAAAGCTGCGGGTGATAAATATACAGAGGTAGCAGCTAACCTGAAGTTTACATGCGTAAAGGTTAAGCTGAATCTTATCTTCGATCCAAGTAACACAGACGTTGCAACCAATTTCGGAGGCAAGCCCTTTAGCATTAACAGTATTTCAGCCGATAAACTCTCTCCTTTTACCCATCTTTACTGGGGCGGTAATTTCGAGGCTCCAACTTGGCCAAAAAAAGAAGATATAGAAGCATACAAGAAGGGTATTCCAAGTACTCCGTATGAGGCATCATCTGGAGCTGCCGTATACTATGCCGATTGGACAGACAACAGATCTCTGCCGGCAACAAATAATAGAGACGATATTAAAGGAACAGGAACAGCAACAGAGAATCCACCCGTAAACCCTGCGGATAAATGGCTTTTCCAGCAGACCTATTATCTCCCAGAGCGATATATCTCATCAGAATCCGACTGCAGTTATCTTACCATCAATGGTAAGGTAGGAGGTTCTGCAGTCAACAATTACCGTATCAATCTGGGTCATAAGAAGGATGGAACCAGCACCACAGAAGTACCCGTATTCCCTCGCGGTACCTTCTATGAGATTACCGGTGCTATCAAGACCCTCGGTAATATGGAGCTGGATTGCAAGGTAAGCATCAAGCCATGGGAGACAGTACCAATAGAAGCCGACTTCAACCATACCACTTTGTGGGTAAGCAAGACGGAGGCTAGTGTTACGTCAACGACAAACGATATTATTTTATATAATTCGAATGCAGCTGTTGTAGAATTTGGCTGCAAAAATACCATTTTTGTCAATGGAAAAGATGAACCCATCATCATTCAGAAAAAACGCGGCAAAGATGCCAATGGCAATGACAGCATAGAATTTCGTGTGAATCCGAATATCCCAGTCACTGCCTATTCTTCTAAGCAAAGTGGCACCGCTAAGTTTTACCTCAAGGCAAATAACCTCTATAAATATATAGATGTACATTATGATGTTACACCTTATCTGGATGTTACAAAAGAACTTGTCATCTACTATAATAAAGATGATAAATCTCAGAATATCAGAAACATAGAATGGGATACCAATCTTGGTGGTATAAAGTTGGATAGAACTACAGATAGAAAAGGTAGCTCTATCATCAGAATGAGCGTAAAATCATCGGGTGATGCAACAGGAACGTTCACGGTTACAGCTACGGAAAATCCTGTAACAACCACCATTCATGAATTCACGGTAGCGTCAAAAGAAGGCCTTAACCCTCAGACTGTTCGTGTAATTGTGCGTCCTCCTATCGGTGACTATCGTATCTATTTCAGAGCGATTAATGACCGAAGTAAATATAAAGGAGGTAGCGGTTCCGATAATTTCCAGGGAATCTTAACTGAAGGAGTAGATAAAAACAACTGGAGCGATGGATGGAATGAGGATCTAAATGATAAAAGTACCAAACCAGACAACCACCGCATCTATGTATATACCCAGATAGGTGAAACTGAAGATGCCCCTACAGGAAAAGGTTGGATTTTTACGAAAGGACCGGCCGATAAAAATGGATGGCCTGGAGAAGAAATGGTGGCCGACGAGACTAACACCGGATGGTATTACAAAAACTTCCCTGTAAATTGGCAGAATGTATCATATACAAATGGAGCAGATGAAGATGGTCCAAGAACTATTAAGCCAGGTGAGACATTGATTATGTTCAGTAATAATACATATCTAGATCAAGGATTTAGTTTACATCGTTGTCCTCATCATCTAGAGCCGGGTATTCCTCTCTTCGATTATGAAGACCGTGAAGGCTGGATTGTCTATGATCCTACATCCGACCCTATATGGCGTGTACATGATGATATGCCTGAAATAGAGGACATAGAGTTCAAGGTATATACCCAGTTTGAGCTTTTTGGATGGTATAAGGTATATGGTATAGCAGGATCAGGTCAGTTTACCATTTGGGATACTAATGCCAAAAAGAGCTGGGAATGCATTGATCAGGGAAATGGTTGGTATAAAACAACCATCAAGTTGAAAGCAGTAAAAGGGGAACACGAAAAAAACATCCTCCTGAAAATGGGAAACAACGATAATTCTCCTACTATTACACTCTTCAATGGCAATAGTTTCAAAGACGATACAGGCTATTACGAAGGTGGAAAATGGTATCAAGGTAAGCCTAAAGAGGCGTAACTGAATAAATAATATTGGAAAAAAATGAAGAAGATAAAGCATTTAATGATATGGATAGGATTGCTCCTAAGCCTTGTTTCCTGCAAGGATGCAATGGAGACTATCGGACTCGGCGGGGATGAAATCCCTGCCGAGGGGGTAACCTTGAACATTGAGTTGCCCAACTTCTCCGAAAAGAAAATTAATACTAGAGCGGGGGCTACAGAAAGCATCAGTAACGTTACTGCTGTGTTTTATGGCGAAAGCAATACTTACAAAAGTATGGCGAATGTCAAAATTGGAAGCAAGAATACAGACGGAACGTATCAGGCAAAAATCAGTAATATCCCATCCGGAACTAAAATGGTTCATCTGGTAACAAATATAAATGACCTCACAGAAGAAGAAGCAAAAGACCTGCAAGCTGCATATAGAACAATAGATACAAACAACCCTATATGTTGGGGTAGCGTATCTTTAGAGACTCTCTTGAATGGTACACCAACTGTCGATTTGTTTAGACCATATGCCAAGGTTACCTTGAAAGTAGCTGATGCGGTAAAGACTGATTTTCCTGAAAAAGATGCTAGTCTTATTATCAATCATGCAGCAGCAAAGAGTGCTATCGCACCTGCTGGTTATACAGAACCAACCGATGCCTTAGCAGAGACAACAGAGTTTAGTAGCACAAATTTCGGCGATGGAAAAAGCAGTGAAGTAGCGGTAACTGAAACTTCTGCAGGTGTAGCTAACGTTATCATCAAGGCTGAATACAAGGGTAAAGAAGGTTACAAAGTAGGTTACTATAAAGTGGGGCTTTACAAGGATGCAAAAACCAAGAAGGACCAGTATGCCCTCTTGAGAAACCATAACTATACCATCACCGTAACCAAGGTGAATGACTATGGTTTCGAAAAACTGGATGATGCTGTCAAATCTGACCCGGAAAACAGACTGGAAGTAAATGTTGTAGATGACAATCCTGCCATTACCAATATGATAGCTTGCAAAGATTATGAACTGGGTGTTAGCGATAATTTGTCCCTCAAGGCAACAGATACTGAAGCAAGAATCACTTTGGTCACTACGCTCAAATCTGGAACATATAATGTAAAGATCAAGGATAGTGATACCTGGATCAAAAGATATGACCAGGAGGGTGAAGGAATTACAACTCCTGAAAGTGGTAGACTGTCATCTTCTGGCAAAAAATATCTTTTGAAGTTTACGCTGGTTCCAAACCCTGATGAAACCCCAAGAACAGGAACGGTTACGATATCTTCTGGGGATCTCAAGCTTGATGTGAAGATAACTCAGGCGGGCTACGATTTCATGAGAGACGACCCTAATCGTCAAGTCAAAATGTTAGAAAATGGCAGTGAGATTCAATCGAACTATTTTGTCTGGTTGGATAATGTTAAAGGAATCAGACCAGATCAAATGCAAGGCGCAGTAAGAAATAATGGTCTTCATTTTACTGTAGGTAAGAATGCCTACAGTTATAAGATTCCTAAAAAGACAGGGGATAAACTGACAGTGGATAATCAGACAGGGGATGTTCTGACAGATAAAGATGGCCATTTCACTGTTAGCGCTGACGGAAATTACTGGAAAGTGACGTTGAAAGATAATCGCGATAATAATTATGATCTTTGGAAAGGCACCTTTACGATAAAAAACGCAGATGATATCAACATCACCTACACTGTTTATCATACTGGTATCTTCCATGAGATAACAGATGATATGGCAAGCAAATATGAATTAGCAGAGGGTGGTGATGACGAGCTAAAGGTAAAAGGTATGTTCTATTATGGTGTAGTGAAGGTTGAGGGAAAAGACCATACCTACATCATGCTTGACCGTAACCTGGGTGCTACCGACAATAGTCCTTATGTACCAGACGTCAACGAACTTAAAGACCATAAAGGTGCTATCGGTGGATACTTCAAGATTGCAGATGATAAGGATGCAGATGGTAACGATAAGGATAAGAAAGATGTCAAGCAGTGGAATCTATCCTCTACTCTATCTCCTAAAGGCTTTGAAATACCAGAGAAATCGGTGTTTGAGGACTTGATTGCGAAAGGTACGCTTAAAACAGAGATACGCCATACTGCTCTTGGAGAATCGTACTATTGTACATTTATGAATACAACAAGCTCTGAGTTGAAAACCATCTATCTGCCATACGGAGGATATCTGGAAGGTGAAAGCCATAAATATCCAATGCACGTGGTCTTTTGGACCAAAACACTAGTCTCAGGAACACAAGGATTCAGTGTAAAAAGTCCGGAATATGGTTACTGGTATAACTATTTCGATATATACAACTCGAAGAAGGGTATATCAAACGTACGTTTCGTGAGTGGTAGTAATGGAAATAACACCGGCCGCTACAAGGCGATGCCATTACGATTAATCAGTAAGACAACTTTAATATAAACAAGAGAAATCCACAGCAGGCACTAAAGCCAGCTGTGGATTTCTTGATTCTTAGCTTCACTCGAATCTGCACTAGTGTCCCGTTTAGTCTGGACGATTATTATATAAGTTATTAATATCCAATATTTTATGTTCTAGAAGTTGTGTATTCGATTTGATTTTGTACCTTTGCACTCATATGGTATCCTAGCCTATTTAACCCGATGATTTCTAAACGGGACAGCAGTGATCTGGTTTAAAAAACAATATGATTTTGCCCCAGTTCTTTATGACCTGATGCAGTCAGAAAAGATTAGACTGCATCTTCATCATAATTAAAGTTCTCATAGAACTTCATTCGCTTCTTTTCTAATTCCGCAATTTCTTGATACATGAACTTACATGTAAAATCATAAATCGGCATTGCAGCACTATGCTCGTCTGCTTTCTTAAATTTCAACTTTTGGCTATAATAGTTCACAAGATGCTCATCAGGGTCACAATCAGCAGCAAATAAGAAAAGATATTCACAACCAACAATCTTTCTCAACTCAAAAATCAAAGGAACGATAAAATGCCAAAAGACGATTGCTCCCAGACTTTGGTCAAGATTATATTTATCCCAAACTTCACGACAATCATCATTGGCACAGAAATGCACAATCTCCACACCAGCAAAGGTTTTGCCCACATTCTTGATGTTTTTGTCGAAAATAGAATTGATTTCCTGAGAATCTGTTGTAGTATGAAGGATACGAGCCACTTCATCTTTCTTCAATCCTTTTTTTGCCCTAACAGATTCCAAAATGGCTTTCAATCCATCCCTATCTTCTTCTGGCACGTTTCCCCCATTCAGCTTTTCAGACAAAGTAGAACAAAGTTCCTTGAGCCTAGTCAATTTTTCTCCTTCTATGAATTCATCAAACAACAATCCACACTTCAAAGAAAAGAAGAACAACACATTAGCATCGCTATCTTTCACCACATAATAGGCAACAACACCAGACTCATCTTCTTGATAGGCCTCATTCAGCAAAGCATCCGCAACATTGTTGTTTCGAGTGCTATAGAAAGAATCGATCAATCGCAAATTCTCTTCATTAGAAGCCAGCCGTTCACAACGAAGAGAATGTATCAAAGCCATTTGTTCCTCAGTTATTCTCATGGTTTATGCAGTATAAAGATT
>OKRS01001676.1_pt1 | contig 14157 bp, 9 predicted proteins | sample 1601191 | NCBI WGS metagenome assembly OKRS01 (sample SAMEA3541509, study PRJEB24748) | human gut metagenome | biome: human gut; feature: human-associated habitat; material: faeces | place: China | collected 2012
GGCGCCCCACGTGGGCGCCCCTACACGGGATAATTTATTCGGGATTCGCGTGGACGCCCCTACGCCATCATTGCCGTTCCCGTTCTTCGTCTTTCTTGATGTCTTCGGCGCTGACGGGTTTGCTTTCTTCGTGGACTTCGTGAGCGCCCTGGAGATGATCTTCCGCCTGCGGTACGGGCTTGCTGTACGTGACCTGGATATGATAGAGGAAGGTGACGACGGTCCGTTTGATGGATTCGATCATTTCCTCGAACATTTCATAGGCTTCGAATTTGTATTCGACGAGCGGATTCTTCTGGCCGTAAGCCCGCAGGTTGATGCCTTCCTTGAGGGCATCCATAGCGTCGAGGTGGTCCATCCACTTGCTGTCGACGACGCGGAGCATGATGGCCTTTTCCAGTTCCTTCATGGTCTGTTCGCCGATTTCCTTGAGGCGTTCTTCATAGAGGTCGACGGCGATCTGTTTCAATTTATCCTGGACTTCGACGCGGCTCAGGTTTTCCAGTTCTTCCACAGACGTAGCGTTCTTGGGCACGAAATACTGCTGCATCTGGCTCAGGAGGCCGGCGAAATCCCATTCTTCAGGATAGAGCTTTTCATTGGCGTATTTGTCCAGGCCTTCGTGGATGATATCGTCGACCATGCCCATGATAGTATCGCGCAGGGAATCGGCTGTGAGGACCTGACGGCGCTGGCTGTAGAGGACTTCACGCTGCTGGTTCATGACATCGTCATATTCCAGGACGTATTTACGGATTTCAAAGTTGTGGCTTTCGACTTTCTTCTGGGCCTTTTCAATGGACCGGGTAATCATCTTGGCCGTAATCGGTTCGTCTTCATCCATGCCCAATTTATCCATGAACTTGGAAATGTTTTCCGAGCCGAAGATACGCATGAGGTCGTCTTCCAGAGACAGGAAGAACTGCGTCGTACCCGGGTCGCCCTGACGGCCGGCACGGCCGCGCAGCTGATTGTCGATACGGCGGCTTTCGTGGCGTTCCGTACCGATGATCATCAGGCCGCCCAGTTCAGCGACGCCTGGCCCGAGTTTGATGTCCGTGCCGCGGCCAGCCATGTTGGTGGCAATGGTGACCATGCCCTTCTGGCCGGCGTTCTTGATGATTTCCGCTTCTTTTTCGTGGTATTTGGCGTTGAGCACGTTGTGGACGATATTTTCCTTATCCAGGAGCTGGCTGAGGATTTCCGACTGGTTGATGGACGTCGTGCCGACCAGGATCGGCTGGCCCGTAGCGTGGCGCTTCTTGACTTCCCGGACGACGGCGCGGTACTTGGCGTTCTTCGTCTTGTAGATGACGTCCGGCAGATCGCGGCGGATAGCCGGTTTGTTGGTCGGGATGACGTAGACGTCGAGTTTATAGATCTTGTTGAATTCGTCTTCTTCCGTCTTGGCCGTACCGGTCATGCCGGCCAGCTTGTCGTACATACGGAAGTAGTTCTGGAAGGTAATCGTAGCCAGGGTCTTGCTTTCGCCCTGGACCTTGACGTTTTCCTTGGCTTCGATGGACTGATGCAGGCCATCGCTGTAACGGCGGCCGAACATGAGGCGGCCTGTGAATTCATCGACGATGACGATTTCGCCGTTCTTGACGACGTAATCCTTATCGCGGTGCATCATGAAGCGCGCCCGCAGGGCCTGGATGACGAGGTGGTTCAAATCGAGGTGGTCGTTGTCGAACATGTTGCTGATGCCCAACATCTTTTCAACTTTGGCAACACCCGAGTCGGTCGGCGCGATGGTCTTCTGTTTTTCGTCCATCGTGTAGTCGTCTTTGGTGAAGGTCTTGACGATGCCTGCCAGCGTGTAGTACAGGTCCGTCGATTTTTCACCCGGGCCGGAAATGATGAGCGGCGTCCGCGCTTCGTCGATGAGGATCGAGTCCACTTCGTCGACGATACAATAATTGAGCGGCCGCTGTACCATCTGGTCTTCGCTGATGACCATGTTATCGCGCAGGTAGTCGAACCCGAATTCGTTGTTCGTCCCATAGGTGACGTCGGCGTTATATGCCCGGCGGCGCTGGTCATACGTGAGGTCGTGGACGATGAGGCCGACGGACAGACCGAGGAACTTATAGATGCGGCCCATGTCTTCACTGTCACGAGTAGCCAGGTAGTCATTGACGGTGACGACGTGGACGCCCTTCCCCGTCAGGGCATTGAGGTAAACCGGCAGCGTCGCGACCAAGGTCTTGCCTTCACCCGTACGCATTTCGGCGATATCCCCGCGATGGAGGACGATACCCCCCAGGAGCTGGACGTCAAAATGGCGCATCCCTGTCACACGGCGCGAAGCTTCGCGGACGACGGCAAAGGCTTCGGGCAGAATGTCGTCCAACGTTTCACCGTTGGCCAGACGATTCTTGAACTCGAAGGTCTTCTCCTGCAGCGACGCATCGCTCAGGCCTGCCAACTTCGGTTCCAGATCATTGATGCGGCGGACAATGGGCCACATCTTCTTTAATTCATGCTCCGTGTTATTCCCGAGCAGTCTTTGTATCAGTTTATTAAACACCTATCCGAGACCTCCAATTTACACAATTTGCAATCTACTCTGTGATATTATATCAATTATACATTATACCGTGATTGGCGCCTATTTTGCAACCGTTTCAAAGGGATTTAAGAAAATATAAGGGGATTCCTTTGGGAAAGAACAGGTATTTTCCCATATACAACACCGCATGAATATGCTAAAATGATTTTATTATTTATTTATCCACCACGTGAAAGGGGTTTTATCATTATGATGCAATATGATGTGTCCATATTGACAGCCTTTGCCCTCTACTTACTGGCAATGCTGGCGATTGGCGTCTATTATTCCCGGTCCCAGCAGCGGCTGAGCGACTATATTCTCGGCGGGCGCAGCCTGGGTCCATGGATCACTTCTATGAGTGCCGAAGCATCGGACATGAGCGGCTGGATGCTCATGGGCGTACCGGGCTTCGCCTATTCTACAGGTATCTCTGCCGCCTGGATTGCCATTGGCATCGCCATCGGCACGTATCTCAACTGGCAGTTCGTCTCCCAGCGGCTGCGTAACTATACCGAAGTGGCCAATAACAGCCTGACCATGCCGGACTATCTGAAGAACCGCTTCCACGACGAAAAAAATATCATCCGCATCATCTCGGCTATTTTCATCCTCATCTTTTTCCTTATATATACGTCATCGGGCTTCGTCTCCGGCGGCAAGCTCTTTGAATCGGTCTTCGGCATGGACTACTTCTCGGCTCTCCTGCTCAGTGCCGGCGTCGTCGTCGTCTACACCTTCCTGGGCGGCTTCATGGCCGTCTGCTGGACCGACTTCATCCAGGGCTGCATGATGTTCCTGGCCATCGTCCTGGTCCCCTTGGTCGGCATGATCGCCTTTGGCGGCTGCGACGCCGTCATGACCCGATTGGCTACGACGGCACCGAACCTGCTGGAAATGGCTCCGGACACGTCGACGACAGGCATCATCGGCATCATCTCCGCCCTGGCCTGGGGCATCGGCTACTTCGGCCAGCCGCACATCCTGGTCCGCTTCATGGCCATCGGCGACCCGACGGAACTGAAGAAATCGAAACACATCGCCATGACCTGGGTCGTCATCTCCCTGGCCGCTGCCGTCCTGGTCGGTCTGGTCGGCAAAGTCATCGTCCCGACACCCTTAGTCGGCGCCGATTCGGAAAAAGTCTTCCTGGTCATGAGCCGCCAGCTCTTCCCGCCCTTTGCCTCGGGCCTCATCTTGTCCGCCGTCCTGGCTGCTATCATGAGTACCGCTTCGTCCCAGCTCCTGGTCACGGCATCGGCCATTTCCAAGGATTTTTACCACACCTTCGTCCGCAAGAACGCCAGCGATAAAGAGTTGATCTACGTCAGCCGCCTGACGGTCCTCGTCGTCGCCGCCCTGGCCATCGTCCTGGCCCTCAACCCGAACAGTTACATCCTGACCATGGTCTCCTATGCCTGGGCTGGCTTCGGTGCCGCCTTCGGCCCGACCATCCTCCTGTCCCTGTACTGGAAGAACATGACCAAGAACGGCGCCCTGGCCGGCATCATCGTCGGCGGCCTGACCGTCCTCATCTGGAAACAGTTCGCCTGGTTCGGCCTCTATGAAATCGTACCGGGCTTCCTCTTCTCGCTCATCGCCATCTACATCGTCAGCAAACTCGACGGCGGACCGAGCCAGGAAATCCAGGACGAATTTGAACAAGCCATCCACCATACTCCCAAAATCAGCGTCCTCCACAATGAGGAAGAGTAGGGGCTCGCACGTGGCGAGCCCGCAGGCCGCAGTCGCAGACCGCCATTATTTGCCTCTCCTGCAAACTTAATACAAAAAAAAGCTGTCGCATTATGCATTCCTGCTTAATGCGACAGCTTTTTTATTTATTTTTTCAACCTCTCAGTCAGCTATGCTGACAGCTCCCCTATCAAGGGAGCCACGGACAACCCCTAATATTCCGGTTCGATGAGGCCGTATTTCCCGTGTTTCCGTTTATAGACGACGTTGATTGTGTCGGTCTTGGAGTTGAGGAAGACGAAGAAGTCGTGGCCTACGAGGTTCATCTGCAAGATAGCTTCTTCGACGTCCATCGGACGAGCGGCGAATTTCTTGACGCGGGCGACTTCAAAGGTTTCTTCCGGAACAGCCGGCCCTTCGACGAGAGCGTCATTGAAAGCGCCTTTCTTCATGCGGCGGGCGATTTTTGTTTTGTATTTATGAATCTGGCGGACCAGTTTATCATAGACTAAATCGATAGCAGCATACATATCATCGTTGGCTTCGACGCCGCGGAGAACGACACCGTCGACTTTCAACGTGATTTCAGCGATTTTCCGATCTTTTTCTACAGAAAGCAGGGCCTGGACATTGACTTCGTTATCAAAGTATTTCGTAACTTTCTTTTCCTGTTTTTCAACGTGATCTTTCAGAGCCGGTGTAATTTCTAAATTTTTACCTCTAACGATGGTTGCCATAAAACATCCCTTCCTTTCGTGGGGAGATCCTGTCTAAAGAATGTATGGCTTTCATTCCTTGTGGTCTCTTCCCTTATATGTATAGTATTCAACACGGGGATGCAAATTCCTTCTAAAAAAACAAAAAAATTTGAATTTTTTTATTTTGGAGCCGACGGCCCCGCCGGTCGTGTATTTTTTTGCGATCTGCGCTCATTTCCATCGCCTGTATGCGATACCGTAGGGGACGACCCGGAGGATGTTCCGGAGGGCGTCCCGCCGCGAATCCTGTGAACAGCCGGAATTTATGACAGGTGCACACGGTCGTAACCCAATCCTGAGTCTGTCGCGGCGTAGCCGCATCTGAGTCCGAGGAAAAAGCAGTAGCTCGTGGTTCCTGAAAGCTTATCATCATACCCGAATGAGCTGTGATTGAATCTCTCTGGCGGGCTTCCCACGGGAAGCCCCTACGCATACGGCCGCTGGCCGTTTTTTTGCGGCCTGCGACCGGCCGCCTGCGAACTGCGCTTATTTTATGAAGAGGATAGTCATTCTTTAGTAGTCATGCTATAATAAGTTATCATGAGTAAAGGAGTCGAATTTTTATGATGATAAAAAAACTGGTTACTTTTGAAGACCTCGGTTTCGTTCAATGGGGCGTCCTGAATGAAGCGGAAGATGGCGTATACGGTGCCATTGCTTTGGAAGAAGCTTTTTTCACGCCCCTTCCGGAAACGATGCTGGAATTCATCCGGCAGGGCAACGACGGCCTGCTGGCCCTGGCCGACGCACTGGAACAGAATGAAAAGACCGGCGCTGTCAAGGCGAAACCGCTGGACACGGTACGCATCATGGCGCCGATTCCCCATATGGAACGGAATATTTTCTGCATCGGCAAGAATTATACGGAACACATTGCCGAATTCGATAAGACGGCCATGCCCAAACCGCCGAAATACCCGGTCATCTTCACCAAGGCTACGTCGTCGGTCATCGGCCCGGATGACCTCATCGACCCTCATACGAACGTCACGTCCCAAGTCGACTATGAAGGCGAACTGGCCGTCATCATTGGCAAGGAAGGCTCGGATATCACTGTTGGCGAAGCCATGGACCACGTCTACGGCTTTACCATCCTCAACGACGTCACGGCACGGGACCTGCAGGCCAACCACGTCCAGTGGTTCCACGGCAAGAGCCTGAATACGTTCTGCCCTATCGGGCCGTATATCCTTCTGCGCGATGCCGCTCCCGACACGTTCGACATCGTCACGAAAGTCAACAATGAAGTCCGTCAGGACGGCTCGACAGGCGAATTCATCTTCACCATCCCCGAACTGATCCACACCATCTCCCAGGGTACGACCCTCTTCCCGGGCGACATCATCGCTACGGGTACGCCCAGCGGCGTCGGCGTCGGCTTCAACCCGCCCCGCTTCCTCCACTCCGGCGACACCGTAGAAATCACCATTCCCGCCATCGGGACGCTGAAGAATAAAGTGAAATAAGAAAGGCTAAAAAAAAGCTGTCGCCTATGCGACAGCTTTTTTTAGGGGTTAGTGGCTAGCAGTTAGTAGTTAGCGGATGGTTTTAAATTTAAAGCTTTTTCTCTGCAAACTCCATCCTCTTTTTTTCATATGAAACCTCTCCGGCCCTTCGGGCCACCTCCCCTATAATGGGGAGGCTTGGCGGGCTTGCCACGTGCAAGTCCCTACAGGACGGAGCTTACGAACTACGAATTGCTGCTTTCTTTCTGCAAGAGGCTGTGTTTGCGTCCGTAAACCATGTAGATGATGAGGCCCAGGATGGTCCAGCCTGTGAACAGCATCAGCGTATGCGGCGACAGTTCGGAGAAGATGAAAGCGCAGCATATGAAGCCCAGCGGAGCGATGACGTGTACAGCCGGGCAGCGGAATCCACGCGGATGGTCCGGATAGAGCCGACGCAGGACGAGGATGCCGACGCAGGAGCAGAGGAAGGCGAAAATCGTACCGGCACTGCATGTTTCAGCGACAATGTGAATCGGTGTGAAACCGGTGATGCAGGCGACGATGACGCCGATGACGATCTGGATGATATACGGAGTATGGAACTTCGGATGAACCTTGTAAAGGCTCATGGGCATGAGGCCGTCACGGCTCATCGAGTAGAGAGCCCGGCTCTGAGCGAAGAGCATGCCCAGGACGACCGTCGACAGGCCGCAGATAGCGCCCGTACCGACGATGGCCGAACCGAGATGGAGGCCGATGTATTCCAGGACGAAGGACGCCGGTGCTGCCGTATCGAGCATGGGATACGGGACGACGCCGGTCATGGCCGCACAGACGGCGATGTATAGGACCGTACAGATGGCCAGGGCCGAAATGATGCCGATAGGCATGTCGTGTTTCGGATTCTTCGTTTCTTCGGCTGCCGTCGCCAGGGCATCGAAGCCAAGGTAAGCGAAGAAGAGAACGGCCGTCCCGGCAAAGACGCCGTGGATGCCATAAGGCAGGAACGGCTGCCAGTTCATCGGTTCGATATGCGGTGCTGCCAGGAAGAGGAAGAGGAAAATCGTCCCGATCTTGACGTACACCAGGATGCGGTTGACGTGAGCGCTTTCGCGGACGCCGATGACGAGGAGCGCCGTCGCCAGGACGACGATGAGGACCGCCGGCAGATTGATGAGTCCGCCGTCAGCCGGCACGGCCGTCAAGGCTTTCGGCAAGTCGATGCCGCAGGAATGAAGGATACCGACGAAGTAGGCCGACCAGCCGCCAGCTACGGCGCTGGCGCCGACCGAGTATTCCAGGATGAGGCTCCAGCCGACCCACCAGCCAAAGATTTCACCGAGCGACGCATAGGCGTAGGTGTACGAACTGCCGGATACGGGCAGGAACGAAGCCAGTTCCGAATAAGCAAGACAGACGAACGCGCAGGTAATAGCGGCGAAGACGAAGGATAACATCAGGCCGGGACCGGCGTATTTCGCTGCGCCGATACCGGTGAGGACGAAAATCCCCGTCCCGATGATGATACCCAGGCCCATGAGGGTAATATCGAAGGCGCCGAGAGCCTTGTTCAATTTCTTTTCCTGCGTATGGGCCAACAAGTCATCGAAGGATTTGCGGCGTAAAATATTCATAAACATGCCCCCAATCCTTACTGACTAGCTTTGTTTGAAGAAACAGCAGCTCTCCAAATGAAACCGATGATGAACCCAGCGATGGTGAAGCTGATCCAGCCCATGCCCAGCGTGTGGAGCGGTACCATGGTATTGAAGATATTATCGATAGGTCCTAAGGAAATTTTCGCCGTCTGGAGCCCTGTGACCAAAGCCGGGATGAGTGTCAGGCCGATGGTCCAGGCGTAGACACACTGCCGTCCATCAAAGAGATTGTTGAGGAAGGTCAGGATGATGATGGCGACGACGAGAGGATAAATGAACATCAAGACCGGAATGGCTGCGACGATGATGGTCTTCAGGCCGAACATGGCGACGAAGAAGGAAATGACCGTAAAGATGGTGACCCATTTCTTATAGCCGATATTGCCGACGAGTTCATTGAAATACGTAGCGCACGACGTAATCAGACCGATGGACGTCGATAAGCAGGCCAGGAGTACGATGACGGCCAGGATGACAGCCCCGACATTACCAAAGAGGATCATAGCGCTCTTGGAAAGGACCGGTGCGCCTGTTTCCTGGATACCGAAAGCGGCGACGCTGTCGGCACCGATCTTGGCGATGAAGATGTAGACAAAAGCCAGGCAGCTGACGGCAATGAGGCCGGCCTTAAAGACTTCCTTAGTGATAGCCGCCGGTTCCGTAGCCCCGTCTTCCATGACGAATTCGATGACCAGGATGGCGAAGACCAGCGAGGCGATAGCATCCATCGTGTTGTAGCCATCGAGGATGCCCTGTACGGCAGCGATGCTGGCCGTTGCATAAGCAGCGGTCGGTTCCTGCGGCGAGCCGAGGGGCGTAATGAAAGATTTGGCGATGAGCAGCAGGATTGTGAGCAGCAGAGCCGGCGTCAGGATCTTGCCGATACGGTCGACCAGTTTCTGCGGCGATACGGACAGCCAGAAGGAAATGACGAAGAACAGGACCAAAAAGCCCGTCATGATCATGTCATTGCCACCGCTCTGCAAGAAGGGACGGACGGCGATTTCATAAGAGACGCTGCCCGTACGGGGAATGGCGAAGAACGGCCCGATAGTCAGATAACAGATGACCGTGAAGAAAAGACCGTATGCCGGATGGACGCGGCTTGCCAGTTCCTGCAAGTTCTTACAGCCAGAATAGCCCATGGCCAGGACCCCGGCCAACGGAAGGCCGACGCCGGTGACGACGAAGCCCAGGACAGCCCACCAGACATTCGAGCCGGCAGCCTGCCCCATGGCAGCCGGGAAGATCAGGTTCCCTGCACCAAAGAACAATGCGAACAACATCAAGCCAATAGCAATTGTTCTGTTTCCTTTATTTCTCCCATATGACACTCCTCCTATCTTTTTAAATTTTAGATTTTGTCAAGAAATCATAAGGACAGAAAATGTAATAAATTAAATAATTTAATTTGTGAGTTTATTCTATCATAAAAAGGAAAAAAAATCATGAATTTTTCGCAAGTTTAATCTAATTCTAATGCTTCTCTAATCTTTCTTTAATATTTTAGTGAAAATCAGAACTTACTTAATTTTTCCCGCATTTTTTCCACGAATCTTTCATTTTCAAAGCGAGGCCGCACGGCATTGCGCCCGTATGCCGCCGTCAGGCCCGGATAATTGGTACAATCGCGGATCAAAATCCCGTCAGCCCGCAAGGCGTCTTCCAGGTCTGCCGTCCGCTTCCCTTCTCCCGTAAGGCGCCAGAAGATGAAATTGACACAAGGCCGATAGACGTGAAGACCCGACAGGGCCGTCATCTGTTCATAGAGCCAGTCTTTCTCCTTCTGGACCAATTGGCGCGAAGCCTGCTGATAGGCCCGGTCCCGGAGTCCGGCGACGCCGGCATACTGAGCCAGGACATTGACATTCCAGCCGTCTTTATGCCCCTCCATGAGGCCGCGCCGCAACGGCGACGTGACACCAAAACCCAGGCGCAGGCCCGGCAGAGCGTAGAATTTCGTCAGCGACCGGATGACGAACAGGTTATCCCGGTCCCCGGCCTGGTCCAGGACGGAATAGGCTTCGTCAGAGGGAAGGAAATCGAGGAACGATTCATCGACGAGGATATCTGTTCCCTTGCGGGCGCCGACTTCGGCCAGGGCCAGGACTTCATCGGCCGTCGCCAGGGTGCCCGTAGGATTGTTGGGATTGCCGATGACGATGCAGTCCACCTGGCCGCAGGCCCGGCGCAGCCCTTCCCAGGGAAAGGCAAAGTCATCGTCTTCTTTCAGGTACTCATAGCCGATAACGGCCCCAACAGCCCGTGCCGCCCGTTCGTATTCACTGAAGGAAGGGACGGGCAGCAGGACCCGCTGAGGCCGGAAAGTATGCATATAGAGATAAAAAAGTTCGGCTGCGCCATTGCCCAGCAGGATAGTCCCGCCTGGTACGCCGTAGGCCCCTTCTAAGGCCTGGCGCAGCGCCGTCCCGGCCGGATCCGGATAATGGACGACGGCGTCGAGATGGGCCGCCAGGGCCTGGCGGATGCTCTCCGGCAGTCCGAGAGGATTGATATTGGCACTGAAGTCCAGCCACGGACCGCCATCCGGTGCGGGCTGATAGATATTGCCGCCATGTTCAAATCGTTTTATCATGGAATCACCTGTTTTCTATGGAAATACCGCCGCTGCGCAAATGGACCGTTTCTGTATAGGTCCAATGCGAAAACTGCCGGCTCAGTGAACCCCTCCCTGTCCGCCTGACTGGCAGACTGGCAGAAAAAGACGCCGGCCACAGTCCCGCTGTGGGCTACGTTGACGCCGGCGACAGCCGGATGACGGCGGGCAGCCCGGAAAAAGGCCGGAAAATCCGGTTTCGGCAGCCAGGGTTGATTGGCTAGGGCACTGAGGGTCGCCGCCTGTCCGATCTGGCGGTCTGTCAGCGACGACGACAAGAGCTGCCAGCCCAGGAAGAGAGCCGCCGCATCAGGCCGGACACGGTCTGGCCGGGCCTGATGGAAAGCTACGGTATCGACGGTCCCACCGGCATCAAAGATGGCAATAGTTAAGGGTGGTACGTGCGGAAAGACATGGAGGAGCTCCCCCGTTTCCGGCTGTATCACTGCCAGGCCCTGACAAAAAATGCCGTCTGTCGGCTCGATGGAAGCCGCCAGACGGCCAATGTCCCCTTCAGAAAGATGCACCTGGTTCACGGCTGCTACGGCTGCCAGGACAGCGCAGATATCGGCCGAACTGGAAGCCATGCCCTTGCCGGAAGGCAATTCCGACGTCAGGAAAAAATCATGAGCCAGGCTGTCGCACTGGCAATAGGCCTGTCCCAGCGCCAGGGCACGGCATGCCTTGGCCCCGCCGCCGACGAGCCGTCCCGTCCCGGGGCGGACGACGACGGTACTGTAGCGGTCGATGGGACACGTAACCAAGAAGGGCCTTCCCTGCCAGAAGCCCTGCATCACTTCCCCGCACGAACCGGGAACGCGGACAATCAGCTCCATAAGCCGTAGAGCCCTAAATGAAGGAGCGCCGTAATGACACCGGCTGCCAGGGATACGCTGTACATGAGATACATGGCCTTGCGGATATACTGCGGTTCCAGTTCATGGTCGGCATCGCCCATATATTCGCGGAATGTATCCTTGCCGAAATAACGGTTATGCCCGCCTAAACGGATGCCCAAGGCCCCGGCTACGGTCGCTTCGGCATAGCCGCCGTTCGGGCTGGGATGCTTAGAGGCATCACGGCGCATGATGCGCCAGGCCCCTTTGGCATCATAGCCCAGGCAGGCGGCAGCCGCAATGAACAGCAGGGCGCAGATCCGGGCCGGGATGTAGTTGAGGACGTCATCGACGCGGGCTGCAACGCGGCCGAAATAGATGTATTTATCGGTTTTATAGCCAATCATGGAATCGAGGGTATTGGCCGCCCGATAGACGACAGCCAGGGGCAGGCCGCCGATGGCAAAGAAGAACAGCGGCGACACGATGCCGTCAATGGTATTTTCGGCAATCGTTTCCACTGTAGCCCGCGTCACTTCCGGGCTGTCGAGATGGTCCGTATCGCGACCGACGATCTTGCCGACCTTCAACTGGGCAATGCGCAGATGATGACGGACGAGATAGCGATAGACTTCCCGACCGGCCTTGGCCAGGCTGCGGGGGCAGATCATGAAGGATAAGAGGATGCCCTGGATGATATAACTCCAATGTTCGTTAGGTAAAAATTCCAAGGCCAGGACCAGGGCCAGGGTGATGTTGTAGACAAACAACAGGGTAATGACGACAGTCAGCCCGCCTAAGATGAAATGTTCCCATTTCATCGATTTCTCATTATAGAACAGCCGTTCGAGCAGACTGATCCAGCGCCCGATGAGGGCGACGGGATGCAGTTTCGTATGGGGATCGCCAATGATGAAATCTACGATAAAAGCGGTGAGTACAGTAATCATTTTATTCCTTCTTCCATAATCTGCCGCAGGCGCTTCATGTCCAGAGACTCCCGGACGATCCGGGCCAGGCAGTCGTATTTCGCTTCTTTTTCCTGCCGGTAGTGCAGCGTCACCGGCATGGGCTGCCATCCCCTGCGGATCCGCAGGGCATTGAGGAATTGGCGGCGGAACGCGTCGTTATCAAAGATGCCGTGGATATAAGTTCCCCAGGCCAGGCCATCTTTACGGGCGGCACCGGCCAGACTTTCACAGGGTTCTCCAGAACGGCTGGTGACGACAAAGGGATACGTATCGCTGCCATCCCGCTCGGTCCGGCCCATATGGATTTCATAGCCCGTCAGGCCCTTCGCTTTCAGGATGGTTCCGGCAAAAGGCAGGTCGCGGCAGTCAGCCGTCACTTGCGACGTCAATTTATGCGATACGAAGGTCGTCGTCACTCCCAGGAGGTGCAGGCCTTCGACGCGGCCCAGTTGGGACTCGGTCTGATCCGGGTCGCAGACAGCCTGGCCCATCATCTGATAGCCGCCGCAGATGCCGATGACGGGTTTCCCTTGGCTGATGAAATGCTGTAAAGCCCAGTCCCAGCCTTGTTTCAGGAGGAAACACAAGTCTTCTGTCGTATTCTTGCTGCCCGGCAGGATGACGGCATCGGCGCCGGCCAGGTCGCGGGGATGGCGGGCATAGTACAGGGCGACGTCGTCTTCGCGGGCCAGGCTGTCGAAATCGGTGAAGTTGGAAATCTTAGGCACCTGGACGACGGCGATAGATACCTTATCAGCTTCTGGCCGCTGTTCCCTATCGTCGAGGGATACAGAATCTTCTTCATCGATGCCCAGGTCATCGACATAGGGCACGACGCCCAGGACGGATTTGCCCGTCTTTTTTTCCAAAAAATCGATGGCCGGCGTGAACAGCGATACGTCACCGCGGAATTTATTGATGACCAGGCCTTTGACCAGGTCCCGTTCATCCGGGTCGAGCAGTTCCAGCGTGCCGACTAAGGCAGCCAGCGAGCCGCCGCGGTCGATATCGGCCACTAAGAGTACGGGCGCGCCGAGGTATTTGGCAACGCGCATGTTGACGATATCATGGTCCTTCAGGTTGATTTCTGCCGGGCTGCCGGCCCCTTCGATGACCAGCGTGTCGTAAGCCCTATCCAGTTCGCCCAGGGCCCGTTTGACGGCGTCGAAAGCCTGGAGCGCATAGCCTTTATGATATTCCCGGGCTGACATGTTGCCTACAGGACGACCGTCGATGATGACCTGTGAGCAGGCATTGCCTGTGGGCTTCAACAGGACGGGATTCATGGCCACCATGGGCAGCAGGCCGGCCGCTTCGGCCTGGGCGACCTGGGCCCGGCCCATTTCCCGGCCATCGGCCGTGACATAGGAATTCAAAGCCATGTTCTGGGCCTTGAAAGGGACGACCCGTTTCCCTTCTTGTAAGAAAATGCGGCACAAAGCCGTCGTAATGATGCTCTTGCCGACATGGGAACTCGTCCCCTGCAGCATGATATATTCTGCCAACCAGCGTTCCTCCTCACGGTTACATTCTATTACAATATTTTTATTATATCTTGTCTGACGGAAAATGCAATAGAAAAAGGCTTGTCGCATGTGCGACAAGCCCTTTTTAGTGGCT
>OKRS01001679.1_pt1 | contig 14148 bp, 10 predicted proteins | sample 1601191 | NCBI WGS metagenome assembly OKRS01 (sample SAMEA3541509, study PRJEB24748) | human gut metagenome | biome: human gut; feature: human-associated habitat; material: faeces | place: China | collected 2012
GCAATTCATCTCACCGCCTAAAGAGGCGGGAGACTTCTTGCAGAATCAGGTTAAAGTCGTCGAATTTTCCGACTATATTACGCCAGACAAGGCTTTGGCCGATGGCGACATCGATTTGGTCAGCTACCAGCACAAGCCGTTCCTGGATAATTTCAATAAGCAGAATGGCACTGATTTAGTGCCTATCGGCAATACGATCCTCATGCGCATGGGGATTTACAGCGACAAATATAAGAGCGTCGATGCTTTGCCCGACGGCGCTGTCATCGCCATTCCCAACGACCCGACCAATGGCGGACGCGGTTTGGCACTCCTCCAGCGGGCAGGCCTCTTGAAGCTCAAGGACGGCGTCGGTTTCAAGGCTACGCCGGCTGATGTCGTAGATAATCCGAAGCATTTCCAGTTCAAGGAAATCGAAGCCGCCCAGCTGCCGCGCAGCCTCGGTGACGTCGATGCCGCCGTCATCACTATGAACTACGTCATGAGTGCCGGCCTCAACGTCAAAGAACAGGGCATCTTCCTGGAACCGAAAGACGAACCGCTGGCCGTCATGGTCCTGGCTGTCCGGGCTCAGGACAAGGACAACCCGACGTACAAGAAGATTGCTGAAATCTTCCATTCCGATGCTGTCAAGAAGTTCATTGCCGATAAATACAACGGCACCATCGAACCGGCTGAATAGGCGGGTCTAAGGCTTGACAATAGGCGCGTTACAAGTATATAATAAAGCAAAATCTAAATGGATTTGTCGATGAACGAAACGAGTATATCCGATTGTGGCAGTTCCAGCGAGCCGATGGCAGTGGGAGTTCGGCACGGACCGGCGGATAGAATGGATTCGGGAGATGCGGCCTGAACGGTGACCAGTAGGGTGCGACGGTGTATTTCCACCGCTATCAAAGAAACGTGTATCGCTTATGCCGTACATGTAGAGCTGGACTCACTGAGTCAATCTGGGTGGCACCGCGGAAGAAATCAAACCTTTCGTCCCTGTATAGGGACGGAAGGTTTTTTGTGTCTTCAAATAGAAGGGGAGAGAAAGATGCTGGAAATGAAAGATGTCAGTTTCAACTACGGCAATGGCGTGCCCGTATTGGAACATGTAAATGTACAGATCGGTGAGGGCGAATTCATCGGTCTCGGCGGCCGCAACGGCTGCGGCAAGACGACGGTGACGCGCCTGCTCATGGGGCTGGAAAAGCCCGTATCCGGGGAAATCCTGTATGACGGCAAGGTCATCAACGATGACGATGCTTCTGTGCGCAGCCATTTCATGGGCTACGTCTTCCAGCGGCCGGAACGGCAGATGTTCCGGCCGACGGTCCGTGAAGAAGTAGCCTACGGGCCGCAGCAGCTGGGCATGAGCCGCGACGAGATCCGCCAGGCCGTCGACGAAGCCCTGGCTGCAACGGAACTGACGGAACTGGCTGAAGCCTATCCGCCCAACTTGAACCGCGGCGAAAAACAGCGCGTCGCCATTGCATCAGCCATCGCCATGCATACGAAATATATCGTTCTCGATGAACCGACGAGCGGCCAGGACAGTGAAGACAAGGACCAGCTCATGGCCTTGCTGACGGACCTCAATAAAAAGGGCATGACCATCCTCATCATCAGTCATGACATGGATATTTTCGCCGAATACTGTCAGCGCGTCCTGGTCATCGGCAATCATACCAAGGCCTTCGACGGGACGCCGCAGGAACTGTTCACCCAGCGCGATGATTTATATGACCTGGGTCTGAGCCGGCCCGATGCCGTCACTTTATCCATGGCGGTTCCTGATTTTCCTTATTGTAAATCGATGAAAGAATTTACGACAGCCATGCTGGAACGGATTGGAGGTATGAAAAAATGATGAAGAATTTGGTCCCTGTTACGAAATTGATCGGCACCTTCGCCTTTTCCTTTTGGGCCCTGGTCATGCATACGACGCTGCCCCTGGTCATCTTAGTCGTCATCGAACTCATCCTCTTGGGATTATGCGGCAGCCTGTCGCGCAACCTCAAGGCCGTCTTCAGCCTGGCCGTCTTCGCCGTCTTCCTGGCTGTCGTCCAGCTCCTGGGCGGCGGGTCCCTGGAATCGGCTTATGTCACGGGCCTGCGCATGCTGGCCATGACCATCGTCTTCATCATCTTGCTGACGACGACGCGCCTGCAGGATTTGACGGCCGCCCTGGTCAAGCAGATCAAGATACCTTATGAATATGCCTTCATGTTCACGGCGGCCCTGCGCTTCGTACCCGATTTCATCGCCGAAAGCAAGGCCGTCCAGGAAGCCCAGGCCTGCCGGGGTCTGTCGACGAAGGGCAATGTCTTTAAGAAAGTCATCAATTATATGAGTGTCGTCCAGCCGCTGATGCTCAAGTCCCTGGGCCGGTCGGAAACGATGGCCCTCAGTCTGGAATTACGCGGTTTCGGCAGCAACGAACACAGCTTCATGAGCAATGTCCGCCCGAAAGGCCGCGACTATGTGGGCATCGTCATCATGCTGGCCCTGAGCTGTTTTGTCGTTTACTTGCGCCTGCAAGACTTGGTTTAGGAGGGAAGAAAGATGAAAACTGTTGCAGATATTGCTAAATTAGAATTTCATCATCGTCAGGGCGGCCAGTTCCGCTGGATCACCATTACGACGCTCATGCTGGCCATCGGCACGATCCTGCACCTGGTCTCACCGAGCGTCGGCGGCGTCACGCCGAACTGGACCATCGCCACGTATTGTGTCGCCATCTGCCTGACCAAGCCGAGTTACAAGCAGGCCTTGGGCATCGGCCTGGTCGCTGCCCTGGTCAACGTCCTGACGTCGAAGTCGGGCTTTCCTTATGGCAACCTCATCAGTGAACCGCTCGGCGCCCTGACCTGTACGTTCATCGTCAAGAACCTGGCATTCATCAAATTCAAAGGTCATTCGTGCCTGCCCGTCCTGACCGGCTTTGCAGCGACCTGCATGAGTGGCGGCGCTTTCGTCACGATCCTGAAGTTCGTCATGAATCTGCCGAATGTCGTCTATTTTACGGCCATGCTGCCCTTGGTCGTCGTCATCGGCGCCTTGAATGCCATCGTTACACCGCTCATGTATTTCCCGGCCCTGCGCCTTTTCGTATCCCGGGGCATCCTCGATTCCCTGGAAGAACGGGAAGTCACGTCGGACCACAGCATGTATGATTTGAAGCCGTCCCAGGAAGGCCTCGTTTCCATGGAACATTTGTCGTACATCTATAACAAGCAGAAGACGCCCGTCCTGGACGATGTCACCATGACCGTGAATAAAGGCGACTTCCTGGTCATTACCGGTGAAAGCGGCAGCGGCAAGAGCTCGCTGTGCATGGCCATGACCGGCGCTATCCCGCATTATTTCGGCGGCGTCATGAAAGGCATGGTCTACGTCGACGGCCAGGCGACGACGCAGACGACGATTTCCCAGCTGGCAACCCGTGTCGGCGCCATGCTCGATGATTATGACAGCCAGCTCGTCGCCATGACCGTTGAAGAAGAAATCGCCTTCAGCCTGGAAAATCAGGGCGTCGCACCGGATAAGATCGGCCAGGCTATTTCGGAAGCCCTGGAAAAGGTCAATATGACGCCGTACCGCAACCGCCAGGTCACGAAGCTGTCCGGCGGCCAGCGACAGCGCCTGGTCATTGCCGACGTACTGGCGACCAATCCGGATATCCTCGTCTTCGATGAACCGACGTCGGCCCTGGACCCGGAAGGGACCCATGAATTCTATGAATTGATCCACGACTTGAATGTCAAATACGGTCATACCATCGTCGTCATCGAACATACGCTGGAAGCAGCCCTGCCCTATGCCAACCGGCTGGTCCTCATCGACCACGGCCACATCCTCAGCGATGCCGACGTCGAAACGACGCTGCGCTATATGTATGACCATGATATTTATACCAGTGCCATCCCGAAAATCTTCGCCTGCCAGATGGACCTGGAAAAAGCCGGCTGCCAGTTCGATGCCCCGTGGCTGTCGACGGATGCTGCCGTAAAGGCCGTCCAGAAAGCCGTCCAGCCGTGAAACTCCTGTGCCTGGGCGACAGCCTGACCTACGGCTTCGACGTCCGGCCCGACCAGAGCTGGACGGCCCTGGTCTCGGCCAAAAGCCATATCCATATCGACAATGAAGGCCAATGCGGCGATACGACGACGGGCATGGTCTATCGCCTCCATCAGTTCGACCTCAGCCGGTATGACGCCTTCTTCATCATGGGCGGTTCCAACGACATCCTCCTCGGCGGGGAGTTGGAGAAAATCTGCCAGAATATGCGGACTATCGTCACGACTTTCAAGGAGCAGGGGAAGCCCGTATACCTGGGCATCCCGCCGCTGACCAAGATGGAAAGCGCCATGTACGGCTGGCAAAATGCCAGTGACGTAGAAAAACACAACGACGGGCTCCGCCAGTATCGGCAATGGCTCCTTTCCTACGGAAAAGAAACGGAATGCATCGTCATCGACTTCTACGAAGCCCTGCTCAAAGCCGAACGGCGGACAGGCCGCAATCTCTATGCCGACGGCGTCCATCCCAATGCCGAAGGCTACGCCGTCCTGGCCGGAGCTGTGCTGAAAGCGATGGGGTGTTAGTGGCTAGTGGTTCGTGGCTTGTAGGGGCCGCCCAAAGGGCGGACCGCCTGATTCACGTAAAAAGGCACTGTCTTTATGCGACAGTGCCTTTTTACGAACTGTAGGGGCGTGCACGTGGCGCGCCCGCACGGTTTATGTGAGCATCCCCTAAGCCATCCTAGGGGGTGCTTTTTTTGGACCCTTACAGCTCGGTGGCGTAGGCGCCAGTTATTCATAACGGGCGCCCCACGTGGCGCCCCTACAATGTGGGTCCGAGCCACGAGCCACTGAGGACGTCTTTTTTGGCGGCGCCGTTGACTTTATATTTCAAAGTCAGGACCAGGAGGCCGGCGCAGAACATGAAGGCGGCCATGAGGTAGTAACCCATGTCGAAGCTGCCTGTCTGAGCCTGGACCCAGGCCATCATGTTCGGACCGAACATGCCGCCCAGGTTGCCGCAGGAGTTGATGAGGGCGATGGAGCCGGCAGCGGCCGGGCCGGAAAGGAACGTCGTCGGGATGGTCCACCATACGCCCATGGAAGCGTGGATGCCGATTGCCGACAGACAGATGAGGAACAAGGCGACGCCCATGTTATGAGCGAAAGGCGATAAGCCGAGGCCGACAGCGCCGACGGCCAGGGCACCGAAGACGTGCCATACTTTATCGCCCGTAACCGTAGCCGTATGGCCGATGACCAGCTGGACGACGAGGGCTGCCATCATGGGGATAGCGATAGCCCCGCCGATGAGCGACGTAGACCAGCCGGAGAGGTTCTTGAGGACCGTGGGCATCCAGAAGTAGAAGCCCCAGAAACCGACGACCCAGAGGAAGTAGATGAGGCAGAGTTTCAAGACTTTCGTATCCGTAAAGGCCTGGAAAACTGTGTATTTCTTGACGCTCTGCATCTTGGCCTGTTCTTCCTGGTACATGGTGGTCAAGTATTCTTTTTCAGCATCCGTCAGCCAGCTGGCCTGGTCGGGACGGTCTTTGACGGCGAAGAAGAAATAGAAAGCGAAGCAAAGAGCCGGGATGGATTCCAGGATAAACAGTTCCTGCCAGCCCAAGAGGCCGAAGAAGGAATGTTCCAGGAGGACGCCGGCAATCGGTGCGCCGATGATCGTCGAAAGGAGAAGCGATGTCAACATGAGCGACGTGGCCCGGGCCCGTTCAGCTGCCGTGAACCAGCGGGGGAACAAGAGGGAATAGATGACCGGGTAGAGACTGGCTTCCGATGCGCCTAACAGGAAGCGGCACAGGTAGAACTGCCATTCCGTCGTGACGAAGGCCATGCACAGGCTGACGATACCCCAGGTAAACATGATGCGGGAAATCCATTTCGATGCCGAGAACTTCGCGGCGAACAGGGAACCGGGGATTTCCAGGAGCAGATAGCCGGCGAAGAAGATGCCGGCGCCGAAACCATATACTTCCGGCGATAACCAGGACAGGGTCTGGGTCATGGTCAGTTTGGCGTAGGAAATATTGACGCGGTCGATGCAGGCTATAATCGAGACGAGAAAGACCGGTAAAATGATGCGAAGATCTCTCCGTCGTTTCAGACTGTCGAAATTGATGTTTTCCATGATGAATTCCTCCTATTGTGAGTCATATAGTCATAAGATAAATCATATAGTCATAAGATAAACATGAAATAAAAAAACTCCCGTCCACAAGGGACGGAAGTTCATATCCGCGGTACCACCCAATATTCCTCGCCAAAAAAAAGCAAGGCACTTTTCAACGTACTATCATACGCGTTTCCTGTAACGTGGATCAGACGGTGCAGTTTACTCACTTCAACTGCAATTCTCAGAGATGATTTTCCATTTTCCTTCCACCGCCGGCTTTCACCATACCCGGCTCGCTGTGCGCTTCCGTAAAAATGTACTCTTTCTCGTCATCGAATGTCAAAATATAAAATCGATGTTTAACTTACGGCCCTTATCATAGACCTTGTGCATCAATTTGTCAATGGTTTATTCCAAATTTTTTATCTACAAGCCTCTCCTCATAGGAGAGGTGGCCCGAAAGGGCCGGAGAGGTTTAACCTCTCAGTCAGCTGCGCTGACAGCTCCAGCAAGGCTCTCCGTTTTGGCAACCGTCCTGTCCTTCTTTCCGGTCAGTCCCTGACGGGCCAAAAAGGGCCTATCAGGGGCCCCTAACCACTAGCCCCTAGCCACTAGCCACTAACAACTTAAAAGGGATTGTCGCATGTGCGACAATCCCTTTTTATCATGGTGGAGATGAGGAGAGTCGAACTCCTGTCCGTAAATGCCGCCCCATGAACTTCTCCGAGCGCAGACCTTGTTAGGATCTTAAACCGTTTTCGTACAAGGACAAACTAGACGATTCCAGCCTGTGAGTTTCCCGACACGACTGCCAGGCAGAGCCATGTGGTATCCCGCTAAGTGACGTCTACGAGCTGCCCGCAGGATTAGCAGCAGGAGACGTTAGCCGCGATTAGGCAGCTAAAGCAAAATTGTTTTCTTTTGCGTTTAATTTAAAAGGTTCACCGATTTACGGGCAGATGAAACCCCGGCTCGCTATTCATGATACAACCATCCACGTCGAAACCTTTACATCCCCATGGACAGAATATCCCTTTACAAGGATTCAAAATAAGTATAGCACATATTTTACCTTTTGCCAATGAAGTTTATGATATAATATGCGTAGGGGCCGCCCAAAGCTTTTCTGGCCCACCAGGTACCGACCAGCGGGAGGTGCAGGGGGGGATGCCAGAAAGGACAGCTGTAGCGGGCGGCCCGCAGACCGCAGTTCGCAGATTGCAGTTCGCAGACCGCCGGTCGCAGGTCGCAGTTTGCCGTCGCGGCGATTTATGGTTTACAAGCAGCCTCTCCGGTCTTTTGGGCCATCTCTCCTAGCAGGAGAGGCTTAACTATACGAAAGGATGTCTTTGTTTTGTTATTATATATCATTAAATGGCTTTATGCCTGGATCCTGCCTATGGGTGGCATCGTCCTGGCTTTGATTCTCCTGTTGTGTTACATGTTCCGCAAGCACAGTCCCGGCCGCTGGGCTTTGGCTGCTATTACGGCTGTCTTTTATCTGCTCTCTATCGAACCCGTGTCGAATGGCCTCATCCATCCTTTGGAAACGGCCTATGACCAGCCCCAGGGGGCAGATGTAGACGGCGACGTCATCATCCTCCTCGGCGGTGGTTCTCGTGCCGGCGTTCCTGATTTCGATGGAACCGGTCAGGTCGGCAGTGCGGCGGCCAACCGCTTCCTTATGGCCCTGCGCCTGCAAAAGGCGAAGGATCTGCCCATCCTCTTATCAGGCGGGACCATCCTCAAGGGCGACGCCAATGAATCGGAAATCGAAAAGCGGATGCTCTTATCCCTGGGCGTGCCGGAAAATAAGATTTTCATGGATGACAAGAGCCGCAATACGGCAGAAAATGCCGCTTTTTCCAGGCAAATCTGCGAGCACCAGGGCTGGAAGAAGCCCATCCTGGTCACCAGCGCCTTCCATATGCCCCGGTCGGTCCGCTTCTTTACGCGCCAAGGCCTGGACGTGACGCCCTATCCCTGTGATTACCACACGAGTGCAGCGACGAACTGGTCGGGCTATTCCATCGTGCCCCAGTCTTTTTACTTATTCAACTCCTGTCTGGCCATCAAGGAATATGTCGGCATAGGCGCCGCTTCTTTGCGGATGCAATAAATTGGGACATAAAGCGCCCATGGTATTGCAAAATCGTACCCGATGTGGCATACTTACAGTGTAAGTAGTAAGGCCCTCAAGTTCTTAAAATTATGTAAAAGAGTTATTTTCGTTTTCAAAAGGAGTGTATCGACAATGATTAAAGTTGGTATTAATGGTTTCGGTCGTATTGGTCGTTTTGTTTTCCGCGCTGCACAGACTCGTGATGACATCGAAATCGTAGGCATCAACGACCTCTGCCCGGTTGACTACATGGCATACATGCTCAAATATGATACCATGCACGGCCAGTTCGATGGCACGATCGAAGCTGACGTCGAAAACAGCCAGCTCATCGTTAACGGCAAAAAAATCCGCGTAACGGCTGAAAAAGATCCGGCAAACCTCAAATGGGACGAAGTCGGTGCTGAATACGTCGTTGAATCGACAGGCCGTTTCCTCACCATGGACCTCGCTGAAAAACACCTCGCAGCCGGTGCAAAATACGTTGTACTCTCCGCTCCTTCCAAACAGGGTGCTGACGGCCGCCAGGCAGACATGTTCGTTTGCGGCGTTAACACCGATACATACAAAGGCCAGAAAATCGTTTCCAACGCATCTTGCACGACGAACTGCCTCGCTCCGATCGCTAAAGTCCTCAACGATGCTTTCGGCATCAAAGAAGGCCTCATGACGACGGTTCACTCCACGACGGCTACGCAGAAAACCGTTGACGGCCCGTCCATGAAAGACTGGCGCGGCGGCCGTGCAGCTGCTGGCAACATCATTCCGTCCACGACGGGTGCTGCTAAAGCTGTCGGCAAAGTCATTCCAGAATTGAACGGCAAATTGACCGGTATGTCCATGCGTGTACCGACCCTCGACGTTTCCGTCGTCGACCTCACGGTCAACCTCGCTAAACCGGCTACGTACGACGAAATCTGTGCAGCTATGAAAAAAGCTTCCGAAGGCGAACTCAAAGGCATCCTCGGCTACACTGACGAAGCTGTTGTTTCCTCTGACTTCCTCGGCTGCCCGCTCACGTCCATCTTTGACGCTAAAGCTGGTATCGCTTTGACGGACACCTTCGTAAAAGTCGTTTCCTGGTACGACAATGAAATCGGCTACTCCAACAAAGTCCTCAACCTCATTGCTGTCATGAACGACTACAACAGCAAACACTAATTTGTAGCGACGCATTTCCCGACGGGTAAACAGCCTCCCGTTACAAATCAGATTGAACCCTAAAGGGGCCGTCGCATGAAGGTTCTCGTTCTCATGCACGGCTCCTTTTTCTTTCAAGGTTTTTAGTGTAAAGTTTGTAGTTTGTAGAAAGGGCTTGAATTTTTAGCCAATCACTGCAAACTACAAACTGCAAACTTCAAACTCGAAAAGAGGCTGTCTTAATGGGACAGCCTCTTTTTACTTTCTCACATCACAAAGGAGTCAAATACTGTAATGACGAAAAAGAAACCTGTAATGCTGGTCATCATGGATGGTTTTGGCTGCAGCAGCATCGCTAAAGATAACGCCGTAGCCCAGGCAGACCTCAAGGTCCTGCCGAAACTTTGGAAAGAATATCCTCATTCGTATCTCGGCGCATCGGGCGAAGACGTCGGTCTGCCTGACGGCCAGATTGGCAACTCTGAAGTGGGCCATCTTAATATCGGTGCGGGACGTATTGTGTACCAGGCGCTGACCAAGATCACCAAGGATATCAAAGACGGAGCTTTCTTCAAGAAGCCGGCTCTCGTCGGTGCCATGGAAAACGTCAAGGAAAAAGACTCGGCCCTCCACCTGCTGGGCCTGGTATCGCCTGGCGGCGTCCACAGCAGTGAACAGCATCTCTATGGTCTTTTGGAAATGGCGAAGCGCTATGGCTTGAAAAAAGTCTACATCCACGCCTTCCTCGACGGCCGCGACGTACTGCCCCGCAGTGCCGGCGAATACCTCAAGGAACTGGAAGACAAGTGCGCAGAACTCGGCGTCGGTGAAATCGCCACCATCAGCGGCCGTTACTATGCCATGGACCGCGACAAGCGCTGGGAACGCGTCGAAAAAGCCTATGATGCCGTCGCCCTCGGCGAAGGACCGCAGGAACCGGATGCCCAGACCTGCCTGGAACATTCCTACGCAGCTGACGTTTCCGACGAATTCGTCATCCCGACAGTCATCCATAAACATCCCGTCCAGGATGGGGACAGTGTCGTCTTCTTCAACTTCCGCCCCGACCGGGCCCGTCAGCTGACGACGGCTTTCGTCGTCCCCGATTTCGACGGCTTCCCGCGTCCGAAGAAACTGGACACGTACTTTGCGACCATGACCCGTTACGAAGACGACCTTCCGGTACACGTCGTCTATGATAAAGAACGGATCCCCGACACACTGGGCGAAGTCCTGGCCAAGGCCGGCAAGACCCAGCTGCGCATTGCCGAAACGGAAAAATACGCTCACGTCACGTATTTCTTCAATGGCGGTGAAGAAGAACCCAATCCCGGTGAAGACCGCATCCTCGTGCCGTCGCCGAAAGTTGCGACTTACGATTTACAGCCGGAAATGAACGCGCCTATCGTGACGGAAAAAGTCATCGAACAGATTAAGGCCGATAAATATGACATGATCATGCTCAATTTCGCCAATGCCGATATGGTCGGCCATACGGGCGTCTTTGAAGCCGCTGTCAAGGCCGTTGAAACGGTCGATACCTGCGTCGGCAAGATTGTCGAAGCCTTGAAGCCCGTCCAGGGCCAGCTCCTGATCATCGCCGACCATGGCAATGCGGAACAGATGGCCGATCCCGATACGGGATGCCCTTACACGGCTCATACGACCAATCATGTACCGTGCATCCTGGTCAGTGAAGAACATAAAGGGGAACACCTGCACGACGGCATCCTGGCCGACGTCGCCCCGACTATGCTGACCCTGGCCGGTATGGCCATTCCTGCCGATATGACCGGCAAATGCCTGCTGGATCAGTGATTATACTCTGTTGTTCTATCGCATCGTGAAGGGAGAGAGTAAGATGGAACAAGATACATTGAGTATCTTTCAAAAAATAGCTCCCGATGTCATGGGGACAATCAAAGAACGTTACCTGCTGCTGCGGCATATCGCCGACGCCGAACCCGTCGGCCGCCGGACCCTGGCCGGCCTTTCGGGCCTGTCGGAACGCGTCGTCCGGTCGCACGTCGACGTCCTGCGGCGCAGCGGTATCGTCCGCTTTACGACGCTGGGCATTGCTATGGAGCCGGAAGGCAAACGGCTCATGCCGGATCTGTTGGAATGTTTCCTGCGCCTGAACAATTTGGATGACATGCAGCGCCAGATTCGCCAGAAGCTGGACCTGAAGAATGTCTACATCGTTCCCGGTGACAGTGACAGCGATAAGACAGCGAAGGAAGAACTGGGCCGCCGTGGCGCCCTCTTGCTCAACGACCTCTTTGGCAGCGTCGATACTGTCGCCATCAGCGGCGGTTCGACCATGGCCGAAGTGGCCCGTATGCTGCCGGAATGTCTGGCCAATGTGACCATCCTGCCGGCCCGCGGCAGCATGGGGAACCACGTCGAAGTCCAGGCCAACTATATTGCCGCCAACATTGCGTCCAAGACTCACAGCTCGTACCGCATGATCCACATCCCCGAAGGCCTGAGCGACTCGGCGCTGCAGATGATGCTCAAAGCTGACCGTCAGACCCAGGAAAATGTCGCCATGACCGCCCGGGCCCAGGTCGTCATCTTCGGCATCGGCCGGGCCGACCGCATGGCCCGCAAGCGGGGCATGACGGCGCTCCAGCGCGATGCCCTGCACAGCCTCGGCGCCTGTGGCGAATCGCTGGGCTGCTATTGCGGCCTGGACGGCAAAATCTTATATGGTACGAATAATGTAGGGATTTCATTACGGGAAATCAAATATCATCCGCACATCATCGCCGTAGCCGGTGGCGCCAGCAAGGCAGAAGCCATCGTCGGCGTCATGCGGGCCTGCCATACGGGCACGCTGGTCACTGATGAAGGTGCGGCTGAAAAAATCATACAACTGCTTTAATTGGAGGAGGAACCTTTCATGAAAAAAACGATCACCGATGTAAATGTCGAAAACAAACGCGTCTTTGTCCGCGCTGACTTCAACGTCCCCCTTGATGAAAACTGCCACATCACAGATGACACGCGTATCCAGAAGACGCTGCCGACCATCAAATACTTGCTCGACCACAAGGCTGCTGTCATCCTGGCCAGCCATCTCGGCCGCCCGAAGGGACAGGTCGTCGAAAAGTATTCCCTGAAACCGGTCGCTAAACGCCTGTCGGAACTCCTCGGCATCGACGTCAAATTCGCTCCGGACTGCGTCGGCGCAGAAACGAAAGCCATGGCTGATGCCCTCAAACCGGGTGAAGTCCTGCTTCTGGAAAACCTCCGTTTCCATAAAGAAGAAGAAAAGAACGGCGAAGATTTCGCCCGCCAGCTCGCTTCCCTGGCTGAAGTCGGCATCAACGACGCTTTCGGCTGCTGCCACCGCGCTCATGCTTCCGTCGCTGGCATTACGAAGTTCCTGCCCATGGCTGCCGGCTTCCTCCTGGAAAAAGAAATCCGCTTCATCGGCGGTGCTGTCGATAATCCGGCTCACCCCTTCGCAGCTATCATCGGCGGCGCTAAAGTTTCCGACAAGATCGAAGTCATTTCCAACCTTCTGCCGAAAGTCGACCTCATGATTATCGGCGGCGGCATGGCCAACAATGACTTTGTCCCGGGCTTTTACATTGACACGAATCTGGACACCAACGGCACTTCGGGCATCACCTTTGTTCTGCCGAAGGACGGCACTTACCCCGAAGCCATGACCAAGGCCGCAGAGGGCAAGACCAAACTGGGCGTTGCCTATGTGGTAAAGGACGGCGTAAGCTACGCCGTGGTGCTGTTTGGGTGAATTTCATTACAACAAACAAAGCAGCCGCTGCACGAGAAAGTGCAGCGGCTGCTTTGTTTGTGCTGGGATACGATCAGCCCTTCAGGAAAGCCGGCAGGGGCTTGCCTTCCTTGAGCCACTGGTGATACTCGGCGGTGGCGGCAAATTCCACGTCACCGGCAGAGTTCAGGGCAGTTTCCACCGAGTCCTGCACCACGCCGATGATGAAGCCCACGCCCACCATCTGCATGGCGATGTCGTTGGAGATGCCGAACAGAGAGCAGGCCATGGGGATCAGCAGCAGGGAGCCGCCAGCCACGCCGGAAGCACCGCAGGCACCCAAAGCGCTCATCACGGAAAGAAGGATGGCAGCGGGCAGGGACACCTGAATGCCCAGCGTATTGGCCGCAGCCAGCGTCATAATGGTAATGGTGATGGCGGCACCATCCATATTGATGGTAGCGCCCAGGGGGATGGAAACGGAATACATATCCTTATCCAGCCCCAGCTTTTCGCACAGATCCATATTGACCGGGATGTTGGCGGCAGAGCTGCGGGTGAAGAAGGCGGTCAGGCCGGATTCACGCAGGCAGCGGAACACCAGCGGATACGGGTTGCAGTGCAGATACACAAAGATGATAAAGGGCGAGACGACCAGTGCCATAAAGAGCATGGTGCCCACCAGCAGGAGCAGCAGCCTGCCGTACTGGGTAAAGATGGACAGGCCGTTGCTGGACACGTTGGTGTACACAAGGCCCATGATGCCGAAGGGTGCCAGATTGATGATCCAGCGGACGATCTGAGAGACTGCATCCGCTGTGTTCGCCAGGAACAGCTTGGTGCTGTCCGCGCCGTACTTCTTCATGGCCAGACCGAACAGGCAGGCCCAGAACAGGATGCCGATGTAATTGCCGTTCAGCAGGGCACTGACGGGGTTTGCCACAAAGTTGGTGAGCAGGGTGTTCATCACCTCGCCCAGACCCTGGGGCACCACCTCGGA
>OKRS01001685.1_pt1 | contig 14114 bp, 11 predicted proteins | sample 1601191 | NCBI WGS metagenome assembly OKRS01 (sample SAMEA3541509, study PRJEB24748) | human gut metagenome | biome: human gut; feature: human-associated habitat; material: faeces | place: China | collected 2012
GGTAAGGCCTGTCGGCCCCGAGATGCACGCACGCTTCTCGGCCACCCGACGCACCTATCATTATTATATACACACGCACAAGGACCCCTTCCTGCGCGGCTACAGTTGGCAGGTGAACGTGCCGCTGGACTTCGCGCTGATGAATGAGGCGGCTCAGGTGTTGCTTGAGTACAGCGACTTCACCAGCTTCAGCAAGACGGGCACCGACGTGAAGACGAACATCTGCCAGCTTACCGAAGCGCGCTGGGAGCAACTGAAGCCCGGCGAATGGCGCTTCACGGTGTCGGCCAACAGGTTTCTGCGCAATATGGTGCGGGCCATCGTGGGCACCCTGGTAGAGGTGGGCCGCCATCGCATGACTATCAGCCAGATGCGTCATGCCATTGAGGCCAAGGACCGGCAGCGTGCCGGCGAGAGTGTTCCAGGCCATGCTCTCTATCTCACAAACATTGAATACTGACACTCATAGGATTAAATCAGGACAACAAGCATCATGTGGTTAGCATTTGCATTCCTTAGCGCCACCCTTCTGGGCTTTTATGATGTGTGCAAGAAGCATGCTCTGGGCACCAACGCAGTGATTCCCGTGCTCTTTCTCAACACGCTCTTCTGCTCCATGATATTCGTTCCCCTGCTGCCCCAAGCGCCCTTTGGCGGATGGGAGGTGCAGAGGTTCATCGTACTCAAGAGCTGCATCGTGCTGTCCAGCTGGGCACTTGGCTACTGCGGCATAAAGCATTTGCCCATCACCCTTGTGGGGCCTATCAATGCCACCCGCCCCGTCATGGTGCTGCTGGGAGCGCTCATCATCTTCGGCGAGAGGCTCAATGCCTACCAGTGGGCGGGCGTTCTGCTGGCCGTAGCAAGCTTCTTCATGCTGAGCAGGAGCGGCAAGCGCGAGGGGATAGACTTCCGTCACAACCGCTGGATATACTGCATCGTGGGAGCTGCCATACTGGGTGCCGTGAGCGGTCTGTACGACAAATACCTGATGGCATCGGCACAGAACGGCGGTGCCGGACTGGCTCCGCTCACCGTGCAATGCTGGTACAACTTCTACCAGGCTGCCATGATGGGCTGCGTGCTACTGTTCTTCTGGTGGCCCCGACGCCACTCCCAGACTCCCTTCAGGTGGAAGTGGAGCATCCCGCTCATCAGTATCTTCCTCAGCGCAGCCGACTTCGTCTATTTCTATGCCCTCAGCATGGACGGTTCGCTGGTGAGTGTGGTGAGCATGGTGAGGCGAGGCAGCGTGCTGGTGAGCTTCCTGGTGGGAGCGTTCGTGTTCCGTGAGAAGAACCTCAGAAGCAAAGCCATCGACCTTCTGCTGGTGCTCCTGGGCATGGTGTTCCTCTTTATCGGCTCCAGCAGATAAGGGTTCCCCTGGCAGAGAAGCCTGCCCACACAGCCCGCAAAGAATCCTGCCGAAGCCCGACAAAACTGATTGTCCAACTGCTGCCACCTGCGCAGCAACCAAATAGGAGATGATTATATGAAGAAAAGAATACTGGCCATCCTGACAGCCACACTGGCTTTGCAGCCCCTGGCATGGGGGCAAGTGGCGTTGCGCGATGCCTTTGCCAACGCACCCGACAACCTTTTCCCGCTGCTCACACGCAACAACAGGCTCGACTGCATCGACCTGGCAGAGGGACATGCAGACATGGACGTGACCAACCGCGCCGGTGATAAAACGCGCATCGACAGCATTGCGCCCAACTATCTGAGCCTCCGACTCACACCCAAGAGCCGCATAGAACTGCTCATGATGCCTGCCAAGGACGACACTCCACAGCGCATCTGCATGATACACACCTATGAGGGACCGACCAAGGACAGTCATGTGACACTCTATGATACCGACTGGAAACTGCTGGGCGCTGTGGAGCGTCCGGCACCCGAAGCATTCTTCGACCAGGAACTCAAACGCGAAGCACGCGGCATCCTGACCGATCTGCAACTCATGTGGGCTGCCTTCTCCCCAAATGGCACTTCGCTCATCTGGAACATCTCAACCACAGAACTCAACAACAAAGAGCGCCAGGAAGCCACTCCACACCTTCATCCCGTCACCCTCCCGATAGCCCTCCCCCAACCCAAGAAGCAGTAAGGGACAGCCGGGCGAGGTGTTTCCATGTATTTTCGAGCGAAGAAACTCCTTCCGCCCGACCTCCTCTCCCGCCTCTACAAGCGGGAATACATAATAAAGAAAGACCGCCAGAAGAGCAAGGGCATCGAGCCTCAACTCTCCTGGCGGTCTGCTTATGTCAGACTGTCAGAGGTCTGTTACTTGACCATCACCTTACGGCCGTTCACGATGTAGATGCCCTTCTCAGGCTTCTGAACGCGCACGCCGGTCAGAGTATATACACTCTGCTGGCCAGGCTTGAGGCCATCGTTCACCACAGGCTGCACGCCCACAAGATTCTGGAGAAGCACGGGATAAGCACCCTCCTCCATTGTGCAGCTCCATACAGTGGGATCCCAGGCCACCACAGCCTTCTGCAACTCGGCGAAGTTAGTGCCGTCATAGTTGAGCACACCGCTCACCTTGTCGCCGTCGGCAGTCTTACCGAAGTTGCCCACGGTATTGTTCCACACCACGATGTTCTTATAGGTGCATGCAGGAGTAGCAGCCTGCTGTCCGCCACCGATGATGCCACCCCAGCTGCCAGCCTTTATGGTACCGGCTGCATAGCAGTTCTCCAGTGTGAGAGCACCGCGAACACGTCCGGCGATACCGCCATTGATAGAAGCCTCACTGGTGAAGTCGATGTTCACATAGCAGTTGCGCACGATGGTGGGACCAGCCACGTTGCCAAACATACCGCCGCTGTAGGCAGCCATAGCACGCAGTTTGCCGGTTACCCAAACATTCTCCACGGTGCTGGTATAGAGCTTGCGGTCGGCGTCGGAGTAGTCATTGTGACCCACATAACCGCCCAGCACACCGCTTCCAGTGTTCTCGCAATATACATCCACATCCTCGAAACCTATGTTGCGCAGGTTACCGCAGAAGATGCCGAAGAAGCTGTTGTAGTCGCTGCCAGAGGTCTTGAAGTTGCGCAGCACGTGGCCCTTACCGTCGAGGTCAATCCATGCCTGCCAGTGACGATCGTTTATCGCGTCGTTGTAGAGGTTGAGGGGTGTCCAGTTCTCGATGGGTGACATGTCGATGTCATTGTTGAGTACGAAGTAGGTTATCTCGCCCAGGCGCATCTTGCCATGCATTCTCAGCAAATCGTCAGCCGTTGCAAGCACATAGGGATCCTCCTTGGTGCCGGTATGGTCAACGGCGAACTTGCTCTCGTCATTGGTATATTTGCCGTCGTAAGTGGCTCCCAGACGCTTGTGTGATGGGTCGGGATAAGGAATCTTATCGGTACCCAGAGTCTGATACCAGCCTGGATTCTTGTTCTTGCTGCCATTCAGCAGATAGCATCCCTCGCCGCTTTCCAGTTGGGCTGCGGTGATGGGCAGACCTGCCACCGCTGCATGAGGTGTCAAATAGTAGCTGTCGGCTATATTCAGTTGGTCAGGATTACGTGCCCAGGTGTTTCCACCGTCGGCGATAACCTTCATATCACCCATCATCAGGCAGTTGTAAATGGAAGACGTTGCATCGAGCCAGCCCACGAAGCCGCCACAGCAAGAGGTCTTCTCGCCTTCGATACTGCCGGCAAACATGCTGTTCGTGATAGTCAGCTCGCTGCCTGTGCGGCCTACAAGGCCTCCGTGGGTGCCGTCACCATCCACATTGCTCTTGATGGTCACGTAGCTCACCACGTTGCTGATGTATGCAGCGCTGTTGGCAGTGTTACCGGCCACCGAGCCAGCAAACTTGTTGTCGGTAGTCAGCGTACCCTTCAGATAGAGGTTCTTCACTGTACCGCCCAGCAGCTCTATCAAGCCGGCGTTCGCAGCAGGATGATTGATGTTGTACTCGATGGTGTGATAGTTGCCGTCCAGCGTTCCACGGAAGTCCTTGAGCACCATTGCTTCGGTCACACCTGTGATGTCAGCCTCCAGGCGGGCAGATGCATTGGGGAAGCCATTGTTGACATATCCGCTGAGGAAGAGCATGTGACGCAGGCTGTTGATGTATATCACGCCGTTGGCATCTATCTCGGGGATGTTCTGGCTGATGGCTTCTATGTCAAGTAAAGCGGGATGGTTGGCCTCGGCAGTAGAGTAAATGCCATCGGCATATGCGTCGTAGAGTGTCTTCGATGCATTCATGATGTCATCGTACTGCTCCTTGCTGAGTGACTCCTTGAGCACCGTTCCGGCAGCCTCCAGCAATCCGGCGGTGTTGTACAGCGACAGATAAGCCATCTTACCCTCGTTGATGAGGTTGAAGAGCTCAGAGTAGCGTGCGATGCACTTCATCTGATCCTCCACGGTGGTAGCCGCCATGGCCTCTGTCACAGCAGTCTGCAGGGCAGTCTTGAGCTCCAGAGGATAGTTGGGAGCAGCCTCGGGATTCAGGTCATCCACCTTATAGAGCGTGAGGATAGTGTTGGCACGGCTTGTCTGCTCGTCCAGAGCCATCTTGACAGCCTCCTGAGCCTGTGTGTCAGTCTCCTGTCCGCAGAAGGTCAGGCGGAAGTTTCCGAATCCCATCCAGTTGCCCTTCGCACTGTTGTCGGCCAAGCGTACTCCAAAGGTGAGCTTGCCGTCGGCACCCACATAGGCAACCACGTGGTTGATGGCTCTTTCGCTGGCAATGGCATAGGCCATACCAGCCACTCCGTGCAGCGCATAAGCGATGGGCGCTTCCTCTGAAGCGGTTCCGCCATCAGCATAAATGGGCAGGTCAATGACGCCCGAACCATCGATGTTGCAGTTCATATCATCCACAGCCTCGTCTGCACTGATGCGTGTTTCGTAGGAAGTGGGCAGATACACATTATTGCCTCCTGCATAGAGCTGTGCCGAATAGGCAACGCTATAGCGGTCATTGTTGTGGCGATAAGCACCGTTCATGCTCACCAGATAGTATCCCGGACGCAGTCCGCTCACGGTCTGATGCAGGTCCATAGGCTTCTGCCAGCTCTCGCAAGCGGTAAACACACGGTTGTCCTTAGTGGTCCAAGCGCCCAGACCATAGCCTTCCACGCCTTCCCAACCAGTCCAGTCGGGCTTCTGACTGAAGTCGGCATTCACCATCAGGTTGGTGATATCCTGTCCCACCTCGTATGCTCCTGCCAGAGCAGCGTTGTACATCTTCTCCACACGCTCCATCTCAGCCTCCAGCTGCTCGGCTGAAGCCACGTGCTGCTCCGTTATGTAGCCGTACTGACCCAATGGAGATGCCTCGGAAGGTGCCTCGTCGCCGGTCAGATAGTCCTGCAGGGCATCGATGCCTTCGCCCTGTAAGTGGTCGTTCTCCTCCAGATACCTGCTTATCTCAGCGCATCGTTCCATATAGCGTTCATACGCTATTGTACTGGTCACAATGCGCTCGTCAAGCTCCATCATCTCGGTATAGATGTCGCAGAAAGCAGCCACTTCCTCGCACACAGGCAGCTTGGCGGCCTTGGCCAAAAAGTCATCCAAGAGTGCCTTCTCGGCCTTCAGGTCGCTGCAATAGTTCTCGGCCCTCTCCTTCAGTGCAGCTCCCAGCTCGGGTATCTCGCTGGCAGAGCTCAGACTACCGTACGAATTATAAGAGATACAGAAGACGATACCGCTCTTCTTGTCCATCACGGGATGGAGGTCAGTACCCAGAGTCTGACGCCACACGGGATTGGTCACCCGCCCCCGGTTGAGCATATAGGCCAGCGCACCGAATTGCACTTGATCCTGAGTGATGATGGTACCCTGGTTGCCATGCACTCCGTAGCTGTTGCGGAACCATGTCACGTCACCACGATACAGGTACTTTTCACCCTCCATGCCTTCTACCTCGCCACATGCCCACAGGTTGTCCAGCTTGGCACCGCCGCCTACCCAGGCACACATGGCAGCTGACTCTGAGCCGCCCGTCACCTTGCCCGTCACATAGCAGTCACTCATCAGGATGGCACAAGCACTGGGGTTGACACCCACAATGCCGGCTGCATTGATGCCGGTAGCAGTCACGGTACCCTCCTGACCGATGCCCTCGATGTTGACAGAACCGCTGCCCACGACACTGGCGATGATTCCACAATAGACCTCACCGGAGATGGAGCACGAAGAGTCCATGATGAAATTTCTCACATAAGAGCCTCCTGTCACAAATCTGAACAGTCCCACTCTGTCGGTACCCGTTATCTTCAGGTTCCTTATCACATGTCCCTGGCCGTCGAAGGTACCTCTGAAGGCCATCTCCTGCTTTTCGCCGATGGGAGTCATCGTGATGCCTTCCATATCGATGTCGGCTGTCAGTCGCGCGCTGGCATTAGGGGTGTTGGCAGCCACCGCCCTTGACCACCACAGCAGATCGTTTCCACTGGCCAGATTATAGTATCCGTCCGTCTCAGGCTTCAGGTAGTCGGCCTGTGGTTCGCCGCATTGAGTACAGAAACCATTGGAATAGGTGTGCTCACACGATGTACCTTCCTCCACTGGGAAAGCAATTTCAGCGGGAGACACTGCCAACACCTGTCGGGGTGCAAGACCCAAACATAGCATTGCGGCAAGCGTTAAAGTAGTACTTTTGTTTCTCATACTTATTCGTTTTTGTAGCGTTAATAAATAAATTCAAAAGCGTTTCGGTGCTATAAAGGTATAATGTTTTTCCCAAAGGAACACAGGAAAAAGATGCAAGAAAGCACATTTCGCCCGCTTTTACACCGTTTTTGCTTTCTCCACTTGTCAATTACGCAAAAAGAAAGAGCATATTGGCTCAAAAGGAACAAACTTATTGGTCCAGGCCTCATACTTTACTCACCCGACAGACGAAAAAGGGGAAAAAGGATTCAAGACACTCGTTCTGCCTGGGCGGATACAGTTGCCGTTCACATTCTTAATGGCAGAACAATGACCGCACAGAACGTCTTACATCCCGACTTCTGTATGAAAAAGCATATACAGAGCCGAGACCGCCTGTACTGTTTACGCCAAACGGTCATCGACTCTATTACGCTTGCTGCCACTCTTATGCCTTCTTCTTTCTGGACGCCAGCAGAATATATCCGATTAGCACCATAAAGACTACGAGGATGCATATCATCTGTGTGGCATATTTCTCTGGCTCCACCCAGAACTCATGGAAGAAGTCGAGTCGTCCGAGCACTTCTACTGGCACCCAGAACACCACGACCGTTGCTATAGCCATGCGGATGTTGGCACCCCACGATGAGAGCCGGAGCTGTTTCTTGAAGATGAATACGCTGCCAAGCAGACAGCCTGCAGCTATGATGCTGGTGACGGGATGGCGGTCGCCAAGGAAGTTCTTGTCGTAACAGAACATAAGAAGCAGATAGCTCGCCCATAGTATCATGTTCAGTTCCATGAATGTGACGATGCTGGTGTGACGGGTCATTGGACGGGCTGCTATCTCGCTCTTGCGCGAACCGAGAAGCACACGCTGCCACCAGTTGATGAAATTGCAGCCGTTCCTTGTAGAGAAGATGTAGAGCGTCATCATCATCATCCACATGCCGAAGGAAGCTGGGAGGATGAGGTATTCGGGACGTGTGACCACTTCACCATTCTCCATTTCGGGCTGTGTTCCCCATCTCGTGGCATAATACTGAAACAGAAACTCTACCCAGCCCGTCCAGAAGAGCAATCCTCCGATGAGTCCGAAAAATGTCTGCCTGGTATCACCCTTCACAAATACTCCTGCTATCACTATTAGAAGACCGGCAAAACCCATAAAGAATGCCGAATAATGCAGGGCTGCAGGCGTCATTGTCTTCTCCATTATCATCATCAAGGCATGCCCCAAAGGCATAGTAAGGAGTACTACGAGAAACGATGCTATAGCTTTCCACCAATTTGATTTCATATACTTTATTGCTTAAAATGTTCTGAATAACTTATCTACATCTATCGACAGTCCAATCTGGAAAGTCACTCCGTCGGTAATCGGACTGTTGAGGTAATAATACTTGGGCTTATATCCAAAGAGGTTGTCCAATGCTACCGCATCCTTGAAAGCATTGCCTATGCGCTGCACGAGCGAGAGTTTCCATACGGTGTAGGCGGGATATTTCACACTCACAGTACCCTTGCCCACATCATAGTAGTCCTTGTATTCCACATTCTCTACACCAGAAAGCACTCGTCCCTGCAGACCTATGTTCAGTCCGTATTGCCTGCTGAACTGGTGATCATATTCTACACGGGCATTCAAAGCATGCTTGCGGGCAGGGATGTACTGGCTGTTGATGATGTTGCCATCCTTATCCTTGGTCAGTTGTTCATTGGTATAGGCATACGTCATGCGGGCACCCAGCCCATTGTTCCATTTTGCCTGAGCACCAAATTCGCCTCCCCATACTCCGTAGTCGTCGAGATTGGAGTAAGGCAGATAGGGAAGTTTGTCGGCTGGCGACTTGAAATAAGGCGCAGCGGTGGCAAGCTTGTTCTTTACCTTATTATAATATACAGATGCTGTGAAGTTGTAGTGACCCTTGGTATATTCGGCAGACAGATTGCAGTTGTGACCCACTTCCGACTTCAGGTTGACATTGCCTTCTACTATCCATATACCCGACATATCGAAGTTGTAGTACTTCTCTTTAAGTGTCGGCGCCCGGAATCCCATGCCATAGCCGGCACGTACAGACAGATTGTACAATGGCTTATAGCAAAGGTTCAGCTTAGGCGTAAGATGCGACTCCTTGCCATCTGAGAAATAATCATAGCGAAGTGCGCCCACTGCTTCCCATTTCCTATGGATGTGCCAGTCGTACTGTGAGAACATGTCCCAGCTATTCTGCTTGCGTGTTTCGTCTTCCAGATTGGTGTTGAAGAGGTAGTCATGCATAAGGTCAGAACCAATGGTCAGGACATTGTCTCCCACGAAAGTGTGGCTATAGAGCAGGCGCACTGAGTTCTGCACATTGCTATAGTCGCGTATGTCGAGACGGCTGATGCGCTGATAATCCGACTTGTCATACTGGTCAAAGGCATAACTTGCCTGCAGATTGTCCTGCGTGGTGATATTCCAGTTCATGCGAAGTCCGCCGGAAAAGTCGCGATAGCGTTCGGGCTGGTCCACCGACTTCACTGTCTCGCGGAAGAAATATCCCACACGTCCCGTAAGCAGGAAACTCTTGTTCGGACTCCAAGTCAACTGGTCTTTCAAGTTTAACGTCTTATCGCCATATACCGTTGATATGATTCTCGTTACCGGATTCGACGCACTATGCACATTGTAGTTGTCGCGGCTGTTGTAGTTGGCCGTGAGCATGTTGTCCCAATGCTTGTTGCTCAGCCCGAACGTTCCTCCGTACCTTTGCTCATTGTGTTTGGCATAGCGACCATTGACGTTCAGCGTCCAGGGCTGCCTGTTGCGCTTGGTGATAATATTGATGACGCCGCCTGTAGCATTGCTGCCGTATAATGCTGAGGCGGCTCCCTTCACTATCTCTATGCGTTCCACATTGTCCATGCTGAGTCGGGTGAAATCCACATCATCCATCGTCTCGCCTGCCAACCGCTCGCCATCGACAAGAAAGAGAACTCCCTGTCCACCGAATCCAGAGAAGTTGAGGTGAGTCTGCTGGTTCATGGCATATGAGAACTCCACTCCCGGAAGTTCCTGCTGCAAGAGGTCCTGCACGTTGGTAGCATCCAGGCGAGCTATTTCCTTTGAGCTGATTACACGTGTCTGTATCGGAGTATCCTTCAAAAACTTTGGTGTGCGTGTGCCCGTCACTACCAGTTCGCTCATATCAAACCGGCGACAGATGGAGTCCAAGTCAACATCTTGTGCCGCTATGGTCTGACACGGGATACATGCCAACAACATGCAGATGTATATTTGTCTTGTCATTTAATAAGGATACTTGTAATTGATAGTGAGGTGACACTTGGTGCCGTTGGGCGACAGATAGTTCTCGAGCTGCAATGCCGCATAACTGCCGTCATTCAGACGAAGAATGAATACATGGTTGTTCATGCTGAATGCAGGCGGCATGGGCGGAATTTCCATGATGAGCCATGACGACAACACCTTGTTTATCTCAATACCTTGGGACGGTACATTGCCCAGAAGCATCTGGTCCTGACTGTCCCACACTTCGTTTTCCGTCCATTCATCCTCCGTGAATTTCATATTGCGGAAAGCATCGCTGCTCTCCGGCAAATCATTCATAGAAGTATAAGCGGTTTCCAGCACAGCTCCACCATTGGTCCTTACGTTGTTGCGATGCACAGCGAAGGTCCACTCCTCGGGGGCTGTCTGTGTGGCTGTAGGCTGATAATAGGCGAAGCGGTTGTTCGTTATGCCTGCTCCAAACACGTCGAACCAGTACATGTATTGTCCCGGCTTCCTGTCATCGGGAGGAGTGGTCACCTTGTCGCCGGCAGGTTCCATCGGGATAGGGTAAGCAGTGAACTCCGTCTGCGCCTTGAGCAAAGCTTCCTCATCGCCACTTACGGTAATCTGATGCAGCCGGTGCAAGTCGATATAATACCAATCGCTCCAGCTGGTAGCGTCAACCACAATCTGTCCTCTGGCCGGCACTATCTCCTTCGGGTGGTCGTATATGTTGTCAAGAATGCCAGTGCAAGCAGTGAGCTTCAACATGCACATTATGACAAAAGCCTTTTCAAGAAGGTTTTTGCTAGTCCAATTCTTCATTTATGAGCAATCATGTCTGCAACTTGGGTTGCATGTTATTTCTTCTGGATTTTCTTCCCGTTCATGATAACTATGCCCTTGTAGTTTTCGCCCACCACTTGTCCTTGCAGGTTGTACATCTTGCCGTCATTCTTTCGGTTGCTATTCACTGAAGCAATGCCTGTGGTCTGAGTGTTGAACTTGCTGACGATAGCGAAAGGCATAGCTCCCATCTGGAAAGTGTTCACGATATCGGCAACCTGGCTACCGTTATATTTCACAAGGATATTATTGTCTTTCGTATCATTGAACGAATAGTTTCCATCCATGGTCTTGTTGCCGCCATTCTCCGCTGTGAAGTGGAATGACAAGCCATCCTTCCTGTAGTCATGATAGAAACCGCCCTTCGCCTCATCATATATCAGGCCCTTCACGGTATATGTACCCAGAGTGAGTTTCTGATAGTTCCGCATCAAAAGGACATACAAGAGCAATGCATCTGCAACCTTAGTGGCTATCCAGCGAACAGAGCCAAAGGCAACAGAAACTGGGTATGGCTTTTGCGGTTTCATGATACCTCTACTCCTGTACCATGAACAAGCCTGGACAACCAGCCGGTACGGTTCCACTCCCCCCGAACAGGGCTGGTAAAGCAACATGGTTGTTCGGGATTGACCTCGATAGAGATTCCCTTTGTCGTAAAACACTTCATGGCATACGGAACAATCAGCAGACTTCTCGGAGCAACGAAGCAGTACTGTTTCAAGATTACTTTCTGCATCCTGGGGTAGGTAGGCTGTATCCTTCACCGTCCAACCCAAGGCTGGACGGTCAGAGAATATATACTGCAATGCAAAAGTAAGCAAGCTTCATCCACCGTCCAGCCTTGGGTTGGACGGTGAAGGAGAGAGTCTTCTCCATCCAGAAGACAAACAAAAAGTGCACCAGGAGCCTTCTCTCCTAATGCACTAATTGGTATTTGTTGGACAAAAATGTTGATATCGTCTGCCGAAGCAGTCAAGATGCCTGGCAAAGTATGCCAACATTCATTTTAGGGCAGGAAATCTGCCTTGCGTTATCAGGCAACAGGATCGGCTGTTTACCTCAGCCCCCAGGTTCCCAGCACCAGATTTCTCTCCACCTGAAGCTCTATGTCATCGGGGAGATTACAGAAGAAGTCGATGCCGGTACGCTTCTCCAACTCGTCGATGCTGATGGCATACTTGGCAAAGTCGGTGTCCTTGTTGGCCTTGTGCTCCATCCAGAAGGCGATGGCCTTGTAGCCTCCCTGGGTCTTCTCGCCATTCTTGCAGAGGATGGCCATATAGAAGTAACGGGGTACCGGCACGTTGTTCTTGGCCAGCGAGTACTGGCCTTTGCCTATCGTACCACCCTTCACCACGTAGAGGGTATCGCGGAAGGAGTTCTTGTCATACTCGTTGCGCAGGCGGTTCTCCAGGTTGTACCAGATGCCGCCCTGGTTGAACCCTGCCAACTGAGGGTGCATGTTGGACAGATAGAATGTCTGTCCATTGGCCTCCTTGGAGTTCAGGCGGTCGGCCGAACCCAGCATGTGCCCGCGGTCATAGCCATTGCGTGTGTGATCCTCAAGGGTTGTCTGATACTGCTTGGGCAGCAATGGGTCGGGCTGGAAAGGACCACTGGAGCCCGTGTAGCCATTGAAGCTCTCTTTTTTCCAGTTGTCGCGGTCCCACCTCACCTCTTGGGAACTCAGACCTACGTACCACTGGTAGGCGATCCAGCGGTTAGCCTTCAGTGTGCAGTCATACTCCATACTGTAGTTCACCACGCCATTGCTGAGGGTGTGAACCACAAAGAGGTTCTGCGTACCACCCTGCAGACGGGGCATCTCGAGCCTATTGGCCACCTTCTGCACATCAGTGGCAGACGACTCAGTGCGGTAGAGTGCCTTCTTCTGGGTGACAAGTCCGGTGTTGCTGTTGGCATTGGGAGTGCCGCCAGTGGATGGTGCCAACGGATTGTCGTCATTGCATGCGGCAAGCAATACGGCTGCCAGCACAAACAGGTATTTCTTCATCATATAGTCTTAGTTCATCCGGAGCCTTCTGGAGTGAAAAACGGCAAAAGGTGCAGATACACACGCATGTATCCACACCTTTGTCTGTATGCCTTCCCACACGGGCCTATGGCTCGGGTGAGGGGTATTACTTCTTTGAACGAGCGTAACGGCTCATGAACTTATCAACGCGACCAGCGGTATCCACCAGCTTGTTCTTACCTGTGTAGAAGGGGTGAGAAGTGCTAGAGATTTCAAGCTTAACCACGGGATAAGTCTCTCCCTCGAACTCAACAGTATCAGAGGTCTTGCAGGTTGAGCGGCTCAGGAACATGTCGCCATTGCTCATGTCCTTGAACACAACGGGACGATAGTTTTCGGGATGCAGTCCTTTCTTCATTTTTCCATTTTTTTTGTGTCCCCGAGTTCCCTGCCTTGCGTCAGGAAGTGGATAAGGGACGGATTAAACTAATTTTCAGGGTGCAAAGTTACAGTACTTTACCTTATCTGCCAAATGTTTCTGAAGAAAAAAGAAAAGAAATGAGGGCATGCGACCATGCGCATGCCCTCTATCTTCCTTAATTATCTGTAATCAGGATTTACTTACTCAGCATAAGTGATGGTCATGCTGACAATACGCAGCTGAGTTCCCCCGCTGGTAGCGGTATGTTCATTAGCAAGAGTGAATGACTTGCTGTTGATACCATCGATAGTAATCGAGAGCTTGTCAGCAGACTTGCTGATAGTACCGGCAGTGGTAGTCATCTGATCGTTACCATTGTAGTTGGTGCCCGAGTAAGGAGCTGCGCAATTGATAACCACCTTGGCAATGTTCTTGGTTGCAGTCATCTCCATAGAGTTCTTGGCATACATTCTCACTGAGCGAAGAGATTCTGTCTTGTTCCAATATTACTTAGGAACATTGTTGCCATCGTTCTTCTCAAAGGTTATGGTTGCATCTCCGAATGTGATTGTACCTGCATCAACGCTACCTTCGGTACAGCTGCTGTAAGCGTTAGACATCACTACTGTGTTGCCCACACCGGGCTTCTCCTCACCGCCAGGAGTGTTGCCACCGCCTTCGCCTTCTGTCTTGCCGTTGAGAGATACCAGATAAGCACCTGGAGTATATTCGGGAGTGTTGCCCATGTAGTTGGACACCTTACCGCAAACAATCACTTCATCGCCCTTCTTCAGGTCGGTCTGAGCCTTGAAGGGAACATTACCCAGGTTGTTGCAGTAATATACCAGCAGGCTGTTGTTTACGTTCTTGTCCTGCATCTTGAACTGGATAGAGCCAGAGGTACCCAGCTTTACCACCTCAGAGATAACGCCCTTGGTATAAACCAAAGC
>OKRS01001687.1_pt1 | contig 14108 bp, 11 predicted proteins | sample 1601191 | NCBI WGS metagenome assembly OKRS01 (sample SAMEA3541509, study PRJEB24748) | human gut metagenome | biome: human gut; feature: human-associated habitat; material: faeces | place: China | collected 2012
TGCCAGAGATGGCAGCCTTTTCTTTTTGTATTCAGATAATTTATAATTACTCACTTCTGAGCGCTATAACAGGATCCTTCTTGGCAGCAAGTCTCGATGGGATAAGTCCTCCGATCAATGTCAGTATAACGCTGATGATTACCAGCATCACTCCACCCTTCCAAGGAAGCGCCGATACACCGGCAACGTTGATATAACTCTCTATCACCTTACTGATCGGTATATTGATCAGCACCGTCACGCCGATTCCTATGAGTCCTGAGAAGAGACCTATTATAAATGTCTCCGCATTGAACACTCTTGAGATATCCTTCTTTGAAGCTCCTATGCTTCGCAGAATACCAATCTCCTTTGTTCTCTCAAGAACTGAGATATATGTGATTATTCCGATCATGATGGATGAAACTATCAATGAAATTGCCACAAATGCAATGAGTACATAGGTTATCGCGTTGATGATCTTGGTCACCGATGACAGCATGATTCCGATGTAATCAGTGTATGTGATCTCCTTGTCAGGATAATCCTCGTTGTACTTGTCTATAAGCTTTGTTATCTCGTCCTTATCCGCAAATTCTGCACAGTAGAGGTTGATGGAAGCCGGCTTTGCAAGCTCTGCATATCCAAGCTTTGACATGTTATCCTCATAAGTAGATGTTGACTCCTGGAAGAAACCGTAACCCTTGAGCATATCGAAGAGCTGATCCTTGGTCATGGACGCCATCTGTGCCTGCATGTCCTCAGTAACCTGACCTGAAGCCATAAGCTGCTGCATAACAGAATCCATATCCACATCATCCGCTGTCAGTTCCTTGCCATCTGAAAATGGCATTCCTGTAAATATGTCAGTATCAGGATTATCCATCTGAGCCTTGAGTACATCTGTCTTCTCGTTCTCTGAAACTATGTAATTGGCAAGCTCCGATGTGTAACCTATATATCCCGGCTGCATGGTAGTTGCATACGCTTTATCCGAAGCCCTGATTACTGCCGACACCTTTACTTCAAGGCCCCCGGCCACTGCAGACTTCAGAAAATCAGCATCAGAACTCATATCTGTGTATGTTCCATCATCATTCTTCTTGTACAGATCGCCCGGAAGCACAACCTTAAACTTGAGATTAAGAAGGTCATCGTATGTAAACACCATCTGCTCAAGCTCCGGTGCCTCTCCGCCAGCAAGTATGGTTGAAACCATATCGCTCAGTTCCTTTGAATCCCTAAGTCCAAGAGTATACAGTGTAAAATCACTTATCTCATTGTTCTTGTCGACGACAAGTACAACCTCGTTCTTGTTCTCAGGCCAGTGTCCTGCCAGTACATCGTACTGCTGCTTGAGCAGAGTGTCATTGTCAAGCATCTGTGTCCACATGTCCATTGATGATGAGCCGTAACTAAACGCCGACATGAAATCTGCCGTTGACTCCTGTGCCTCCGCCATACCTCCAAATCCCATATCTGCCATTGTGGTGCTTGGATTTACCTGGGCAACACCGCCATTTGCACTGTTCTCGTTAAACACATATAATGGTGTATCATATGTGTATGTTATATCACTTGTATACTTGGTGAAGCCGTTTGCATCGTCTTCTATATAATTCTTAAATGACTCAAGGTCGTTCTCCTTCACATCTGACACCATGGACACGAGCATGTCTCCCATGATATCTCCCGAATATATCTTGTCCTCGCCAGCGTGATTGTGATCTGAATTCTCCTCGTTGTTACCTACCATCTTTGAGAGCAGCTCATTGTAATCCATCGCTTTCTTCGTTATCTGCACTGGATATGTGGCAAGTGTCTCCTCCTGTACATCGTTTATGTACTTCTGGAATCCAGACGATAGCGACAATATAAGCGCTATTCCTATGATTCCTATACTTCCGGCAAATGCTGTTAAGAACGTTCGTCCCTTCTTTGTCATGAGGTTGTTCAGACTCAGCGAGAACGCTGTGAACATACTCATGGATGTCTTTCTAGGTTCATAACTTCCGTCATCCTCCTTTGCTTCATCCTCATCTGAGAATGGATTGGAGTCATCTATTATATTTCCATCGAGGAGCTTTACGATTCTTGTTGAATACTGCTGTGCCAACTCCGGGTTGTGCGTGACCATAATAACCAGCTTGTCCTTGGCTATCTCCTTGAGCAGTTCCATGATCTGAACACTTGTCTCTGTGTCAAGTGCACCCGTTGGCTCATCCGCCAACAGAATATCCGGATCGTTTATGAGTGCTCTGGCGATGGCAACTCTCTGCATCTGTCCACCGGACATCTGGTTTGGTTTCTTGTGAATCTGATTTCCCAGACCAACCCTCTCCAAAACCTCCTTCGCTCTCTTTCTTCTCTCTGCCTTTGATACTCCAGACAAAGTAAGCGCAAGCTCTACATTTGACAGTACCGACTGATGCGGTATCAGATTGTAGCTCTGGAATACAAATCCGACTGAATTGTTTCTATATGAATCCCAGTCTCTTGACTTGAAATCCTTTGTCGACTTGCCATTGATAACCAGATCTCCACTGGTGTACTGATCCAGTCCGCCCACTATGTTCAGAAGCGTTGTCTTTCCACAACCCGACTGACCAAGTATGGACACAAACTCATTTCTCCTAAAGTTCACAGATACACCCTTAAGTGCCTGAACAACTTCATCACCAGTGTGATAATCCTTCACGATATTCTTAAGCTGAAGCATTCTGTCCTCCCTTTTTAAGATTATATTGTGCAAAAGCATAGTAAGGTGCTTTGCGCCACGTCTGTGTGCATACACATAACGTATTATGTTCTATATGCATTACTCTTTTATATATTTGTCAGTATTACTGGCAAATCATAGCATTTAATTTTTTTCAATGCAATTAAGGCGGACTATTCTTTATAAATGTTTTATTTTTTTCATTTCTATCGATAAGTTCAAACTAACTATATGTTGAACTTTTGGCTAAAAATTCTTTTATTTTCTTATTATATGGGGTATAATCAGCGTAAGTGGGTACATTGTATCCAAATATAATTTTACGGAGGATTTTACAAATGTTAGTTTCAGCAACAGAAATGTTAAAGAAAGCTAAGGCTGGTCACTACGCAGTAGGTCAGTTCAACATCAACAACCTTGAGTGGACAAAGGCTGTTCTCCTCACAGCTCAGGAGCTTCAGTCACCTGTTATCCTTGGTGTTTCAGAGGGCGCTGGAAAGTATATGACAGGATTTGAGACAGTTGCAGCAATGGTTAAGGCTATGGATGAGTCACTTGGAATCACAGTTCCTGTAGCTCTTCACCTTGATCACGGAACATACGAAGGATGCTACAAGTGTGTTAAGGCTGGATTTACTTCAATCATGTTCGATGGTTCACACTATCCATTCGAGGAGAACCTTGCTAAGTCAACAGAGCTCGTTAACGTAGCTCATCAGCTTGGCCTCTCAATCGAGTGTGAGGTTGGTTCTATCGGTGGTGAGGAAGACGGAGTTATTGGTATGGGCGAGTGCGCTGATCCAGCGGAGTGCAAGACTATCGCTGATCTCGGCGTTGATATGCTTGCTGCTGGTATCGGTAACATCCATGGTAAGTACCCAGCTAACTGGAAGGGACTTAGCTTTGAGACACTTGATGCTATCCAGCAGAAGACAGGCGTTATGCCATTAGTTCTTCACGGTGGTACAGGTATCCCAGCTGACATGATCAAGAAGGCTATTTCACTTGGCGTTTCAAAGATCAACGTTAACACAGAGTGCCAGTTATCATTCGCAGATGCTACAAGAAAGTACATCGAGGCTGGTAAGGATCTTGAGGGCAAGGGATTTGATCCTAGAAAGCTTCTCGCTCCTGGTTTCGAGGCTATCAAGGCTACTGTTAAGGAGAAGATGGAACTCTTCGGATCAGTTGGTAAGGCTAACGACTAATTCTTTAACAGAACAATTAACAAATGTAACGATAAACTGTTCGACAACTTTCGGACAAGTATCGCTCGCGTAAACTTAAAGGAACCCCATCACAGCTTGTACAAGCCATGATGGGGTTCTTATTCTTACTTATTTTTCTTTTATATTATTTTTTATCTTCACTAATATAAATTTCTAAATTCTAATCTTGCTTCTCTGCCTTATCCTTCTTCCTGCTGATTGTCCACCATATAGGAACTGATATTAGCATGAAAAGTGCCGCTGCCACGCTGATCCATGCGCCGACTCCGAGTCTTGCATTTGCCGCTGCGTCAAGCTTGCCAAGATCTATCAATGACAGAACAAATTCAAATATCAATATTCCGCCAACAACTATAGATATTACAAGATCTGCTATATAACAGCCCGCTTTGTTGATAAATGCACATATCACGTCTGCTATGAGAACTACAGCCACAATAAGCATGGATAATACATTTATCCCAAACACTCCAGCTATGCTTCTGGCATCTGTACCCATATATGCATAAGGAATAAATACTGATACAACAGCCATGATAATACCGATCAGGTTTAACACATTAGGTACATGTGTAGAGCCCTTCTTCACATCACCAGGTATGTTATGCCTGTTCTCATATCCCATATAACCCATAGGGTTGTTGTATGGCGTTGGCTGTACCGGATGGCCGTACTGCGACTGTGGCTGGTATGGCTGCTGGGTTGGCTGACCATACTGTGGCATATGCTGGTATGGTGTCTGCATTGGCTGTGCTCCCTGGATATACTGTGACTGTGGCTGATATGGCTGCTGGGCTGGCTGACCGTACTGCGACTGTGGCTGGTATGGATGCTGCACCGGCTGGCCATACTGTGGCATATGCTGATACAGTGACTGAGCTGGCTGTGCTACCTGACTATATGGTGCTTGAACTGACTGCACACCCTGACAATTCTGTGCCTGACTATTCTCAGCCATCATAGCCTTTTCCTGCTCCAGATTCTGCTCAGAAGTCGACCCGCCATCAACTCTGTCAATATCTTCTACTCTATTCTGTTCATCCATGTTCGTCATCTACCTCCGATGTAATTATTCGACACATCCCTTACATATCGAGATACCTCTTCAGATACTGTCCTGTATAGGACTGAGGTATCTTCGCAACTTCCTCTGGAGTTCCTCTGGCAATAACCGTTCCACCGCCAGCACCTCCTTCAGGTCCCATGTCAATAATATAGTCAGCGTTACGGATAACGTCCAGATCATGCTCAATGACGATAACCGTTGCCCCATTATCCAAAAGTGCCTGAAAAACCTCCAGCAGCACCTGCACATCAAGCGGATGCAGACCAATAGAAGGCTCATCAAAAACAAAGACAGAATCATGCTGCGTCCTGCCTATTTCACTGGCCAGCTTCAAGCGCTGCGCCTCACCGCCGGATAAACCCGGTGTTTCCTCGCCCAGCGTTAAATAACCAAGGCCCAGCTGACGCAGGACCTTCAGCTTTTGGCTGATGCCTTTCATATTTTTACAGAACTCAAGAGCAGTATTTACATCCATCGCCATCAGCTCCGGCAGCGAAGCGCCTTCCCCTGCCTCGTTCGTCAGCCTGATATCGTAGGCCGCCTTCGCGTACCGCGAACCGCGGCAGTCCGGGCAGGGTATATCCACATCCGGCAAAAACTGTACGTCCAAACTGACAACGCCTGTTCCGTCACAGCCGGGGCAGCGAAGCGAGCCTGTATTGTACGAAAAAGCACCTGCCTTATATTCATGCGCTTTAGCTTCGGGCAATTTGGCGTAGAGCTTACGCAAATCATCATGAATGCCTGCATAGGTAGCCACAGTAGAACGGACATTAATTCCGATAGGCGTAGCGTCAATGAGCTTTACGTGCTCAATCCCCTCAGCATTAACGGCACGGATATGCTTCGGCAGCGGCTTGCCGTCAATTGACGCAGCCAGCGCAGGCACAAGGCTTTCCAAAACCATAGTAGTTTTGCCTGAACCCGATACACCGGTGACAACCGTCAAACGTCCCTTTGGAATATCTATTTCAAGAGGTTTTACGGTATGTATCGAAGCTGTAGAAAGATGAATGGTGCCGCCAGCAAACAGCTCCTGCTTCTGAGCGCAGCTTTTCCGTTTTGCCGCTGCCTTTCCGGCAAGGAACGGGCCGATTTGCGAAGCAGGATTTGCTTCTATCTCAGCTATCGTTCCCTGCGCAATTACATGGCCGCCGCCGGCGCCTGCCTGCGGTCCCATTTCCACGATCCAGTCTGCCTCCTGCAAAATCTGCGTATCGTGGTCCACAAGGATTACAGAGTTGCCGTCTGCCACCAGGTCATGCATTACGCCGGTCAGTCCCACGATATTGGAAGGATGCAGACCGATTGACGGCTCATCCAGCACATAAAGAACTCCGGTAGTACGGTTGCGGACAGCACGCGCCAGCTGCATCCGCTGGCGCTCTCCGGTGGAGAGCGTAGCAGCGGAGCGGTCAAGCGTAAGATAACCGAGTCCCAAGTCCAGCAGACGTTTTGCAGTGCCGGTAAATGCTTCACAGATGCGTTCCGCCATCGGGCGCATTGCCTCCGGCAGGCTTGGCGGAATGCGCTGCACCCATGATACCAGCTGCACCAGTGTCATTTGACAGGCCTCAGCCAGCGAAATCCCCAACAGCTTCGGCGCACGCGCTGCTGCAGACAAACGCGTACCGTGGCAGTCAGGGCAGATATCTTCCTTCAAAAACTTTTCTACGCGCTTCATGCCCTTTTCATCTTTTACCTTAGACAACGCATTTTCGACTGTATAAACAGCGTTGAAGTAGGTAAAATCAAGCTCGGCAAAATCGTTGGAATTGCTTTTCTTAGGATGATAGAGAATATGCTTTTTCTCCGCAGGTCCGTGATAGACTATCTCCTTCTCCCGCTCCGTCAGCTCGCGAAACGGCACATCTATACGCACACCCATCTCCTTGCAGACATCATTCATCAGCGACCACATCAGGCTGTTCCACGGCGCAACTGCGCCTTGCTCGATTGTAAGCGATTCATCCGGCACCAACGTGCTTAAATCTACCGTACGGACGCTGCCGGTACCGCCGCAGGTTTTGCAGGCGCCCTGCGAATTGAAGGACAGCTCCTCGGCAGACGGCGCATAAAACTGCTCGCCGCACTCCGGGCAGGTCAGCTTCTTGCCTGCAGCAACCAAAAGCGTCGGCTCCAGATAATGTCCGTTGGGACAGCTATGGCTGGCAAGGCGCGAATACATAAGGCGCAAGCTGTTCAGCAGCTCCGTGCCTGTGCCGAAGGTACTGCGGATTCCCGGCACACCGGGGCGTTGGTGCAGCGCCAAGGCAGCAGGAACATACAGCACCTCATCTACGGAAGCCTTGGCAGCCTGCGTCATGCGTCGGCGCGTATATGTCGAAAGCGCCTCCAGATAGCGGCGTGAACCTTCGGCGTACAGTACGCCAAGCGCCAGGGATGATTTGCCGGATCCGGATACACCCGCAATGCCGGCAATTTTCCCCAAGGGAATATCTATATCAATATTTTTCAGATTGTGGACCTTAGCGCCACGAATAAGCATTTTATCAATCATTTTTCTGCTCCTGTATGAATTGCTTTTAAATATGCATGATATGTTTAATTTAGTCTAACACTATAACAATGCAAGTGCAACTTGTGCGCAAGCTTTTTTCCACGATTGATGATGATGCTTATGATATAATTGAATTACCGGCTGATGGAGTGTAGCATCATACTGGGAAATCAGCGGTCGGACGATAGGCACAGATGCTTGGTTAGTCCCTCCCATAAAGAACTACCCGTAATTCATTGTTGGGGCACTGTGTCACCAGCTTCTAACGTACGGGAGTTCTTTTTTATTTTTAGACTTCAAAGCGTGCAAAAAAGCATAACAAGCTGCATTATCACAGCTTATTATGCCTTTGCTTATTTTCGCATCTTATAACACAGACTTCTGATAGCCTAAAAGTTTTACACGCAGAACTTGCGCTCCTCAAACTACTTGCTCGAAGCAATCATCTTCGTCACAAATCCATCCTCGCTAAGCTCCAACGCCCGCAGCTGACCGCCCATTTCCACCGCTCCGTCCAGATTAAAGCAATGCTCGTTAACCTCCGCCGGCACACCCTCATACTTGCGGTGTCCGTGAACCTGATACTCGTTTGCAGCTGCGTGCTTGGCAAAAGACATATCAACGTCCAACGCATCCTCATAATCGCCGGTGCCGTAAATCAGCTCCGCTGTTGCCACCAAGGATAAATTCTCCGGCATCCGCGCCAATCCGCCATGACTGACCAAAACCTTTTTCCCCTGATATGTATAGCAGAAGCACTGCGATAATTTCCTGTAAAAATTATATACAGCCTTCCTGCTCAGGCCTGCTTGCGCCAGCTCCGGTGCCGTCTGCATGCGGAACTCCTTCGAAGCAATGCCATCCGGCAAGCCGTAATCCCGCAAGTTAGCCTCATGGTTGCCCTCCAGCAGTGTAACGTTATCTAATGCGGCAAGCTGCAGCAGTAATTGCAGAACCTCGGCATTCTCGCTGCCTCTGTCGATGTAATCGCCAAGAAAAATATAGTAGTTCTGCGGATTTATTTCCTCAAGATATTCCTTCAGCGGCTTATAACAGCCATGAATATCACCGATATGAATTACCTTTTTATAGGCAGATAAATCGCGTGGCTTATACCAGATTTGCGCCAGTTCTTGCGGTTTGATTACGGTAATGCCGGACGGAACCTTATTATCCGCCAGCTGAGCATACATTCTTTCAATAACATTTTCCGGAACCTGTTTGTATTCCTCGCGCAGCAGGTTCCTTTTCTTTGCTTCCTCAATGGTAGTATCAGTAAAATCAACCACATAAATGCGATATTTATACTCATTGGCGAGCTTTTTATACGCAGTCATATCTCTGCCACGGATATTGGTGGCATCCACGACCGTAAAGCAGCCTCGCTTCATGCGCTCCTCCAGTGTCTGCAGCAAAAACGGCCACATCTGCTTGTCAAAATGCGGGCTGATGCACCATCTGCCTGCATTATTCAGCATCGGCGAAGCGTACAGCAGACGCAACGCATCCGCGCTCAATGTATAAGGCTCCAGCCCCTGTTCCTTTATAAACGTGCTCTTGCCGGAGCCCGGCACACCACGCATCAATAATAAAATTCTCATATCAATCACCTTACTTAACTAATACTTTGCAGCTAAAAAACTGCCTATAAATGCCGAATATTTTTCAGCTATGGGCAATTCATAGTCTGCCTCAAAGCTCTTTCTTTTTACGGATACTACTTTTTCTGAAACCGGATTATAGCCTTGGCGAATATACTCCTTGCTGTATACACCGATGCCTCTTTTCTGCCATTGCGGTACATCGTTGTAGTTTATATTCCTTGCAAAGAGAAGCTCATTTTTGAAGGCAACACTTTTCGCCCGCAAATACTGCGTAGCCTCATTTTTCGACTGGCCTTCCTTACGTAACGTCCAATAACACCAGGAGTTCAGCGCATTGCGATTTGCGTCCTCCTGCCGCCATAAAAAATAATCCTTTACGAGTTCAATATTAGGCAAAGGCACCATTCTGCAATCAAAGCAGACCGCCTTACCAAGTGCCAAGGAAAAGTAACCGCTGGCTTCACCGGCTAATATAGTGTTTATTTTGCGTACTTTGTTAGCAAAAGCGCTATTATCAGGACTGAACAGCAATGATATTTCATCACTTTCCGTATAACCGTACAAAACCTTGAAACCGCAATTCATAATATGCTTTGTCGTATCAACCATCAAATCACGAAAGCGCGTGTCAAAGGGTGCCTCAAATTTGCATATCTCTCGCGTTAATTTAGTAAAACTGCGTCCGTCCAGCCTTGCTGCTATATACATTTCCGGAACTATATATTGATCAATGCTCTGTTCATACACTCGCATCCGTTTATCAAAATCATCAAATTTCATTATCTAAAGCTCCTTCCATTCGCGTAAAAATTTTCTTGGTACGCATTCTGTTAACCACACACCGTTTATCGAAAGGTAAAACTTATAGCCCGCTCTCGCCATATCGCCTGCAAGGACTTCGTAGATAAACGGCTCTCCATGTCTTTTGCCTACATTATGCGCTGTTTTAACATTTGACGATAAATGCACATACAGTCTTTGCCTGGCGATAAGTCCCTGCCTGTTAATACTCGCAACATATTTAACGCCTGTCCCGTGATACAAAAGCTCCGGCGGCGCAACCTCCCAAAGTTCCACATCAACCTTCACGGAATGCCCCTGATTCGCTCTTATTCTCTTCTTATCCTCGCTGAATGCGAAACGCTGCTTGCCATCTTCGGCAACAATCTGCTCCAGCATAAGCATATTAAACGCTTCTATCCGGTTAAAGGCAGCCAGCAGTGCTTCCACCTGCGCCCAACCATGCGCATCCAGCTCAATGCCAACTGCTTGCGGTTTATGCCGCAGCACCAGTGCCAAAAATCTTCCCCATTCGTTTAAGGTCTTGCTCATAGCATTTCCCTGCCTTATAAAAAAGCAGAACTTCCGAAACTATAGCCATAGTCCCCGGAGTTCTGCTTCTTCTTACGATTATAAATTTTTGCCGAAGCCTTGACCTTCGTAATCGGCTTCACATTTCCCCAGTTGCCTCGTTTGGAGGCGTTGACTATCTTTTGCTGTTTTTTCGACATTTTCTCATAGCTTACAAATCTTTCCATATGCTTATTCCTCCATTATCTGTTCTGTTTTATAAAAATAGCTTGTTGCTATGTTAATCTTAACACAGCAGCAAGGTATAATCATGGAAAAAAACATGCGCAATTAAAATCCTGTTATTCAGTCAATATGCCTTTGAATCCATTTTAATAACAATCCTCGCAGTAATCCAAATCATTCTGACATTCTCTTATAATCATCAGTAAAATCATCTAATATAATATCTGCATCAGCTAACATTTTCGCACGAGATATTTTCTCTTCGCTCTTTTCTAAGTTTAGCTGCTCTCTGAGCTTTTTCCTGATAAGCTCTTTAAAATTCTCCGGCTCACGCACCTTAATCGTCGGCCCAAAGCTCAATACACGGAAAAGCATTTCGGTTTCATCGCCCTTATCATACCTCACTGTTAAAAGGTAATGCGACTCGTCCAGCTTTTCCGTTTCCTTCGCCAGGTCGGAAAAATGCATCAATGCGCGCACCATCGTACTGCGTTCATCCTCAATTTCCAGAACAAGAGTCTGCTTGGCAAGCTTTCCCTTCTTCAAGTTTTTTATATGCTCAACTGCCTCTCCCGCTTCTATGGAAATTATTCTGCCTAAATTCAGCGTCACCTGCTTACGCTCAGCTATTGCCTGCAGGCGAAACTTATCGTCCTTGGCCGAATACTCCAAGGACGCCGGCACCAAATCCGTCCAGACAATAATCGTTCCCTTATTGCTCCGGTACGAAGCATTCAGATAACGCTTTTCCCGCACGGCATGAAGAATTTCCCGGAAGTTTGCTCTATATTTAGGATTGGTATAAGCATCGCCATCCACAAAGCGGTCGAAAAAGACAAACTGCTCAGGCCTGAACAAAGGCTCCACAGACTGCAATGTAGCCTGCTGCCGGGCAATCTCCTCGTCAGAGAAAAACAAGCTGATTTTTTCGTCAAGCAACAAGGTTTTCAGCCATCGTTTCTGCAGAGCAGTCAGGGGCATCATCGGCTTATTTTTCAGCGGTGTCCCAAGCTCCGGCGTCAGCAGTTTCCATGTACCGTCAGCAAGTGCAGGCAAAAGCTGCAGCATGCTGTCACCATAAGCACCCTCGCAAACAAGCTGCTGCATGCCTGCTGCAGACAGCTTTCCTTCAAGCGCCTGCGTCAGCACCTTCGCCACAACATTATAATAGGTTCCGTAAATCTCGCTGAACACTGTGCTCATTTACGCTTCACCAGCTTTCTTCACGCCATACATAGCGTACACCTCAGCCAAATCCTGCCAAAACTTTTCTTCCACAGCCTTGTTGCTGCAGGAAAAACTTTCAATGCGACCGATAAAGGTACGCAGCCAGGGCAGCATTTCGCCTGCATCATGCACATCGGCAATAAAACGATAATGCTCGGCATCTATTTTTTCCACTCGTCCGCAGCGCTTTTCCCGCTCCAGACATTGCAGAATATACGGCTCGTCACTGCTGATGCGCACGACAAGCTCTACATGCTCCAAGGCATCAGCAGCGGCAGACCCTCTGTTCATAGATACACCCCACAAATGCTGTTCCATCTGCTCAGCCATAGCATAAAATTTGGCATAATCACGCACAGGCTTAGCTTCCAGAACACGTTCAAGATTATCCAGACGGCAGAAAATAATCCTATGCGCCTTAAAGAACCAGCACATCACATAACGCCTGCCGCTTTGCGTGCTTACATAAATCTTCAGCGGCAACACACGGAAAGATATATTATTGCCTCCGGAAGAACAGCTTTCAATACGCACACACTGCTTGTGCCCCATCGCCGCCAGTAAATCAAGCAGCACATCACTCTCCAAGGCATGCAGCAGATAATGATGCTTATAGGAAAATACACTGCTGCACGCAGCAAGCTTATCCTCTATAAAGCTTCCCACAACACCTATCTGATTCGTTTCAGCAAAAAAGCTCACGGCATCGCACCAGGCATCTAAATCAACATCGTCCTTACTGCGCTCATAATATAACTCCCGCTCGCATTTTTCATTTTCTATTAAACCAAGCTCTGCATATTCTGCCAATTTCTTGCGCACAGTGGAAATATCCAACGCCGCCGGTTCAGCAAAATAGGCTAAATACGCTTCATCCATCCTGTCCATAAGCTGACGCAGAGTCATTTTTTCACCGTCCTGCAAAATGTCCAGCAGGAAAAAATGCAGCATGATATCATTCGCCGTAAAGCTTTTGGCTTTTAATGCTTTATAAAAAGGATTATGCCGGATTTTTCTGCTGTCTACGGAAATAAAGCAGTTCTTACCGCCGGCATTCTGGCGGAAATACATATACTCCCCCAGCCAGCTTTCAATGCGTCTGCGCTCGTTGTCATAGCTGCATGCGCTTTTATCCGCAAAATCGGCTCTGCTCTTAAAGCCAAAGACATAAAAATCACGCATCAGCTGCCGTATATTATCAAAGTTTTTTATTAACTCATTAAAAGCCACGGCCAGCACCCTCCTTCCGCAGCAATTCCGCTAAACAGTATTCCCAAAATTCGCTGACAATTCAGCGCCACTTTTTTACTTAAGCACTGATTTATCCTTAGTATATCACACGTCAACGACAGATTTTGTCTATGTCAGACAATCGAATACACTCTAACATAAAAAGTAAATAAGTTTTTTTCTGCGTTACAAGCAACAAGAAAGCGCAGCTATCAGCATACTTTATGCATGTATAACAGCTACGCTTTTTTTGCCATTGATAAAAACTTACGCACTTGCGAGCTTAAAGTTTATGTGCGGATTTTGCCGAAAGCCTCAGCCCTCATCCTTGATATTTTCTATTTCGTCCTGCACATCATTACGCCGCTCTTCCAAATCGTCGTAGCTTTCACCGTTGGCCTGTCTTTCTGCTATTTCATCCTCGATATCGGACTTTTCTTCTTCCAGATTCAAAAGCTCTTCTCTCGATGCATATGCATAATTATCTTGAGAAAAAATAAGCGGCAACGCCGCAAACAATGACATCATCAGCAGCACTTTAGCTATAATACTTTTTATTTTCATAATTGCACCCTCACGATAAATTATCCTCAAAGCGTTTTGCAAAATTCAGCTAACATGTAAGTTATTATTTACCACTCCAAGGTCAAGCCAACCCCGACCTCCTCAATGATATAAACTGCTTTTTATTTTCGTTAGCTTCTCGAATTTTCATACAACTTGTTACCCCATCAATTGCCATCTGCTTTATTTCATCAAACTGGAATTTTCAAATTAGTCTTTGCAAATAACCTTTGAACCTTCACCATCAATTACAATTCCCTGACGGTTGTTAATTGGGCATAGATTCAAATCCGAAAACTCAGTCATTATTTTCTCGGTAACTTTCTTAAATGGTGCTGTAAGATAATGCGGAAGAACATAGAAATCAATCAAATCAAGCCCTGCATCATCTTCTTGTGAGTAGTCCTCCGGCTTTTCATCCATTTGCTCGATA
>OKRS01001691.1_pt1 | contig 14085 bp, 8 predicted proteins | sample 1601191 | NCBI WGS metagenome assembly OKRS01 (sample SAMEA3541509, study PRJEB24748) | human gut metagenome | biome: human gut; feature: human-associated habitat; material: faeces | place: China | collected 2012
CTTTTCTCAATTAATAAAAAAATCTAAAAAAATTCCAAAATATAGTTGACAAATATTGCATTTGCTGTTAGGATAGTAAACTGTCACTATTATGGCTTCGTGTGCATACACATCATAATATGGTGATAAATGGCTTTAAAACACTTATTTAAACTAAGGTTTGTCTTAAAAAGCATAAAAATAAATTCCAAGGGGTGAATGTGTCGATGGAAAAGAACAGAATTAGTCCTGTCAAGTCTGGAAAAGGCTACAGAATGAGCTACGCTAAGCAGAAGGACGTCCTGGAGATGCCTAACTTCATAGAGGTTCAGAAGAATTCATACAACTGGTTCTTAACTGATGGTCTGAAGGAAGCATTCAGGGATATTTCTCCTATCACTGATTACTCTGGACAGTATAGTCTTGAGTTCGTAGATTTTCAGTTCTGTAAAGATGACTTGAAGTACAGTATCGAGGAATGCAAGGAGAGAGATGCAACATATGCGGCGCCTCTCAGAGTCAAGGTCAGACTCAGAGTCGGAGATGCTAAGGAGATGTCAGATCATGAGATATTCATGGGTGATCTTCCTCTTATGACAGAGACAGGAACATTCGTTATCAATGGTGCAGAGCGAGTTATAGTAAGCCAGTTAGTGCGTTCACCTGGTATTTACTATGATATAACACATGATAAGGTTGGTAAGAAGCTGTATGCATGTACAGTAATTCCTAACAGAGGTGCATGGCTGGAGTATGAGACAGATTCCAACGATGTATTCTATGTTCGTGTGGATAGAACCAGAAAGGTACCTGTGACTGTTCTTATCCGTGCACTTGGTCTTGGAACAGATCAGGAGATCATAGATTTATTTGGCGAGGAGCCAAAGATCATGGAGAGTCTTAACAAGGATCCTGCAAAGTCATATGCAGAGGGCGTGGTAGAGCTTTACAAGAAGATCAGACCGGACGAGCCTTCAGTAGTTGAGAATGCAGAGAGCCTTATTAATGCTATGTTCTTTGATGCGAGAAGATACGATCTTGCAAAGGTTGGACGTTACAAGTTCAACAAGAAGCTTGCTCTCAAGGCTCGTATAGCAGGACATGTCCTTGCTGAGGATGCTATCGATCCTAGCACAGGAGAGGTTATCGCTGAAGCTGGAACAACACTATCAGAGGAGCTTGCAGACACAATTCAGGATGCAGCAGTTCCTTATGTTATGATCCAGACAGAGGAGAGAAACGTTAAGGTTCTTTCTAATATGATGGTCAACATTGCCAACTATGTGGATTTTGATCCTGCTGAGCTTGGCATTGTGGAGAGAGTATATTATCCGGTTCTCGAGGGACTCCTCGAGGAGTATGGCGATGATACAGAGAAGCTCAAGGCTGCCATAGAGAGAGACATGTCAGACCTCGTACCAAAGCATATTACAAAGGAAGACATATTTGCTTCCATAAATTACAACATTCACCTCGAGTATGGCATTGGTAATGACGATGACATCGACCATCTGGGCAACAGACGTATCAGAGCGGTTGGAGAGCTTCTTCAGAACCAGTATAGAATCGGTCTTTCAAGACTTGAGAGAGTTGTAAGAGAGAGAATGACAACACAGGATGCTGAGTCTATCACACCTCAGTCCCTTATCAATATCAAGCCTGTAACGGCTGCTGTTAAGGAGTTCTTCGGAAGTTCACAGTTGTCACAGTTTATGGATCAGAATAACCCTCTGTCAGAGCTGACTCATAAGAGAAGACTTTCAGCCCTTGGCCCTGGTGGACTTTCACGAGACAGAGCCGGATTCGAGGTCCGAGATGTACACTATACACACTACGGTAGAATGTGTCCTATCGAGACCCCTGAGGGTCCTAACATCGGACTTATCAACTCACTGGCTACATATGCGCGTATCAACGAGTATGGTTTCGTTGAGGCTCCATATAGAAAGCTTGATAAGACAGATCCTTCTAACCCTGTTGTTACAGATGAGGTTGTTTACCTTACAGCAGACGAGGAGGACAGATACAGAGTAGTACAGGCTAATGAGCCTATAGATGAGAATGGACACTTTGTCAAGAACAATGTATCAGGAAGATTCAGAGCTGATACAACCGAGTTCCCTAAGTCAAAGGTTGATCTCATGGATGTATCACCTAAGATGGTATTCTCAGTTGCTACATCGATGATCCCATTCCTTCAGAACGATGATGCTAACCGTGCCCTCATGGGATCAAACATGCAGCGTCAGGCGGTTCCTCTTATGATGACAGAGTCAGCAGTGGTTGGAACAGGTATGGAGGCAAAGGCTGCTGTAGATTCAGGTGTCTGCGTCGTTGCCAAGAGAGACGGTGTTGTAGAATATTCAAACAGCACAGAGGTCTGTGTAAGAGCAGATGAGGATGGAACAAAGGATGTATATCACATCATCAAGTTTGCACGAAGCAACCAGGGTAACTGTATGAACCAGAGACCTATCGTGTTCAAGGGTGACCACGTAAAGGCTGGAGAGGTTATCGCAGATGGCCCTTCAACATCTGGCGGAGAGATCGCACTTGGTAAGAACCCACTGATCGGTTTCATGACATGGGAAGGTTACAACTACGAGGATGCGGTTCTTCTCAGCGAGAGACTTGTACAGGATGATGTATACACATCAATTCATATAGAGAAATACGAGTGTGAGGCTCGTGATACCAAGCTTGGTAAGGAGGAGATCACAAGAGATCTTGCAGGTCTGTCAAATGATGTCCTCAAGGATCTTGATGAGAATGGTATCATCAGAATCGGCGCAGAGGTTCGTGCCGGTGATATCCTCGTTGGAAAGGTTACTCCAAAGGGAGAGACTGAGCTGACAGCAGAGGAGAGACTTCTTCGTGCCATCTTCGGTGAGAAGGCAAGAGAGGTAAGAGATACATCACTGAAGGTTCCACACGGAGCATTCGGTATTGTTATAGATGCAAAGGTATTTACACGTGCTGATGGAGACGATCTTCCGGCAGGCGTAGACAAGAAGGTCAGAGTATATATAGCACAGAAGAGAAAGATCCAGGTCGGAGATAAGATGGCTGGTCGTCATGGTAACAAGGGTGTAGTTTCACGAGTGCTCCCTGTTGAGGATATGCCATTCCTTCCAAACGGACGTCCTCTTGATATCGTGCTTAACCCACTGGGCGTTCCTTCACGAATGAACATCGGACAGGTCCTCGAGATCCATCTCGGACTTGCTTCACAGGTTCTTGGATTCAAGGTATCCACTCCTGTATTCAATGGTGCTACAGAGTTTGACATCATGGATACACTGGAGATGGCCAATGACTATGCAAATGGTACATGGGAAGACTTCGAGGCTAAGTACAAGGATACAGTAAAGCCTGAGGTTATGGATTACCTCTACACGAACAGAGACCACAGAGCAGAGTGGAAGGGCGTGCCTATCAACAGAACAGGTAAGGTTCAGCTCCGTGATGGTAGAACAGGTGAGAACTTTGATGCCCCTGTAACTATCGGTTACATGCATTACCTCAAGCTGCACCATCTGGTTGATGATAAGATCCATGCTCGTTCAACCGGTCCGTACTCACTGGTAACACAGCAGCCACTGGGTGGTAAAGCTCAGTTTGGTGGACAGCGTTTCGGAGAGATGGAGGTTTGGGCTCTTGAGGCTTATGGTGCTTCATACACACTGCAGGAGATTCTGACAGTTAAGTCTGATGATGTTGTAGGACGTGTTAAGACATATGAGGCTATTATCAAGGGCGACAATATACCAGCACCTGGTGTGCCTGAGTCATTCAAGGTACTTCTCAAGGAGTTCCAGGCTCTCGGACTTGATGTAAGAGTCGTAAGAGAGGAAGAGGACGAGGAAGGCAACAAGAAGATGGTTGAAGTTGATCTCAGCGAGACCATGGAAGCTTATGATTACAACACAAGTATCAAGAGACTTCTCAGCGACAGATCATCAGACAGAGACGATGATATGGATGAGAGCGATGCACCTGAGGTGTTCAGAGGCGATGACGCAGATGAGCTTCAGGCAAGCGGATTCTCAGAGGTTGATGAGAACGGCGATATAAGTGATATGGAAGACCTCGGCGATTCAGATTATATGGATAATAATGAGGAAGAATAAGAAAGGAGCTTTGTAAGATGCCAGAATACAATGTAGACAATGCAGAACAGGAAAAGTCATTGAACTTTGACGCAATAAAAATCGGACTTGCATCTCCTGAAAAGATAAGAGAATGGTCACATGGTGAGGTAAAGCGCCCTGAGACTATCAACTATAGAACACTTAAGCCTGAGAAGGACGGTCTGTTCTGTGAGAGAATATTTGGACCACAGAAGGACTGGGAGTGTAATTGTGGTAAGTACAAGAAGATCAGATTCAAGGGAATCGTGTGTGATAAGTGTGGAGTTGAGGTAACAAAGTCCAACGTTCGTAGAGAGCGTATGGGACATATTGAGCTCGCTGCTCCTGTATCACATATATGGTACTTCAAGGGAATCCCTAGCCGTATGGGACTGATCCTTGATATATCACCAAGAGTGCTTGAGAAGGTACTGTACTTCTCATCATATATAGTAACAGATCCAAAGGATACTCCGCTTGCTTACAAGCAGATCCTCAACGAGCAGGAGTTCAGAGAGGCAGAGAAGGAGTATGGTTACGGTTCATTCGTTGCAGAGATGGGCGCAGAGGCTATACAGAAGCTTCTCAAGGCAATAGACCTTGATGCCGAGAGCGCAGAGCTTAAGAAAGAGCTTGAGACATGTAGCGGCCAGAAGCGTACAAGGATCATCAAGAGACTTGAGGTAATGGAGGCATTCAGAACATCAGAGAACAGACCTGAGTGGATGATCATGAATGTAATCCCTGTTATCCCACCAGATATCAGACCTATGGTACAGCTTGAAGGTGGAAGATTTGCAACATCAGACCTCAACGATCTGTACAGAAGAATCATCAACAGAAATAATCGTCTCCGCAGACTCCTTGATCTCGGTGCTCCTGAGATCATCGTGAGAAATGAGAAGAGAATGCTTCAGGAGGCAGTTGATGCACTTATAGATAACGGTAGACGTGGACGTGCGGTAACAGGCCCTGGTAACAGAGCACTGAAGTCACTTTCAGAGATGCTGAAAGGTAAGCAGGGACGTTTCCGTCAGAACCTTCTTGGTAAGCGAGTTGACTACTCAGGACGTTCAGTTATCGTAGTTGGACCAGAACTTAAGATTTACCAGTGCGGTCTCCCTAAGGAGATGTCTATCGAGCTGTTCAAGCCATTTGTTATGAAGGAGCTTACAGCTACAGGTAAGGCGAACAATATCAAGCAGGCAAAGAAGATGGTAGAGAAGCTTGAGCCACAGGTTTGGGACATTCTTGAGGATGTCATCAAGGAGCATCCGGTTATGCTTAACCGTGCCCCTACACTTCACAGACTTGGAATCCAGGCATTTGAGCCAGTGCTTGTAGGCGGTAAGGCTATAAAGCTTCACCCACTCGTATGTACAGCCTTCAATGCCGATTTCGATGGAGATCAGATGGCTGTCCATCTTCCACTTACAGTAGAGGCACAGGCTGAGTGTAGATTCCTTCTGCTTTCACCTAACAACCTGCTGAAGCCATCAGATGGTGCGCCTGTTGCCGTTCCTTCACAGGATATGGTACTTGGTATCTACTATCTGACAATGGAAAAGGAAGGCGAGATCGGAGAGGGAAGATATTTTAAGTCCAAGAATGAGGCAATACTTGCATATGAGAATGGTGGAATTACACTTCACACCAAGATCCATGTAAGAAGAACCGGTGAGTTCGAGGGCGAGGAAGTTACAGGTGTTATCGATACAACACTTGGAAAGCTCCTCTTCAATGAGATCATTCCACAGGATCTCGGATATGTAGACAGAACTGTTCGTGAGAACGCTCTGAAGCTTGAGATAGATTTCCATGTAGGAAAGAAGCAGCTCAAGCCAATCCTTGACAAGTGTATCAATACACACGGTGCAACAAAGACTGCAGAGGTTCTTGATGATGTCAAGGCAATAGGATATAAGTATTCAACAAGAAGTGCTATATCAGTATCTATTTCAGATATGAAGGTGCCTGATGAGAAGAAGGATATCCTTGAGGATGCACAGAAGCTCGTTGACCAAATCACCAAGAAGTTCAGACGTGGTCTTGTATCAGACGAGGAGAGATATCAGGCAGTAGTTAAGATCTGGGAGAAGGCAGATAAGCATCTGCAGGATCTCCTGTTCGCAGGTCTTGATAAATATAACAATATATTCATGATGGCTGATTCTGGAGCCCGTGGTTCTAATCAGCAGATCAAGCAGCTTGCAGGTATGCGAGGACTGATGGCAGATACAACAGGTAAGACCATTGAGCTCCCAATCAAGTCTAACTTCCGAGAGGGACTTGACGTTCTGGAGTATTTCATTTCGGCGCATGGTGCTCGTAAGGGTCTGTCAGATACAGCTCTTCGTACAGCCGATTCAGGATACCTGACAAGACGACTTGTAGATGTATCACAGGATCTTATAATCAGAGAGCCTGATTGTAGTATAGGAAGAGATTCAATTCCGGGTATGGTCATTGAGGCCTTCAGAGAGGGCAAGGAAATGATCGAGGAGTTTCAGGAGAGAATCACAGGACGTTACCTTGCAGAGTCTGTATATGATGCAGAGGGCAACATGCTTGTCAAGATAAATCATATGGTAACTCCTAAGAGAGCTGAGCTCATTGTTAAGAAGGGTGTCGATGCCAACGGCGTTCCATTCACCGTTAAGGATGACGATGGAAACGAAGTTGTAAGATCAGATGCAAAGCTTAAGATCAGAACAGTCCTCACATGTAAGTCACACCTCGGTGTGTGCGCAAAGTGCTACGGTGCGAACATGGCAACAGGAATGCCTGTACAGGTTGGTGAGTCAGTTGGAATTATCGCTGCACAGTCAATCGGTGAGCCTGGTACACAGCTTACAATGAGAACATTCCATACAGGTGGTGTTGCCGGTGGCGATATCACACAGGGTCTTCCAAGAGTTGAGGAGCTTTTCGAGGCCAGAAAGCCAAAGGGACTTGCGATCATTGCAGAGTTTGGCGGAAAGGTACAGCTCCGTGACAACAAGAAGAAGAGAGAGGTTGTCATAACAAACGATGAGACAGGTGAGTCAAAGGCATATCTTATTCCTTATGGTTCACGTATCAGAGTTCTTGATGACCAGGTACTCGAGGCTGGTGATGAGCTTACAGAGGGATCAGTTAATCCACATGATATCCTTAAGATAAAGGGTGTTCGTGCAGTTCAGGATTACATGCTCCGTGAGGTTCAGAAGGTTTACAGACTTCAGGGTGTTGATATCAATGATAAGCACATTGAGATCATCGTAAGACAGATGCTTAAGAAGATCATAATTGATGAGCCGGGAGATTCAGATTATCTTCCAGGAACACAGGCAGATCTGCTTGAGTTTGAAGATACAAATGAGAAGCTTATCGCAGAGGGCAAGGAGCCTGCAACTGGAACACAGATAATGCTTGGTATAACAAAGGCATCACTTGCAACTGATTCATTTATGTCGGCTGCATCATTCCAGGAGACAACAAAGGTTCTTACAGATGCTGCGATCAAGAGTAAGGTTGATCCACTTATCGGACTTAAGGAAAACGTTATCATCGGAAAGCTTATACCTGCTGGTACAGGAATGAAGAGATATCGTTCAGTAAAGCTTGACACTGATATGGAAGAGCTTAACTTCTTTGATGAAGATGAGGATACAGATGATTACGAAGAGTTAGAGAATGTAAATTCAGAGGAGATCGTATTTGAGACCCTTGATACAGCCGGAGATGCTGACGAAGAGTAATCACTCATTTGATTGGATGTATATAAAAAAGTAGTGGCTGCGAAGCTGCTCGACATGAAGGATATAAGGGGAATCCGGGATATGTCAATTTCTCATAAAGGTATTCAGATATACCTGTGAGAAATAGAATATGCCGGATTTCTTTTTGGAAATATTTAGTAAGAAAGAAATGGAATAATATGGCTGCTGTAAAGAAAATCAATAAAGAAGGTATATTAGAAGCGGCGTATAACCTTGCCAGAAGAGAAGGAATTGCCGCAATAACAGCAAGAAAACTGGCAAAAGAGATTTCCTGTTCAACACAACCAATATATGAGAATTTTGTTGATATGGGAGCTGTTATAGAGATTACAACAGAGCGTATAAATGAGGTTTACGGTTCCCTGAAGACAAGTCTGTGTAAGAAAGAGAATGCGGATTATGTCAGCCAGACCACTATTGTCTGTGAGTTTGCAGACAGTGAGAGGGTGTTGTTCAGACAGCTCGTTGCAGACAATGACTCGGGACATGGACTGTTTAAGGATACCAGGACAGAGAAGATGTTAGTTGAGACACTTCACTGTGATGAGATTGTTGCAGATCAGATAAATGAGGAAATGCACAAATATATAATGGGACAGGCGTTTCTTGTAAATGAAGGTTATACAGAATTTGATCAAGCCAGACTGGCAATGGAAACAGAGAGAGTCTTTGAGTTCGTTAAGAAAATATTTGTCAAATAAATGCTTGACAGAGAAAATACTCGACTATATAATGATAAAGCATGCGTAAAAACATGCTTTATCATTTTTAATTTATATACAGGAGGTGAAAACATGCCAACATTTAACCAGTTAGTTAGAAAAGGAAGACAGACAGTAGAGAAGAAGTCAACTGCACCAGCTCTTCAGAGAAGTTTCAACTCACTTAAGAAGAAGCCAGTAGAGACAAGCTCACCACAGAAGAGAGGAGTTTGTACAGCAGTTAAGACAGCTACTCCTAAGAAGCCTAACTCAGCTCTTAGAAAGATCGCCAGAGTACGTCTTTCAAACGGAATCGAAGTAACAAGCTACATCCCAGGAGAAGGTCACAACCTTCAGGAACATAGCGTTGTTCTTATCCGTGGAGGAAGAGTAAAGGACCTTCCGGGTACAAGATACCATATCGTTCGTGGAACACTTGATACAGCAGGTGTTGCAAAGAGACGTCAGGCTCGTTCTAAATACGGAGCAAAGAGACCAAAAGACGCAAAGAAATAAGCACTTGATTTTAGTGTAAAACGAAACTAAATCGTATCACAAACAGAACTATGAGAATAGTTGGTTGCGGGTTTAATTCAGATATCGCCTGCCACGTGGCAGGCATCGGAGATTGTCCCGCCAACGATACACATAGAAAGACACATGTGAGTACCGATGAATTATTCACGCAAAGCAAAGCTTTGCCAATATGTATAAGGAGGGAAGAACCGTGGCACGTAAAGGACATACTCAGAAAAGAGACGTATTAGCGGATCCGTTATACAACAACAAGGTAGTTACAAAGCTTATCAACAACATCATGCTTGACGGTAAGAAAGGTGTAGCTCAGAAAATTGTATACGGAGCATTTGACAAAGTCGCAGAGAAAGCTGAAAAACCAGCTATCGAAGTATTTGAAGAAGCAATGAACAACATCATGCCTGTACTTGAAGTAAAGGCAAGACGTATCGGTGGAGCTACTTATCAGGTACCGATCGAGGTAAGAGCAGACAGAAGACAGGCTCTTGCACTTCGCTGGATTACACTGTACTCTCGTAACAGAGGCGAGAAGACAATGGAAGAAAGACTTGCAAATGAAATTCTTGATGCGGCTAACAACACTGGCGCATCTGTAAAGAAGAAAGAAGACATGCACAAGATGGCAGAAGCAAACAAAGCATTTGCTCACTATCGTTTCTAATTATAGGAGGAAAAAATCTTGGCTGGAAGAGAATATCCATTAGAGAGAACCAGAAATATCGGTATTATGGCGCATATTGATGCTGGTAAGACCACTCTTACAGAGCGTATCTTATACTATACCGGTGTTAACTATAAGATTGGTGATACTCATGAAGGTACTGCTACCATGGACTGGATGGAACAGGAGCAGGAAAGAGGTATCACAATTACATCAGCCGCTACTACATGCCACTGGACTTTGGAAGAGTTCACAAAACCAAAGAAAGGTGCTTTAGAGCATCGTATCAACATCATTGATACTCCTGGACACGTAGACTTTACTGTAGAGGTAGAGCGTTCCCTTCGTGTACTTGATGGTGCTGTCGGCGTATTCTGTGCAAAGGGTGGTGTTGAACCACAGTCAGAAAACGTATGGCGTCAGGCTGATACCTACAACGTACCTAGAATGGCTTTTATTAACAAGATGGACATCTTAGGTGCTAACTTCTACGGAGCTGTTGATCAGATTCGTACAAGATTAGGAAAAAATGCTATCTGTCTTCAGTTGCCAATCGGTAAAGAGGACGATTTCAAAGGAATTATCGACTTATTCGAGATGAAGGCTTATATCTACAATGATGATAAAGGTGACGATATCACTGTAACAGATGATTTAGGTGATATGGCTGATGAAGCTGAACTTTATCATGCAGAATTAGTAGAGAAAGTCTGCGAGTTAGATGATGACTTAATGATGATGTACCTTGAGGGTGAGGAACCATCTGTTGAGGAGATGAAGAAAGTATTAAGAAAAGCTACATGTGAATGTACTGCTGTACCTGTTTGCTGTGGTTCTGCTTACAGAAACAAAGGTGTACAGAAGTTAATCGATGCAGTTATCGAGTACATGCCAGCTCCAACAGATATCCCAGCTATCAAAGGTGTTGACTTAGATGGTAATGAAGTAGAGAGACATTCTTCTGATGAAGAACCTTTCGCTGCATTAGCATTCAAGATCATGGCTGACCCATTCGTTGGTAAGCTTGCATTCTTCAGAGTTTACTCTGGTACAATGAACTCCGGTTCTTATGTATTAAATGCTACAAAAGATAAAAAAGAACGTGTTGGACGTATCTTACAGATGCATGCCAACAAACGTGCGGAATTAGATAAAGTTTACTCCGGAGATATCGCAGCTGCTGTAGGTTTCAAATTTACAACAACTGGTGATACAATCTGTGATGAACAGCATCCAGTAATCTTAGAGTCCATGGAATTCCCAGAACCAGTTATCGAGCTCGCTATCGAGCCTAAGACAAAAGCTGGACAGGGTAAAATGGGTGAGGCTCTTGCAAAACTTGCAGAAGAAGATCCTACATTCCGTGCTCATACAGATCAGGAAACTGGTCAGACAATCATTGCTGGTATGGGTGAGTTACATTTGGAAATCATCGTTGACCGTCTGCTTCGTGAATTCAAAGTAGAAGCTAACGTAGGTGCTCCACAGGTAGCTTACAAAGAGACATTTACAAAACCTGTAGATGTTGAGTACAAATATGCAAAACAGTCCGGTGGACGTGGTCAGTACGGACACTGTAAAGTTAAATTTGAGCCGATGGATCCAAACGGCGAAGAGACATTCAAATTCGAATCTACCGTTGTCGGTGGTGCTATTCCTAAGGAATACATCCCAGCAGTTGGTGAAGGTATCGAAGAAGCTGCTCAGGCAGGTATTCTTGGCGGATTCCCAGTTCTTGGTGTTCACGCTAACGTATACGATGGATCTTACCATGAGGTCGACTCTTCTGAAATGGCATTCCACATCGCTGGATCTATGGCATTCAAAGAGGCTATGGCAAAAGCTTCACCAGTATTACTTGAGCCTATCATGAAGGTAGAAGTTACAATGCCTGAAGAATACATGGGTGATGTAATCGGTGATATCAACTCCCGTCGTGGACGTATCGAGGGTATGGACGATATCGGTGGTGGTAAAATGGTTAAAGCATATGTACCACTTGCTGAGATGTTCGGTTACTCTACAGACTTACGTTCTAAGACACAGGGACGTGGTAACTACTCTATGTTCTTCGAGAAATATGAGCCAGTACCAAAATCTGTTCAGGAAAAAGTTCTTGCAGATAAATCCAAATAAATTCTGAAAAAAAGCATGGCTTATAACTGATTTCAGTTATTTCTGTGTAACAGAATCTAAAAACAATATTAAATCACAGAAATCCCTTAAAATAAGGGATTCTGTGATAAAAATAACTTGAAAAAGCTAAGATTATTTTATATAATCATAAATAGCCGAGTTATTAAATATAACAACTATAGCCAATATGGCATCAATTTAAGGAGGATATTCAAAATGGCAAAAGCTAAGTTTGAAAGAACAAAACCACATTGTAATATCGGTACCATTGGTCACGTAGATCATGGTAAAACAACTTTAACAGCAGCTATCACAAAAGTTTTATCTGAAAGAGTAGCTGGTAACGCAGCTGTAGATTTCGCTAACATCGATAAAGCTCCAGAAGAAAGAGAACGTGGTATCACAATTTCTACTGCTCACGTTGAGTACGAGACAGAGAAGAGACATTACGCACACGTTGACTGTCCTGGACATGCTGACTACGTTAAGAACATGATCACTGGTGCTGCTCAGATGGATGGAGCTATCCTTGTAGTAGCTGCTACTGACGGTGTTATGGCTCAGACAAAAGAGCACATCTTATTATCCCGTCAGGTAGGTGTACCTTACATCGTAGTATTCATGAACAAATGTGATATGGTTGACGATCCAGAATTATTAGAGTTAGTTGAGATGGAAATCACAGAACAGCTCGAAGAGTACGGATTCAATGACTGCCCAATCATCCAGGGATCTGCTTTAAAAGCTCTTGAAGATCCAATGGGACCTTGGGGAGACAAGATCATTGAACTCATGGATGCAGTAGATTCATACATCCCAGAGCCAGTAAGAGATACAGAAAAGCCATTCCTCATGCCTGTAGAAGACGTATTCTCAATCACAGGTCGTGGTACAGTAGCAACAGGTAGAGTAGAAAGAGGCGTACTGAAGGTATCAGACGAAGTAGAGATCGTAGGTATCGCAGATGAGATCCGCAAGGTAGTAGTAACAGGCGTAGAAATGTTCAGAAAGCTCCTTGACCAGGCACAGACAGGCGATAACATCGGTGCACTCTTAAGAGGCGTACAGAGAAACGAGATCGAAAGAGGTCAGGTACTTGCAGCACCGGGAACAGTACACCCACACACAAAGTTCAAGGGACAGGTATACGTACTGAAGAAGGAAGAAGGCGGCAGACATACTCCGTTCTTCAATGGATACAGACCGCAGTTCTATTTCAGAACAACTGACGTAACCGGCGATCTGCAGCTTCCGGAAGGCACAGAGATGTGCATGCCTGGCGACAACATCGTGATGACGATCAGCCTGATCACTCCGATCGCGATCGAAGAGGGACTGAGATTCGCGATTCGTGAAGGCGGCAGAACTGTAGGGTCTGGGGTTGTTACGGAGATCATCGAATAATGACTTGTCTTTTTCGCCCACCGCGGTGTCAACTGCGAATCGCTCGGTGCTCACATACGTCTAGTATGCTCCGCGCCTCGCGTTCTTGTTTCCTAGCGGTGAACGAAAAATCCTGCGTCATATAAAATGCTTGCTAAAATCGTCTGTGGCGTTGTTGGCTGCAGGCGGTTTTTTCTGCGCATTTGACAGTTTTCGACCGGTGCGGTGTCAAGGGTGAACGAAAAATTCTGCGTCATGAACACGCAAATGATGGGCGGCTCCGCGAGGGGTCGCTTTTGTATTGCAGTTCTGGTAAAAATGTGGTATACCTAAAGGGTAGTGGAGTTGGACGAGGGTGCCGTGCGGAGGGTCTGCGGGGCAACGCGGACGCGGTACTGCTTAGAACGAAAAAAACGGAGGATACGAAAATGGACTTAATTACAGGCATCAAGGAAAGAAGAAGTGTCAGAAGATTCGCGGATAAACCGGTTCCCAGAGAGCTGATCGCGGAGGTTGTGGAGATCGCAAGATTCGCGCCGTCGTGGAAAAACACCCAGATCGCGAGATATATCGTGGTGGAGGATCCGGAAAAAATCGCGGCACTCGCCAGCGATAAATGCACCTACGGATTTGAATACAATATCAAGACCATCGCTAAGGCACCGGCGGTGGTACTGCAGACAATCGTGGAAGGACGTTCCGGCTTTGAAAAAGACGGCAGTTTTTCGACGCCGAAGGAGGACAGATGGCAGAATTTTGATGCGGGTATCGCGGCACAGACTTTCTGCCTGGCAGCC
>OKRS01001693.1_pt1 | contig 14075 bp, 16 predicted proteins | sample 1601191 | NCBI WGS metagenome assembly OKRS01 (sample SAMEA3541509, study PRJEB24748) | human gut metagenome | biome: human gut; feature: human-associated habitat; material: faeces | place: China | collected 2012
TCGGGATCTATCTGGCGCATCCCCTTTTTCTGTGGCTCGTTGCATGGCTTGGACTGGACCTGCTGGGGATCCCGCCGGTCCTCGGTGTGCCGGTGGTAACGGCAGCTGCGGTGCTGCTCTCACTCGGACTTTCGTGGCTGCTTCGGAAGATCCCAAAGCTCGGCCCCATTATTACATAAGGAGTATGTATGGATATTGATCTTGTCGTTTTGTGGGTGGACGGAAACGACCCTGTCTGGCAGGCGGAAAAGGCAAAATACCAGGGAAGGACGCTGGACGAAAGCAATTCCGTCAACCGCTTCCGGGACTGGGGCCTGATGCCCTATTGGTTCCGCGCGGTGGAGAAGTTCGCGCCATGGGTGCGGAAGATCCATTTTGTCACCTGCGGGCACGTTCCGGCGTTCCTGAATCTGGCGCATCCGAAGCTGCACCATGTGAAGCATACGGATTTCCTGCCTGCCGAAGCTCTGCCGACATTCAGCTCCCATGCCATCGAGATGAGCATTCACCGGATCCCGGGGCTTGCGGAGCATTTTGTCTATTTGAATGACGATACCTATATTCTCAGACCCATGCCGGAAACAGCGTTTTTCCGGGATGGGCTGCCCTGTACCTACGGCGGAGAATACCCCATTGAGCTGGTCGGCGAGATTGGCATCTGGCAGCATGCAGCGGTCAACGATCTCGGCGTGATCAACGCGCACTTTGACAAGCGTACGCAGGTGCGGCAGTTCGGCAGAAAATATGCCGACCGCGCCTACCGCTGGCAGGACAACATTCGAACAAAGGCCATTGAGAAGCTGTTTCCGAACTATTTTACCGGCTTCCGGAATCTTCACGCTCCGGCTGCCTACCGGAAACGCACCTTTGAGGAGGTCTGGAATGCGGAGCCGGAGCTTCTGGCACGCACCACGGCGCACCGCTTCCGCAGCGCGGAGGATGTCAACCAGTGGGTATGTCTCTGGTGGCAGATCGCCAGCGGTCAATTCGCGCCGTTCAATACGGATAATGTCGTTTCTTGCGCCGACGAAAGCACGATCGATGAGCTGTGCGGCATCATCCGGGTGCAGAGCCACGATATGCTCTGCATCAACGATCCGAGCGCGGATGTAGATCATGAGCGGCTGGCCGCGCGGCTGCGCGGCGCGTTTGAAGCCATTCTGCCGGAAAAGAGCGGGTTTGAAAAATGAAAAAGAAAATTCTCTTCATTCACGTCGCCCTTTGGAAGGGCGGTATTGAAACGGCGCTGACCAGTATGCTTTCCAGAATGGATTACGAGCGGTATGATGTGACCTGCCTGATCCTCGCCGATCAGCAGGAGCTTGCAGACCGCGTCCCGAAGCAGTGCCGACTGATCTTTGCCGACCGGCAGCATCCGGTCACATTTGAAAGCGCATACCGCTATAAGAGGCTGTTCAATCTGCTGGAGGAGCCGATGCAGGCGTCCTCCCTGCGGAGAGCTGGATGGAGAGTGCTCCAGCTTTTCTTTCGGGATGCGGAGGAGCGGCTTTACAGCAGTTATATCCGGCGCAATCTGCCCGAGAAGGAATACGATGCGGTCGTGCTGTTCAGCTCCAAGGCCTGCGGCGTCGGCGCTAAGCTTGTATCGGCTCCGCGGTATCTCTGCTTTTATCACTACAGCGATCTCGAGCGAGTCTATCACGACTGGCAGGGCTATCGGAAATGCAGCCGCCTTTTTGCTGTCAGCGAAAATATGACAAGGAAGCTGAAGGACTATCTTCCACAGTACCGGGAGAAGATCGAGTCGCTGCACAATCTGGTGGACACACGAATGATCCGGAAAAACGGCGCTGCGGAACCGGCCTGCATGCTGGATCAGAATGCCTTCCGGGTCGTCTCCTGCGGGCGGCTGGTAGCCGACAAGGGCTTTGATCTGGCGCTCAAGGCCTGCGCAGAGCTGGTGCGGCAGGGCTATACGCAGCTGCAATGGTACATTGTCGGCGAAGGGCCGGAACATGCTTCGCTGGAGAAGCAGATCTGCGCGGCGCAGATGACGGAGCATATGCATTTGCTTGGTGCGCAGGGCAATCCCTATCCCATTCTCCGGCAGGCCGATCTGTTTGTGCAGTCGAGCCGTATCGAAGCCTTCGGGCTGACGATCACGGAGGCACAGGCGCTCGGTGTTCCCGTGCTCTCCACCAAAACGGACGGCGGGACAGAGCTGATCCGCGACGAAGAAACCGGCCTGCTCTGCGATATCTCCGCAGAAGCCATTGAAGACGGCGTCCGGCGGCTCCTGCGTGACAAGGCGCTGTATGACCGGATCCGGGAGGGCACGGCAGGCATTGACTTTGAGTCGCGCAATGCGCACGTCATGCAGAGACTCTATGAGGAACTGGAACGTCCATGAAAAAGAAAATTTGGAAAGTCATATTTTTCCTGGCGGGAGTACTCGCGCTAGCACTCCTGATCTCTGCTGTGATCTGCGGCACGGTGATCCATATACAGCCGTATACCGTCGCGTTGGATGGCATGGAGACGCCCGTCCGCCTCGTCGTGATCTCCGACCTGCATGGAAAAGCTTTTGGAAAGGACAATGCGCGGCTTCTTGAAAAGATCGAGGCGCAGGCGCCGGACGTAATTTTTCTCGTAGGTGATATGCTGGACAAAAAGGCGGATGAAGCAGATGTACAGTCGCTTCTGGCGCTGACGGAAAGACTGCTCAAGATCGCGCCGGTGTTTTTTTCCATGGGAAACCACGAGCAGGTATACCTGAAAACGGATGAGACGCTGCTTGACCGGATCGCTCAGATCGGCGCGGTCGTGGTCAATGACAGCTATGCGGACGTGACGCTCGCCGGTCAGCCGCTGCGCATCGGCGGGACGATGGGCCATGGCTTTGCCTTTGGACGCACGGCGGAGGAGTTTGCCGCCTCGCCGGAATATGTGTTTCTGAAGGCGTTTGAAAACACGGAGCTTCCGAAAATATGTCTGGCACACATGCCGGACACGTTTATTTTCAACGGCGCGTATACCCTCTGGGACGTTGATCTTGTGCTCAGCGGCCATACTCACGGCGGTCTTGTCCGCCTGCCGTTCATCGGCGGGCTGTACGCGCCCATGCAGGGGCTGTTTCCAAAATACGACCGCGGCTATTTCCAGCTTGGCACGCATATGCAGATGGTCATTACCTCCGGCCTTGCCGGGCATGGGCTGCTTCCGCGTGTCAATAATCTGCCGGAGATCGTCGTGATCGACCTTGTTCCACAGAACTGACCTGAAAGGCAAAGCTATGTCTGATACACAATTTCCTCTGCTGCTGCGCAGCTTGATACAGGACACTCCGCCGGAGAGCACCGCGCCGTGGGACATCCCGGCGCTCTGGAAAACGGCTGCGGAGCAGAGCCTGCTCCCGGTGCTGGCGTATGAGAACAAGCGCTGGAGGCTGTTTGACGACGCGGACATCTGCCGCCGTCTGGACGGACTTCTCTACAGCGCGGTGGCGGGCAATCTCAACCGCTGCGTGGACTTCGAGGCCCTGTCGAAGCGCTTTACAGAGCAAGGCATCGCCCACATGCCGGTAAAGGGCTATTATCTGCGCAGGCTTTATCCGGTCTCCGGGCTGCGCACCTTCGGCGATATCGACCTCCTCATTCATCCGGAGGACCGCGCAAAGGCGCATGCGCTGATGTGCGCGCTCGGATATACGGTGGAGCACGGCTGGGAGCCGACCTATTCCTACGTCCGGGATACGGAGTATTATGAAATTCATACCAATCTGATGGACGGAAATCTGGACGGCCGCACTGATCTGCCGGCGTATTTTGGCCGCGCGTGGCAGTATGCCGAGCGGGACGACGGGCTTCGATACCGCCCAGCACCGGAGTTCCACTTTATCTACACTGTCTGTCATCTGGCGAAGCATCTCTACGGCGGAGGTGCGGGACTGCGGATGTATCTGGACGCGGCGCTGTTTGTGAAGCAGGAGGACGCGCGGCTGGATTGGGCCGCGATTATGGAGGAATTCTCCGCGCTGCATCTGACGGCATTTTTCCATACGGTGATGAACGCCTGCCGCGTCTGGTTCGGGACGGAGACGGTCTGTCCGCTGCCGGAGCCGGATCACGCGGCGCTGGAAAAGCTGCTGGACTATACGCTGGACGCCGATCTGTTCGGCCTCTCCCGCGACCACGCCGTGATCGAGCTGCGCAACGAGCAGGAGGCTGTGCCGTCGAGAGGCCGTGTGCTGCGGCGGATGCTCTTTCCTCCGGCGGCAGAGATTGAGACGCGCTACACATTTTTGAAGGGAAGGCGCTGGCTGCTTCCGGTCGCGTGGATCGTGCGGCCGTTTGCCAATCTGCGCCTGATCCCGGCGCAGCTGCGCCAGATGAAGCAGGTCACAAAAACGGACAGGGCACAGGTGGAGGCCTACGACAGCTTCATGCGCGAAATCGGACTTTGACGGCCGGACGGCACATGGAAAAATGAAGCCGGACGGTCGAAAGATGGGATGGCCCGATGCCGCCGGAAGAGCCGGTGTGCAGCACGATGCCAGGGTAGGGCACTTTCAGCCCATGCTTTGCGGTGTAGCGGGTGTAGAGCACGTTCCATGTGTTCTGTCCTACCTTGCCGTCCATGTTCATCTTGTTCTTCAGCTGGAACTCCTGTACGGCACGCTGGGTGCTTGCGCCGAACTTGCCGTCTGCCTTCAGCGCATCGTACCATGTGCACGCATCGCGCACGCCGTTGAGCCACGTCTGTACAAGTGCCACGTCCGGCCCGGAGGAGCCGCGCTGGAGCAGGGAATAATAAGCAGGAATCGCCATAATGATCACACGCTCCTTTCGCCACATGCTATGCGGCGAAAGCGCCGGGCGTTACCCCACAAGCACCACATCCTCCCGGCGGGCGGTGCGCTGCTGCACCCATTCCACCAGCCGGAGCCGGAGGATGTACTCCCCGCACACAAGGTCGTTTTCGGCGGGCCGGGCGTAGCTGCCGCAGGCAGAGCGGCACAGGCCCGGGTAGAGCACGCACCACCAGTTGCGGCCTTTTCCGGCACCGAGATCGATGCGCAAAGCGTCGTACCGCCCGGCGGGAAGAGTGCCGGAACCATAGCGCCGGGTGGCAAAGTACATATTTACCAGCTGCACCCGCACCGGCGTGCGGATGTTCAGCTGTGCCAGCGCGTGCCGGGCCGTGAGCTGCAGCTCAAATAGATGCTGCGCCGCCCAGGCGATCGCTTCCGGCTTGCTCTGTGCCGGGCAGGCGGTGTCCAGATAGGCAAGCACGGCATCCCGCACATGGAGCTTTGCGCTCTGGCTGGCAATGGAATCGCTCTCAGCCCGGATGTGCAGGCGCAGGGTGTCGGCGCACACCAGCGCCCCGGTGTCCAGCTGGGTGCGGCCCCATGCAAATGCCTGCCATGCGCCACACAGAGCAAGGGCGAGAAACAGGCCAAGGCAGAGCAGAACCATCTGAGAACGTGTAAGCATTCTGGATAACATAAAAACAGACCCTTCTTCTGGAAATGTTATCCAGAGGATGGGCCTGTTGGAGTAGATTTATTCTCTTAGTTCTTCAGCGACTGCATGGGGGCAGGCAGGCGGCCGCCGCGGTTGATGAACACGGACGGGTCGTGCTGGTTCACGGCCATGATGGGGCCATAGCCCAGCAGACCGCCAAAGTCCAGCACCTCGCCAGCCTTGCGGCCAATGGCGGGAATGACGCGCACGGCGGTGGTCTTGCTGTTCACCATGCCGATGGCGGCTTCGTCAGCGATCAGGGCGCTGATGACAGCCGGGGTGGTGTCGCCCGGGATGATGACCATATCGATGCCCACCGAGCAGACGGCGGTCATGGCTTCCAGCTTTTCAATGGTCAGGCAGCCGATCTCGGCAGCGTGGATCATACCGGCATCCTCGCTGACCGGGATAAAGGCACCGGACAGACCGCCAACGTGGTTGGAGGCCATCACGCCGCCCTTCTTCACGGCATCGTTCAGCAGGGCCAGGGCGGCGGTGGTGCCGTGGGTGCCGCAGACGGACAGGCCCATCTCCTCCAGGATGCGAGCCACACTGTCGCCCACCGCCGGGGTGGGAGCCAGGGACAGGTCTACGATGCCGAAGGGCACGTCCAGACGGCGGCTGGCCTCGGACGCCACCATCTGCCCCATGCGGGTGATCTGGAAGGCGGTCTTTTTCACCGTTTCCGCCACCACATCAAAGGGCGCGCCCTTAACACTCTGAAGGGCGTGATATACAACGCCCGGGCCGCTGACGCCCACGTTGATGACGCTGTCCGCCTCACCCACGCCGTGGAAGGCACCGGCCATGAAGGGGTTATCCTCCGGGGCGTTGCAGAACACCACCAGCTTGGCAGCGCCGATGCACTGACGGTCGGCGGTCAGCTCGCTGGCCTTCTTCACGGCCTCGCCCATCAGCTTGATGGCGTCCATGTTCAGACCGGCCTTAGTGGCACCGATGTTCACCGAGCTGCACACGATGTCGGTCTCGGCCAGTGCGCGGGGGATGGACTCGATCAGACGGCGGTCACCGGCAGAAAAGCCCTTGTGCACCAGTGCGCTGTAGCCGCCCACAAAGTTGACGCCCACCTTTTTGCCGGCGGCGTCCAGCGTCTTTGCAAAGTCCACGGGGTCTGCCTCCGGGCAGGCGCCCAGCAGCATGGCGATGGGGGTAACGCTGATGCGCTTGTTGATGATGGGAATACCGTACTCGGCGCTGATGCGCTCCACGGTGGAGACAAGGTTCGCGGCTTTGGTGGTGATCTTGTTATAGATGTTCTCGCAGGCCTTCTTGGGGTCCGGGTCGATGCAGTCCAGCAGGCTGATGCCCATGGTCACGGTGCGCACGTCCAGATTATCCTGCGTGAACATCTCGATGGTCTCCAGGATATCCCCGGTGTTAAACATACTCATAGCGGTTGCGGGCTCCTTTCTGGCTCAGATGGTGTGCATGGCGTCAAAAACTTCCTGACGGGTCACGTTGATCTGCATCCCCATCTCGGCAGCAAGCGCATCGGTGCGCTTGTGCAGCTGGTCGTGGTCAACATTGCAGTTGCTCAGGTCCACCAGCATGATCATGGCAAACATCCCCTGCAGGATGCTCTGGGTCACATCCTCAATGTTGATGTTCAACTCGGTGCACAGACCGGCCACCTTTGCGACAACGCCCACGGTATCGTGTCCAATGACGGTAATGAAAGCTTTCATGGTTTCCACCCTCGTTTTCCTTATAGTGATTGGTGCCGCCAAAGACCCGGCACACGCTTACCCTTCCAGTATAGCAGATTTAGCAAAATTTGAACACACTTTTTGTAAAAAAGAGCAGAATACGGGGGCAAAAGACATTCTATATAAAAATCAAGTGCAATCTGCCGGGGCTTGTGCTATACTTATACATAATTTCCTGCGGATTTCCGTGTAGAGGGTTGATAAGGAGTATATGACAATGGAACAGCTTTTGAAGATTCTGGAAAACAACGCCCGGCTGCCCGTGGAGGACATTGCCACCATGCTGAACAAATCCCCCGCCGAGGTGGCGGCGATGATGGATCTTGCCCGGGCGCAGGGCATCATCAAGGGCTACAAGACCCTTGTGGACTGGGAAAAGGCCAAGGTGAACCGCGTGGAGGCGGTCATCGAGCTGAACGTCAGCCCCAAAAAGAGCCGCGGCTTTGACGAGATCGCCGCCACCATCGCTGCCTTTGACGAGGTGGAGAGCGTGCTGCTGATGAGCGGCGGGTACGACCTGCAGCTGGTGATCAAGGGACAGACCTTCCAGGAGATCGCCCTGTTTGTGGCAAAGCGGCTTTCGCCGCTGGACGATGTGCTGTCCACCGCCACCCATTTTGTGCTGCGCACCTACAAAAAAGAGGGGCGGCTGTATCAGGATGAAGAAATTGATGAAAGAGAGTGCACGGTGCTGTGATGGATTATGATAAACTGATCGCGCCTGCCGCCAAGGCCATGCGTCCCTCCGGCATCCGCAAATTTTTCGATCTGGCCGCCGAAATGCCCGAGTGCATCAGCCTTGGCGTAGGCGAGCCGGACTTTAAGACCCCGTGGGCTGTGCGCGAAGCCGGCATTGAAAGCCTTGAGCATGGCCGCACCCGCTATACCTCCAACGCCGGCTTAAAGGAGCTGCGCGCCGAGATCAGCCGGTATCTGGAGCGGCGCATGAACCTGCGCTACGACCCTATGCGGCAGATCCTTGTGACCGTGGGCGGCAGCGAGGCCATTGATATGTGCATCCGCACGCTGGTCAAGCCCGGGGACGAGGTGATCATCCCGGAGCCCTGCTTTGTGTGCTACGAGCCCATCACCACCCTGTCCGGCGGTGTGCCGGTGCACGTTGCCTGCCGTCAGGAGGACGAGTTCCGTCTGCGTGCCGAGGCGCTGAAGGCTGCCATTACCCCCAAGACCAAGCTGGTCATCATGCCCTTCCCCAACAACCCCACCGGTGCAGTGATGGAGCGGGAGGATCTGGAAGCAGTGGCCGAGGTGCTGCGCGGCACCGATATCATGGTGCTGTCCGATGAGATCTACGCAGAGCTGAACTACGGTCTGCGGCCGCACGTTTCCATTGCCACCCTGCCCGGCATGGCAGAGCGCACCATCGTGGTGAACGGCTTTTCCAAAAGCTACGCCATGACCGGCTGGCGGCTGGGCTACGCCTGCGGCCCAGAGGCGGTCATTAAAATTATGACCAAGATCCACCAGAGCGCCATCATGAGCGCCCCCACCACCAGCCAGTACGCCGCCATCACCGCCCTGAAAGAGTGCGATGGCGAGATCGACCGGATGCGGGACGAATACAATATGCGCCGCCGTCTGGTGGTGCGCAGCTTCAACGATATGGGTCTGACCTGCTTTGAGCCCCGGGGCGCGTTCTACGCCTTCCCCTGCATCAAGAGCACCGGCATGAGCAGTCAGGAGTTCTGCACAAAGCTTTTGGAACAGAAGCACGTTGCCATCATCCCCGGCGATGCCTTTGGCGCTTCCGGCGAGGGCTACTGCCGCGTTTCCTACGCTTACAGCGTGGAGCACCTGACCGAGGCGCTGAAGCGCATCCGGGAGTTTTTGGTGGAAAACAACATCTACCACGGCAACTGAGGAGGAACACAGATGGAACGGCGAGAGCGGAAAAACGCAGTGACCGTGCTGGCCCCGGCCAAGCTCAATCTGGCACTGGATGTGGTAGGGCTGCTGCCCAACGGCTACCATGCGCTGGACATGACCATGCAGACCATCACCCTGTACGAGCGGGTGATGCTGCGCCGCAGCGCCGGGCTCAGTCTGCGTCTGCCGGGCAGCCTTGTGCAGCCCAACGATAAAAATACTGCCATCAAGGCGGCGCTGGCGTTCTTCCACTACACCGGCCTGCTGGCGGGGGTGGATATCACCATCTACAAAAATACCCCGGTGCGGGCGGGTATGGCGGGCGGCAGTGCAGACGCTGCCGCCGTGCTGGTGGGTCTGAATGCCCTGTACGGTGCAAAGCTTTCCATGAGCGAATTGTGCGCGCTGGGCGCAGGCATCGGTGCGGACGTGCCCTTTGCCCTGATGGGCGGCACCTGCCGGGTGCAGGGCGTGGGCGACCTGCTCAAGGCGTTGCCGCCCATGCCGGACTGCTGGTTCACGGTGGTGATGCCGGACTACGGCGTGTCCACCCCGGAGGCCTTTGCCGCCTACGATACCGTGGGCAGCAGCACCCACCCGGACTGTGAGGCGCAGGAAAAGGCTATCCGCGCCGGAGACCTGGACGCCGTATGTGCTGCCGCCGGGAATGCACTGGAAGAGTGCAGCGGCGCAAAGGACAACGAGGCGATCAAAACCCTGCTCCGGGCCCACGGCGCTGTTACCGCGCTGATGACCGGCAGCGGCGCGGCAGTGTTCGGCGTGTTCCGGGACGAAGCTGCCGCCAGAACCGCCGCAGCGGCAGCAAAGCGGCAGTGGCCGCAGGTCTACGTTGCCAAGCCCGACCGCGGCGGTGCACGGGTGATCCGCTAAAAAAGTATAAACCTCCTTCCCGCAGGGCATACTGGCCCCAAAGGAAGGAGGTCTTTTTTGTGCAGACCTTTTACAAAATCTGCCTGCTACTGCTCATTGTGGGCGGTGTGAACTGGGGGCTCGTGGGGCTTTTTCAGTTCGACCTTGTGGGCTGGCTGCTGGGCGGCAGCACCTCGGTGTGGTCCCGCATCGTGTTTGCGCTGGTGGGCTTGGCTGCCCTTGGCTGCATTCCGGAACTGTTCAGCGAAGAACCGGAGGAAGAATAACAAAACGGCTGCTGCACTTTGCGTGCAGCAGCCGTTTTCAGGTTATAGTTTTTCCAGCGAAAATATAAAATATTTTCTGTGTGGTTTACTGGTCGTTATCCACATCGTCCCAGCCAATGAGGTCGGGCAGGGTCAGTGTCTCGTCCGAGCAGTGGTGGCTTGCGCGGCGCTGGTCGGCAGCCTTGGTGTGCACTACCTCGCGGGCAAGCTCCCGGATGGCAATGCAGTCCTCCGGCAGGTCGGTCTGGCTGCGGCCGGAGTGGGTGAACAGGATTTTGCCCTCGTGGCCCACGATCAAGGTCATGGGCAGGATCTGCGGAGCATTGCGGTCGTAGTGATAACCGGCATCCCGGGCACTTTTGTAGATGCGCTGGGCAGAAAAGCTCCAGCTCAAAAGCCCGCGTGCCTGCTCCACCCCCAGATAGCTGTACAGCACCCCCGGCGCATCGCAGATGATGGGGAAGGGAAACTCTTTCCCCTGTGTAGCCTCGGCCACTGCGCGGGGGGCTGAGCGCACCACACACGCCAGCCGTACACCCCGCAGCCGCGGCAGGGTCTTTAAGTAGCGGGTCAGGTATTCCCGGGTGACCGGGTGGTCGAACCCGGGCAGAAAGATCATGCACAGGGGTTCGGTGCCCGCACACAGGGCGTAAAAATCGTTGCCCGGGGTGGTGGGGGTGTCGAAGGTGAACCGGGGAATGGAAGTACCAACCAGATGCTCAGAACTCATGCCGCAATTGCACATCCTTTCAAATGGTGATAAAAAAATCCACAGCCGTGCCCTGTGTTTGCAGGGGCACAAGCGGTGGATTGGATTACTATAAAGATCCCGCCCGGTCGTCTGCGGTCAATCAAACCTACCCTTACGGACAGGTGGGTGCCCTGTCTCCGGAATCACGCTTCCTCATCGAACCTCCATGGTCGACCCATGGCGGGGAGGTCTGCAATCCACCGGAGAACTCCGGGCTCCCGTTGAATGATTAGTAGGATCATACAAACCGCAACAAATCGAGCCGGGCAGGAAGTCTTGCACGGGTCAATCCGTCAAAGGACTTACTCGATATCGTAGTCCTCGCTCAGACGCTGCTCGAACAGCTTGCTGACTTCCATCAGCACCTCGTCATCCTCTACAACGTCCAGATATTCGCCTTCGTCGTCCTCCCCGACACTCAGGATCACCAGCTGGGCGTCCTCGTTCAGGTCCTCTTCGTTCTCGGCGTATTCCACAACAGCCAGATAATGCACGCCCTTGTGGTCCAGCGCATCGATCACCTCAAAGGTGACCTCGTTGCCGTCCTCGTCCTCAAGGGTCATCAGGTCGGGCTGATATTCTTCCTCAGTATTGGGGTTCTTGATCTCGTCAGACATAATACGCTCCTGTATTGCTTTAAGCCAAAAAGCAGTTGATGCAGCGGGCTGCGTCCCGCTTGGTCTGCTTATAGTGTAGCGTGTTTTGCGCAGTTCGTCAAGATGCTTTTTCGCACAGAAATCATTGGATAAATTTTCACGCAATTTCCTCTCGCACTGCTGCGCAGAATATGGTATACTACTGGTTAAAGCTTTTGCGCTGCGCTGTGCAGCGTTGTAGTACAGTATATGGAACAGGGAGCGGGAATATGTTGAAAAAATTCGGGGCAGTCTGTCTTGCGGCGGTGCTGCTGCTTACCGGCTGCACGCTGCGGCCGCAGGAAAACGGCAGTAAAGTCCAGAGCATCAGCCGCCCGGCGGTGGAATCGGCCGAGCTGCAGTTCGCCCACCCGGCAGCAGGGGACACGGTTGCAGTGTTCGATACCTCTGCGGGTGTTTTCCGGGCGGTGCTCTTCCCGGAAAAGGCCCCGCAGGCCTGCGATAACTTCATCGGCCTTGTACAGCAGGGCTACTACAACGGCCTTACCGTGAGCCGGGTAGAGAACCAGTTCGTGGTGGAAGCCGGGCAGGGCGCAGACGGCAAGGGTTCTACTATCTGGAAGGGCAGCCGCTACCCGGTGGAAGCATCGGACAGCCTGCACCACTACGCCGGGGCGCTGTGCATGGGCGTGGATGCCTCCGGCGCGTGCGCCAGCGTGTTCTATGTGGTGGAATCGCTGCCGGGAGAACAGTCGGTAACGCAGGAGCTGGTGGACCAGATGAACGCCGCCGGTTACCGCGCCGAAGTGGTATCCGCGTACCAGACGGCGGGCGGTGCGCCCTATCTGGACTACACCGACACCGTATTCGGGCAGGTGTACGAGGGTATGGACATCGTGGACACCATCGCCCAGACCGCCGTGGACGAAAACCAGAAGCCTACCACCGATATCACCATCAACAGCGTGAGCATCGAGACCTATCAGGGGTAAATAGTATAGCAAAAAAGATGCCTGTGCGTGAGCACAGGCATCTTTTTTTACATCTCCCCGGGGTGCTCCTTGCGCCATGCAAGGTAGTCCTCTAAAATCACCGTGGCACTGACCGAATCCAGAATCTCCTTGCGGCGGCTGCCGAAGGTGCCGCTTTCGTCCAGAAGGTCAGCGGCGGCACAGGTGGTCTGACGCTCGTCCCACATCCGCACCGGCAGGCCGCTCCAAAGTTCCACGGTCTTTGCCAGCTTGCGGCTCTTGGCGGCGCGCTCACCCTCGGTGCCGTCCATATTCAGCGGCAGACCGATCAGGATCATCTCGGCTTCGATCTCCTTGGCTACCTCGCAGACCCGGGCGGCAACCTTGTTGCGCGCCTTTAAGGTGATCTGGGGCGTAATGGCGGTGGTAAGAAATTCGGTGCGGTCGCAGGTGGCAAGGCCGGTGCGGCTGTCCCCGTAGTCAACGGCTAAAATCTTCATACAAAGTCCCTTTCCGGTGTGCAGAATGTTTTTTTTAGTGTACCACAGCGGCGGCGGGATTGCAAAGAAAAGCGGTGGTTTTATCTCCGTTTTCGTGTTACAATAAAGGCAAAAATCAACGAGCGGGAGGAGACCGAAATGCTGAAACTGGTTCTGGGCGCTTCCGGCAGCGGCAAAACCACCCTGCTGTATGCCCGCATCCGTGCCCGCGCCGAGGCGGGGAAACGCAGCATCCTGCTGGTGCCGGAGCAGTTTACTTCCAGCACCGAGGCGCGCATCTACCGGGAACTGGGAGATGCCCTTTCCGGCATGGTGGAAAGCTATTCCTTTACCAGTCTGGCCGAGCATATCCTTGCGATAGAGGGCGGCGCGGCGGTGCAGACCCTGACCGATGCCGGGCGGGCGGTGCTGGTGCGCCGTGCGCTGGAGGAATTGCAGGATAACGTGCACTACTACTACCGCCACCGGCGCAGCGCAGCCTTTTGCCAGATGGCTGCAGAGACCATCGACGAGCTGAAAAGCGCCGGGCTTTCCGGGCAGCAATTGCAGGAGCTTGCCCGGGACTGCGGCACCGAGAGCGCAAAGCTGGGCGAACTGGCGCTCATCTTTCAGGGCTATGAAAGCCTGCTGGCGGGCACCGGTATGGACCCCGCCGACCGTCTGGAGCTGGCTGCCGACCGGCTGGAAGCTGCGCTTGCCCGGGACGAGCTGCCGGACTTTCTGCGTGAGCGTGAGGTGTTCATTGACGAGTTCGACACCTTCAACGCGCCCAAAAAGCGGCTGATGGGCGCCATGCTGGCTGCACTGCCCGCCGTGACGGTGGCACTGTGCGAGGACGGCGCACCCATGCAGCCCGGGGATCTGGAACTGTTCTCCGGTGCAAAGCAGGTGGCGGCGCAGCTGCGCCAGCTGGCCCGCAAAAACGGGGCCGAAGCGGCAGTGCCGGAGCTTTTGCGCACAGACCTGCGCCACAGGGCCGCCCCCGGTCTTGCCGCTGTGA
>OKRS01001704.1_pt1 | contig 14030 bp, 9 predicted proteins | sample 1601191 | NCBI WGS metagenome assembly OKRS01 (sample SAMEA3541509, study PRJEB24748) | human gut metagenome | biome: human gut; feature: human-associated habitat; material: faeces | place: China | collected 2012
CTACTCTTTGGGCGAGGTGTGGGAGCTGGGAGAGTGCCCCGAAACCGAGCACAAAGAGTACACATTCAGTAATGAGAATTGCCTTGAGGTGTTGCAGCGAGTTTGCAAGGATAACAATTTGGAGTTTGAGATTGAGGCCATAACCACCAAGCACTTTAAGCTCCATATCCGCAAGGTCGGGCGGCTTTTCCCTGCCTCCTTTACCTTTGGCAAGGGTGGCGGCGTTTACAAACTCACACGCAAGAATGTAAACAGCAACAACCTCATTACACGCCTGTATATTGAGGGCAGCACACGCAACATTACCACCAAATACCGTAATGGAGCGTTAAGGCTCCGCATAGGCGATAACGAGGAGAGCTACATTGAAAATACCACGGCCATTGCCGCCTTTGGTCTCAAGGAGGGCAGCCGCACATACGATAGCATCTACCCACACCGCACAGGCAGGGTTACTGGGCTGGTGGCTGGTGAGCCGTTAAAGTTCGTGGATAGCGATATGTTCGACCTCAATGAGAAAGACAGCGAGGGGCAAACGCGCTACCTCATTGATGGCACCACGGCCAAATTGAAATTTGTGGGCAACTGCAACCTTTCGGGCTACCAGTTTGAGATAGCCAAATTTGATACGGCCACCAAAACATTTACCATAAACCTGTATGAGGATAGCCGAGGGCTTAAAATACCCGATGGCGGTGCCTACACCATTGAGGAGGGTGCAGAGTATGTGCTGCTGGATATTGTTATGCCCGAAGACCCATACGTGGTAGATGCCGAGGCCGAGTTAAAGGCCGCAGGCGAAAAGGATTTGGAGCAGGACAGCCAGCCCAAGGTTGAGTATGAGCTTGAGCTTTCATCGCTTGAGCTAAAGCGCAAGTTTGGCAGCGAGGCTGGCATTGTAAACCTGTTTGGCGTGGGTGATTACCTGCCCATTAAAGACCCCGATATTAACGTAGATAAGGCCATACGCATTAAGAGCTTTACACGCGATTGCTACACCGACCCATACAAGTATAAAGTTACCTTGAGCGATACGGAGGAGGTTAGCATAATTGAGCAGATTATTGAGGACAACGAGGAGATTGGCCGCCTCATTGTGCTTAACGACCTCACCAATGTAGCAAGGGCAAGAGCCAACTGGCGCACAACACAGGAGCTGCTGGGCATGGTGTTTGATGGCGATGGCTACTTTGACCCCACCAACATACGCCCCAGCTCTATTGAAACGCTCATGTTGAGTGTTGGCAACCGTGCTGGCCAGTTTGTCCTCCGCAACATTATCATTGAGGCCAATGTGGCCGTTGCAGGCAAGCCTAACCCCAACCAACTACGCATAACCTCCGCTGGCGGCCAGCTCATACATTATGCCATAGAGGAAACCGACCGCACGTGGAACATGGCCAGCGTTGAGCTTACACTGACCACCAGCGGCGCACTCTACATTTATGCCCGATGCCCCAAGGCTGGCGGCACAGGTACCTTTGTATGCTCTGCCACAAAGTTTGCCACCGAGGTAGGCACCGATTACTATTTCCCTGTTGGTGTCCTCTCCTCCGTTTACAACGGTTACAGGGAGGTAACTACCACCTATGGAGCCACGCGCATAACTGGTCGCTGCATAAATTGTGGCCGCATTGAGAGCATAGACAAAAGCACGTACTTTGACCTTGATAACGGCGAGATTGGAGGACGCATTAAATTCCGCTCCACCAGTGGCGAGCTTATGAGCATTAACGAGCTGGAGCAGCAACTTAACTCTGCCAACACGGAGATTGAGGGGCTGAACGAGCTTATACAAAGCCTGCAAGACCAAGTGGACGGCACGGTTGAGTATTGGTTTGGCACCGAGCCGCCAACGCTTGAGAATGCCCCTGCAAACCAGTGGACTGATGATGAAACGCGCAGCGTACACATTGGCGATATGTACACGGACACCAATACTGGCCTTGAGTACCGTTACAGCCGCAGGGGTACCTCTGCCATAGTTGATGGCCAACTGGTGCGGTTGTGGCATTATTACTGGCAGGAGGTGCCGAACACAGGCATTGGCAAAGCCATACAGGCGGCCAACAATGCGCTCAACATGGCCAACAGCAAGAACCATGTATTTGTTACGGCCAACGCTGACACGACACCGCAAAGCCCCTACAAGGTTGGCGATTTGTGGATAACGCTGGATAACTACAAGATGAAGATTTGCATCAAAACACGCGAGAACACCAGCGGCATACGCTACCTTGCAAGCGAGTGGAAAGATGCAGGCTACACGGATGATACGCAAGCCAACAAGGCACTCCAGCAGCTTACCGATTTGGCCACCGATAGCATTATTACACCAGCCGAAAAGGTGCAGCTCAAGGATGAGATGGCCAACATTAAAGTGGACTACTCAACCGTTAAGGCACGTGCCCAGTTGGCAGGCGTAGATGCTACCGCATTTGATGCAGCATACAGCACTCTGCTGGTTTATACCAACGGCATACTGGCCAGCATGACCACTAACACCAGCGTTGATAAAACCACCTACAACACTAATTTTAATGCCTATTACACCGAGCGCACCAAGCTGCTTGATGCCGTGAGCAAGGGCTATGCTGATAGCATTGAAATGGGTGGCGGCAACTACATTGGCAACGGCGCATTTTTCCCCAACAGCAACGGCTGGAGCTTGAGCGTAAATGCCAGTGCAGGCCAAACTGGTGCGCTCTCCGTTTATGCCGATACCATAATGGGCAATGTGTTGCGTGTAACCAAGCCCAACGCATTAGGCTGGTGGTATTTTGGCACTGGTATGAAATCGGCTGGCGGCAACATACTCTTGCCTCAAAACAAGTTTGCCAACGGTGTAACATACACGGTGGCATTTTGGGTTAAGGCCAGCACAGCAACAAAGTTGAGTGTTGGCATTATGGATGGAAACGGCTCAAATGTAGTGGCTCCCCTCAAGGAGTTTTCCGCATCAACCCAATGGCAGCGTGTCAGCTACACATTTAAGGCCAGCAGCTTGAGCAGTGCCAGTTCCCGACTTTACATTACCTCTACCAACGTATTTAGCTATGCCATGTTTACCAAGTTTGTGCTGGTTGAGGGTAACAAGGCACCCGAATGGAACGAGAGCACCCAAGAGATTGAGGCGCAGATAACGGCCAACAAGGATTTGCTCAAGGCCATAAGCGATAACTACACGCAGATTGAGGGCGGCCTTATACTCTCCACGTTCTTCAAACTGGGCGCACTCCAGCAGAGCGGCCAGTGGATAGAGAGTGCAGGATTAAAGGCCATGTATAGTAGCCGAAATGAGATTGCCGCATACTTTGGTGGTACCTATGCCGAGGCACTGGCAGGCACCAAAGCAGGCATGACCATTATATACCATAACGGCAAGCTCAAGGCCAAAGATGCAGAGATTACAGGCGTGATAAACGCCACCAGCGGCTCATTTAAGAACGTGCTGATACAAGGCTCCATACGCAACAAGTTTACCCTTGTGTCGGATAGCTTTAATACCGAGTTTAACGACCATGTGGCTATGTACTCAAGCAGTGAGGACTGGATTTCTGCATTTAGCCTGCCATGGGATGCCGAGCAGATAGGCCGCCGCATCGTTATCGCTAACTTTTACTGGAACGGCTCAATCTCAAGAGGCACAGCAGAGATTACCGCACCATCGGGCAAGTATTTCTACATTGACGGTGTGCGCAAGAGCAAGCTGCAAATCAACAGGCAGGTTGTAGAGCTTATGGGCTTTGGTAGTGGCAGTACATTCTATGGCTGGATTGTGCTCAACAGCCAAAATGCCTACTGCGACCACCTGTATGGCTCCAACCTCAAGTGCCTTGCAATGGGTATGGTGAACGGCACAAACGCCACAAGCACCACAACCATTGACGCTATGGCTATAGATGGCACCAAGCTAACCGTTACACGTGTGAGCACTGGCCGCTACAAAATCACGTTCCCTCAATCGTGGTTTGCCCAAGCTGGCGATTACGTGGTATGGTTGCAGGGTGTCGGCTGTGTGTGGGGTTCAACGACAGCATGGTGTAAAGCCACATTGCTCAACAAGCAGAGCACCTATTTTGAGGTAGGCGTTTCCGATGATTCCTCCGCAAATGATGGCAGCTTTATGTTTATGATTAACAACCTCCGAGATTGGAATAACTGGTAAAACATGGTCACTTTCAAAAGTTAGGAAACTCAAAGCGTACTTATACGGTACGCTTTGGCTAACTTTGCTAATGGATAAAGCCACATAACATGAGCAAGGAATTTAATAATAACTATGTAAGCCCCGAAATGAGCGCAGGCCGCATCGTTTCCAAGGGTAAAATTAGCGACCTCACCAACGGTTTTCGCCTTGCAGAGCGAAAGCCATTTTCCGTGTATGTTCGCCCCAAAACGCTCTCCACACTGGAGCGCGATGTTATCATTAACTGCAAGCTGTATTCTGAAAAAGAGTTCGGGCAGGTACCTGTGCCCCTGTTTGGCTGGGTAGAGCTTTGCATTATTGAGATTGCACCCGATACCGAGCTGCTTAAAGGCTATGATATTTACTGGGGTGCAGGTAGTTCCGCACAAGTATTAACAACAAATAAATAAAAATATGGGTACACTCATAGGAATCGGAAATACCGTGCCACAATTCCCTTACAAGGACTTGTGGTATGGCATACGCATTAACCTCAAGAACGGAGGGCATTGCGTAGCTGATGGCAAGCTGGAGCGCGTGGGCAACCTTGACCTGCACCGCTCACTGCCCATCCAAAAGCGCATACGGCGTTACATGGCTAATGCCGATGGCAGTGTTAATTACTGGCTGGGAGCCAATGACAGCACACTCAAGGAGGGTGGCGGTGCCGCTCGCCTTAATGCCCTTGATGGCATTGTGCAGCTCTACAAGCCCGACTATTACCGCCGCATTGAGTTTGATGGCGATTATATGCTGGTGGCCATTAGTGAGGTTGCACTTCCTGGCTTTATCCACATGAAAGAGCGGTCGCGCTCTCCATGGCTGGCAACCTGCAACCGCACCACAAACCTGCCCACCTGTGCCTCATTCCTCCTGTGGAATGCTAATGGCACATTAAAGCGTGATGCCGATGGTCTGCTGGAGCTGGCAGATAATGCTGCCGAGTACAGAGGTGGCAACAACCAAACGGCATGGGATGGCACTTACCGCTCCATGCTGGGTATGCATATGAGCAGTGCCAGCGCAAACATGAACACGTTCCGCACTCGCTGCCGCTCGCTGGGCGATGATTGGCACTTTGGCGGCTGGCGGTTCCGCGAGGAAATGAGCTGGCTCATGGCCATAGAGTTTGGCGATTTAGACAGCCAAGCCGCGTTTACCGCCGAGAAAACAGACGATGGCTTTGCACAGGGTGGACTGGGTAACGGCACCTACGTAGCCAGTGGCGAGTGGAACACCTTTAATGGCTATTACCCATTTATCCCTTGTGGTGTTACTGCCAAGCTGGGTAACAACACTGGCATTGTTGAGTACACCATTAAGAACTGGAAAGATGGTGCCGATAAGGTGGTTAATGTTGCCAGTTACCGAGGCTGGGAGGCTCCCCAGCAGTATATGTGGGAGCATAACGATGATGTGCGCGTATGGTACAGCAAGCCCAGCGATGGAGGCGATGGCCTCATTTTCCTGTGCAACGACCCTGCAAAGTTTGCCAACCCTGCCAACGACAAAGTGCGTGTACTGGAGGGCTACGAGGAGCTGGGAGCCATACCCACCGTGGATGGCTATATCTCTGAAATGGGCTATGCCAACGGCTGGACTTTCCCCAGCAGCACTACTGGAGGTGCCTCCAATAAAAACTACTGCGACTACTGGTGGCGCAGCAATGTGGCCACTGATGATAATGGCGAGGAGGGCTGGCGTCAGCTCCTCTCTGCTGCTTATGCGTTTTATGCGGAGAGTTCGGGTGTCCGCTGTGCGAATACGCTTTATCGGTGTGCGAGTACGAGTGCGTCTTCTGGTTTCCCCCTGTGCCTTGAAATTTCGGGTTCCGAGGGCATTTGAAAACCTGCCAGCATAACAAAGAAAATAGTAACTCAAAACAACAAATAAAATGAACAATCCCCTTGTAAAAGTACCGCCTTGAGCGGTGCGTGGCCATGGCCATTACCATAGCAAGCGTTACGGCTTTCGGTCAAAAACGCGGTTGCGGTGGTTTCGGGAAGCTCCTCTCTGCTGCTAATGCGAATAATGCGGAGAATTCGGGTGTCCGCTGTGCGAATACGAATAATCGGTGTGCGAATACGAATGCGAATTATGGTTTCCCCCTTATACCGTTTTTTCTTTTACGGCTCAACGCTCTTTAGGGAGTAGCGAGCCAAACAAATATCAAACAACCACCAAGACCATGCCCCTCAAGAGCGACCACGCACCAGCATTAGTGGAGTATGGCCGCTGGCAAAAGAATATGGAGATTGTAAAGTGCGAGTAGAGCGCGGCACCAGCCGCGAGCGCGAAAGCTCTTATAACAGCAATGGCACATAAAATTTACCACAGCTACGATAATGAAAGCAGTTATTGGAAAGTATGCGACCCACAAAATATACTCCATGAAACCCTTAACACAATTAGGGGCAAAAGGAAAAGATACGATGTGCAGAGGCTACTGGAAAATGGCTTTATTGAGGCAATGACCAAAGTATGGGAGCTACTGGAAAAGCAAACATACGTTCCCTCTCCCTACACGGAGAAAACCATTAGGGAGAAAACAGGAGGCAAAGTAAAAGAGCGAGTGCTTAAAATAGCAATGCTCATGCCCGACCGAATAATAGACCATTGCCTTATTGATGTAGTAGAGGTAGATTTGCGTAAATACTTTATTGCCAATACTTACGCCTGTATAAAAGGGCGAGGTATTCATGCTTGCCTCCGCGACCTAAACCGAGCCTTGCAAAAGGATAAAAAGGGTACAAAATACTGCCTCAAATTAGATGTTCACCACTACTATGATACGATTAAACATGATATACTCAAGTGCATAATAAGGAAACGCTATGGCGATAAGCGTATGCTTTGGCTCATGGATACGATAATAGACAGCACAGAGGGTAACGAGGGCATACCCATTGGCCGACTTACCTCCCAGCATTTCGCCAACTGGTACCTCACTCCATTTGACCACTGGGTTAAGGAGTGGCTAACACCCATGGTGAGGAAACTTTTCCACGCACCCCTGTATTACTTCCGATACATGGATGATGAAACTTTCCTCTCCTCCAGTAAGGAGGATCTGCACTGGGTGTTTGAGCAGGTGGCAAAATACAAGCAGGAGCGGCTGGAGCTAACCATTAAAGGCAACTGGCAAATATTCCCTGTTGATGCTCGCTCTATTGATTTCGTGGGCTACAAGAGCAACCATTACAACGTATTGGCTCGCAAAAGCATCTTAATGGCCTACTGGCACAAGTTGCGCGAGGTGCAAAAACGCTATGGTATAACCGAGGTAAGCGATGTTAAAATGGAGCTTTCAGCCCATTACGGCTGGCTGCAACATTGCACCAAAGAGCATTTTGAAAAGATATTAAGATTAACAATAAACCAACTTAACCCTATGAGTAAAGGTAATTTAAGCGTGGGCATAACCAGTGCCGAGCAGCAGCCCACATTTGATGTGATAGACCGCATCAAAGGCACAACTCTCTACAACCACAACCAGCACATTGAGCAGCGCACCGATGAGCAGGGCAACAAGGTAAAGGTAAACGTGTACGACAGCCTGCTGGTTGCCGCGCCTGTTACGGCCAACACCATACTGGAAACGCTCATTGCAGCCAAGTACAGCAGCAGTGAGGAGGCCAAGCTGCTCAACGACTACAACGCCGCTATGCTGGGCATAGAGGAGGAGGCAAAAAAGCAGCCTTACCTTGATTTCCTCTCCGAGCGCAAGGCACTCCGCGCTATGGTGGATGCCGATTGTAAAATCCACAACATACCTTTATCGTAATGGCAAAGTAAAATGGCAGAGGAAACATTTGATTTTGCTGATTTCTCGCTGCAAGGAGAAAGCGCAAGCTCCACACGCCCGACAGGCGATTACCCCAGCATAGATGAGGTAATAAATAAGCCCATTTGGTGTACTGGCTTTTCCGACAGCGTAGAAACCGAGAATGGCAAACGTACATTGGTAAAGTTTAAGTGGGAGCTTGAGGGAGCAGAAACAGCATTTTGGACGAGTAGCAAAAAGCTGCTGGCCGTGCTGCTCAATCCCAGCATACGTTTCCCTTTCCATACCATTATAAAAGTTGTGTTTGTACGTGATATGGCTGGCTTTGAGTTTAGGAGCGCAAAAGAGGTGGTATCGCAGGATGATATAGATGCTCTCAATATGTACCTAATCAAAAAGCGCAGCTACATGAAACAAAGACGGTAATATATATGGTTGAAGATGTAAACTCCGTTGCCCACGGAATAACAAACTATGGCATGATGGCTATTACAGCCGCCTTTTTCCTTGTGCTTACAGGTTTGCTGTGGGTTGCCTGCTTTAGGTGGTTTAAGAGCATTATCGACAGCATGATTAAAGGCAATGCCAAGGCAAATGCCGACTTGCTGGAGGAAACGCGCAAGCAAAACGAAATGCTCAACGACATTTCCGAGGGCTTACGCCCCGAAACTCTTTTGAGGGTTAAAAACATATCCAGTGTTTATTTTGACCTTGCAATAGAGCGAGTGTGCCGCATTATTAAAAAGGTACGCGAGGAGAATCACATTGTGGATAAAGAAGCCACCAAGGCCAAAATACATACGCTCATTGAGAACCTGCACGAGGATAGGAATAGCCGCTTTGATAGCTTTTTTTACCGAGGCGCACACCTCTCAAGCTATGTAAATCCGCAATGGGTTGAGTGGGTTGCCGAGGTTGTGGAAAAGGAGGTTTACAATGATACCGTAAATAATGGCCGAGCCTACACAAATGTAATGGCGGTGTATGAGCGCATCAAAATTGACTTTTACCACCGCATACAGCACGTTTAACACCAAACCTAATTTGTATGATAGTAATTATTGACAACGGCCACGGAGTAAATACCGCTGGCAAGTGCAGCCCAGATAAGCGGCTGCTGGAATACAAATGGGCACGTGAGATTGCCCAGCTCATACAGGAACAGTTAAAAGCTCATGGCGTGGAGGCCGTGCGCATTGTTACCGAGGAAACCGACATAAGCCTCAAGGAGCGGTGCAAACGAGCCAACGACCTGTGCGTTAAGTATGGCACGGCCAACTGCATTTTTGTGAGCATACACGCCAACGCTGCTGGCGGCGATGGCAAGTGGAAAAGCGCAGGCGGCTGGTGCGTATATACATCGCCTGGAAAAACCAAAGCCGATGAGCTGGCAACCTGCCTGTGGAACGAGGCCAACACCGTGCTGGCTCCCTATGCCGAGCGGTTCAAGGTATTGCAGGCCAAAGGCGAGTACGACAGCAAGCAGGTGCCGTTCCGCGCCGACTGGAGCGATGGTGACCCCGATTATGAGGCGAGGTTTGCGGTGCTCACTGGCACCAAATGCCCTGCTGTATTAACGGAGTCGCTTTTCCAAGACAACAAGAGCGATGTGGCATACTTGCTTTCCAGCGAGGGCAAGGCTGCCATTGTTAAGCTCCATGTAAACGGCATACTCAAATACATGGGCAAATGAAAAAGTATCTGCTTATAACAATAGTGGCACTGCTGGCGGTTGCTGGCGGTGCCATTTACCGCTGCCAGCAGCTCAAAACCGATAACGAGAGGCTGCACGGCAACCAGTCGGCACTCATGGCCGTGGTGGAGCATTACAAAACCGATGCTGGAGAGAGTGCCGCCAAGGTGCAGCAGCTCCAGCTCACAGCCTCCGAGTTTAAGAACCAGTGCGCCGACCTCAAGGCAGAGGTGGAGAGGCTGGGCATTAAGGCCAGCAGGCTCCAAACGCTCATTAACACCAGTACGCACACAACCGTGCGCGTTGATACCATTGTTAAGGATAGCGTGGTGTACCTGCCACTTGAGGCAAGGCTTGATACGCTGAAATGCTTTGAGTATAACGATGGCTGGGTTAGAGCGCATGGGTGCATAGACAGCAGCAACCATTTTGAGGGCGAGTTTGAGAGCCGCGACAGCCTGCTCATAGTTGCACACCGAGTGCCCAAGCGTTTCCTCTTTTTCCGCTGGGGCTGCAAGCGTGTGGAGCTGGATATTAAAAGCTCAAACCCACACAGCGAAATTACCCATGCAAAGTATGTGGAATTTACAAAATAATGACTAACTTTGCCAGCGATAACCATTGCCGCATGAGAGCCGCAATTTACAAAGTTTTTGCAGTTGTGGCTCAAATGTGGTTCAATGACAGAGGTATAAAACAAAATCACCCCTGACTATCAAGGATTTACACCAAAAGGAACGGGAGCTTCCGGTTCTGAAGGTCGAGGGTTAGAATCCCTCCGGGGTCACAGCAGATTAGAGGCAGGTTGTCTTCCCACAAGACAAGCCTGCCTCTCGTCGTTTCCGGCCCTGTGATGTGCCTTCCCTGGCCGTGGGGGAGGCTGCGCGGGATGCCGCCCACAGCGTTTCCTCAAACAGCGAGACCCGCTGGCCGTCGTTACTGACGGCTGCGGGTCTCGTTGTGTTACTGTCCCGGGCCACTGCTGTCATGCCTGTCAGCAGGAACGCCGTGAGCATTGCCCTGCTCTTCCTTACTGCAAGTATTGCTTGAAATGGTTGGTTATCTGGCGGAAGAGATGCGCACGGGTGTTGCCTCCGAAGATGCCGTGGTTGCGGTTGGTATAGGTCAACTCGCGGAAGTCTTTGTCGGCCTGCACCAATGCCTCTGTGTATTCAGCGGCATTGCGGAAGTGTACGTTGTCATCGGCAAGGCCGTGAACGAGCAGCAGATGACCGTTCAGTTGGCCGGCGCGGCTTATTGCCGACACGTCGTAGCCCTCTCCGTTCTCCTTGGGAGTGCGCATGAAGCGCTCGGTATATACGCTGTCGTAGTAGCGCCAACTGGTGGGAGCAGCCACTGCCACGCCGGCGGCAAAGACAGGACGGCCCTCACTCATGCTCATCAGAGTGCAGAAGCCGCCATAGCTCCAGCCCCAGATACCGATGTGCTTGCCATCTACGTAGGGCAGCGAAGCGGCATAGAGGGCTGCCTCCACCTGGTCGTGGCTCTCCAGCTGACCCAGTTTGAGGTAGGTGCACTGCTCGAAGTCACGGCCACGGCCACCCGTTCCGCGGCCATCCACAACGAGGCTGATGAAGCCCTGCTGCGCCAAGTACTGCTCATAGAGCATGCCTCCCATGTTGCCTGCACTCCAGCTGTCGAGTACCTGCTGGCTGCCTGGACCACTGTACTGGAACAGTATGACGGGATACTTCTGGCTCTCTTTGAAGTCGGCTGGAAGCACCATCAGACCATTGAGCTGCACGCCGTCCTGGGTCTTGAACGATATGATGCGGCGCTCGCCCATGGCAATGGAGGAGAGCTTGGAGCGCAGCTCGCTGTTGTCCTCAAGCGTGCCCAGTGTCTTGCCATTGGCATCGCACAGGGTGGTCACGGGCGGTGTCTGCAGGTTGCTCCACACGTTCATATAATAGCGCAGCCCATTGCTGAAGATGGCGTCATTGGTTCCCTTCTGGCTGCTAAGCTTGATGGTCTTGCCCTTGATGTCGGTCTTATAGACGGCCTTGTAGAGCGGCCCCTCCTGGTTGCTGGCATAGTAGGCCATGCCCAGGCGGCTGTCGTAGCCGTAGAAGTCGGTCACCACATGCTGTCCATTGGTAAGCCGGCGCTTGAGCGTGCCGTTGAGGTCATACAGGTAAAGCTGGTTCCAGCCGCTGCGCTCGCTCATGAGCACGAATCCGTTAGGCGTTGTCTGGAAGTCCTTATACACGTTCTCGGATATATACTTCTCGGTCTCATCACGCACGATAAGGCGGCACTCGGTGCTGCGAGGATTGGCCACATAGATGTCGAGGCGGTTCTGGTGACGGTTCTGAGTGAGCACCAGGAGCTTCAGCGGGTCATTGGTGAAGGTGATGCGAGGCACATATCCGTCGGGGTCAAGAGGCAGCTGCATCTGCCTTATCACGCGGCTCTTGATGTCGAAGCTGTGTACGGTGACGGTGCTATTGGTGGCACCTGCCACGGGGTACTTGTATGAGTAGGCCCCGGGATACTCACTGTACTCCTGACGCTCGGGGGCGAGTCCCTTGTAGAGGGGGAATGAGAAGGTGGGCACAGCCTTCTCATTGTACTTGACCCATGCCAGCATGGTGGCATCGGCATTGAAGTCGAAGGCGCGGCTCAGCGAGAACTCTTCCTCGTTGACCCAGTCTGGCTTGCCGTTGATCACCTCGCCGAACTTGCCGTCCTTGGTCACTTGGGTCTCGCTGTTATTGAACAGAAGCTTCACCAGAAACAGGTTGCCGTCTCTCACGAAGGCCACCATATTTCCGTCGGGGCTCCATTTGGGCACCTCCTGGGCACCGTTCTCGCTCAGGTTGGCTATGGTGCGGTTCTTCACATTATATATATAGTACTCTGCCGTACGGCTGTGCCTGTAGATGGCACGCGTGTCGGTCTGCAGCAGGATGTGCTTTTCGTCGGGACTCATGATGTAGCCGTCGATGCGGGGGATGCGTATGCGCTGCTTGAGCATACTGGGGTCAAAGAGCACACCCGTCTGCTTGCCCGTGCGGAAGCTGTAGCGCAGAATCTGCTTGCCGTCGGCGCTCAGCTGGCTGTAGCTTTCGCCATCGGCCAGAGGGTTGACGCTGTGGATGCGCTTGGCAGAATAGGTGCCGTTGGTGAGGTTCTCGATTGTGAGGTCATCGGCAGTGCACAGCGTGGTGATGGTGCACAGCAGAGCCGTCAGTAGTAATAGCCTTTTCATTTCTCTGTTGGTTTGTTTCGTTGTTTCGTACAAAGGTACGACAAATCGGCAAAAGCCGCGTCCATCCGGCCTCCGTTTCTCCTTTTTTGCGTACTTTTGCCTTATGGAATACAAGGAATTCGGCGCCTGGCTGCAGGCAGAACTGGGTTGCAAGGCCCAGAAGATATCGGTGGATGCAGGATTTTCATGCCCCAACAGGGACGGCACGGTGGGCTTCGGCGGCTGCACCTTCTGCGACAACCGCACCTTCAATCCCGCCTATTGCCGGCAGGGCGGCACGCTCACCGAGCAACTGGAGGCGGGCAAGCGATTCTTCGCACGCAAGTACCCCACCCTGAAGTACCTGGCTTACTTCCAGTCCTACACCAACACGCACGGCTCGCTCCCACGCCTCAAGGCGCTCTACGAGGAGGCGCTGCGGGTACCCGATGTGGTAGGACTGGTCATCGGTACACGCCCCGACTGCATGCCCGCCCCGCTACTGGACTATCTGGAGGAGCTCAACCGCCGTACCTTCCTGCTGGTGGAATATGGGGTGGAGAGTGCCAGCGAGGAGACGCTGCTGCGTGTGAACCGCGGCCACACCTTCGCACAGGCGCAGGAGACCATCCGTTGCACAGCCGCACGAGGCATCCGCGTGGGGGCACACATGATACTGGGCTTCGCATGCCGACCTCATGCACCAGGCGCGCCTGGTGGCCTCCCTGCCGCTCACCACGCTCAAGCTGCACCAGTTGCAGGTCATACGCGGCACGGCACTGGCACGGGAGTACGAGGCTGCCCCCTGGCCCATGCCCACTGCCGAGGAGTATGTCAGCCTGGTGCTGGAGTACATCAGCCACCTTCCCCGCTCGCTCGTACTGGAGCGCTTCGTGAGCCAGAGCCCGCCAGAGCTTGTCATCGCACCGCGCTGGGGACTCAAGAACCATGAGTTCGCCGACCTGGTGAAGCGGAAGGCTGCCGCCATGAACCGCACCACGGCCGATTCTTGATTACTGAATTCCAGACTAAAAATCAGGCTTCGCTTCTGTCATGAATGCGAAGCCTTGTTTTTGGAAAGCGATGGCGGAAGGCTGGGGAGGAGACCTCTGGAAAGAACGAAACGGATTGCTCGGGGAAAAGAAGAATCCTC
>OKRS01001712.1_pt1 | contig 13980 bp, 14 predicted proteins | sample 1601191 | NCBI WGS metagenome assembly OKRS01 (sample SAMEA3541509, study PRJEB24748) | human gut metagenome | biome: human gut; feature: human-associated habitat; material: faeces | place: China | collected 2012
TTACACGGTAAATCCACGAATTTACATTCGCGGAGGTCACTTCATATTGTCTATTTTGCTGATAGCAGAATTAAAGCTGAAGAGCTACTACAAAACCTTAATCCTGAAGATTCAAACGATGATGACACCATAGAAGGCTTTAGAGACTTAATTGGTGGAGATGGACAGGAATTAAGAGTTTCATTCAGACGAGGTGAACATAGCCGTAAGAAGAAAGGAGCTCACAGAGTAAGTCTTTACAACTGTACATCTAGAGTTGTACAAAACTATGTCATGGTTCAGAAAAAATAACAATGAAGTACAGGCTTTTATGCTGAAGCTATTAAGACTTAAGAGGAGTTTATAGTTTTCATGAATGAGAGAGGTATAGACTGGAAGTTATGTATCAAAGAGAATGCAGGTAATAAGGCATTTAGAAACTTCATTAAAGAGCTTATTGACTCACTATATGTTATTGAGTGTTTCTCTCATCAAACTGTTGATAAGGTTGGTGGAAGAATTGAAATCAAAGACTATGAAATCATCCCTATTGAAAAACTTACCTTCCTGAAGAGGTTAAGGTTCAACCTGGTACTAAGATGGTTGCAAGAGTAACATCCTCTACTACAATATACCGTAGAGATGATAAGAAGAATGGAATAGAGCCTAAGACTTCTATTACAACTCTGTACTATATCTCAAACGTTGTTTCATTATTCAAAGGTAATCCTCTTCTGGCTTTAGATTACGTGTTTAAGTTTCTTGAAACGCCTCCTGTAGAGAGTTAACTCTTACATAATATCCATACAGGCGCTGTTGAGATACACAGTGCAAGTTCCTATTGCAACTCTGACAAATTTCCTTTCAGTATATATATAAATTCACTGATTTTTAAAGAACATCCTGTAAGTCTTCGTTTCAGAAGCTGATTAACTATTTTGACAACAAATGAGCTATCAATTTATGTGAAATTGATCGTCTCTATTTGGTTGCCGTAATTTTTTATTCATAAGAGAAAGAGAATAGGTGTATCATTAGTGATCAAAATTTGAGGAAGGAATAAAAGAATGGATTCAAAGAAAAAATTACGGCATGTATATCTTGTGGGTGCTAAGTCATTGGGCACTTACGGAGGTTATGAGACTTTTGTCTACAAGCTCACGGAGTATCACCAGAAGAATGAAAATATCAAATATCATGTTTTCTGCAAAGCCAATGGAGATGGGTGTATGGATGAGAGCAAGTTTGATGGCGTTACAAAGATCAACAAACACGAGTTTGAATTCCACAATGCCCACTGCTTCAAAATAGATGTACCTCAGATTGGACCTGCACAGGCAATTTATTATGATATTGTTGCACTAAAGACCTGTTGCCAACATATCAAGAAAAATCATATTCCACACCCGATTATTTACATAATGGCTTGTCGCATAGGGCCGTTTGCGTGCCATTTTTACAAAGAAATTCACAAATTAGGTGGTAAGGTATATTTGAATCCAGATGGGCATGAATGGATGAGAGCAAAATGGTCTGCACCAATTCGAAAGTATTGGAAGTTTTCTGAACGGATGATGGTCAAATATTGTGACCTTGCTATCTGTGATTCCGTTAATATCGAGAAGTATATCCATGAGTGTTATGACGGTAAAGGAATCAAAGGTAGGAATCCCAAAACGACTTTTATTGCTTACGGTGCAGATTTGACCCTTAGCAAGCTGGCTGATGATGATGAAAAACTGGTGAACTGGTATAAGGAAAAAGGACTGATAAAAAAGAACTATTACCTTGTTGTAGGTCGCTTTGTGCCGGAAAACTCTTTTGAAGTTATGATCCGTGAGTTTATGAAGAGTAAGAGTAAGAAAGACTTTGCAATCATCACTAACGTGAATAATAAATTCCTTAATGAATTGGAGAAAAAGTTGCATTTCAAGAGCGATAAGAGAATTAAGTTTGTTGGCACAGTTTATGATCAGGAACTGTTAAAGAAGATTCGAGAAAATGCCTATGCTTATTTTCATGGTCACACAGTTGGTGGTACAAACCCCTCGCTGATTGAAGCTCTTGGAAGTACCGATTTAAACTTATTGGTTGATGTTGGGTTCAATAAAGAAGTGGCAGAGGATTGTGCTTTGTATTGGAGTCGCGATCCCGGAAACCTTGCAAAGTTGATTGATAAGACAGACCAAATGGATATATATAAAATTGCAGAGATGGGCCGGAGAGCAAAAAAGCGTGTAGCGGAAGAGTATACTTGGGATAAAATCTGTCGGCAGTATATAGACATATTCACAAAGTAAAAGAAAGAGGAATGCAAATAATGCAATTGATTTCATTGAAAGAAGTTCAAAAAGGGTCACTTGAGATTTTAAAAAAAATTGATGAAATATGTCATCAACTAAATCTTAAGTATTATTTGGCATACGGCACATTAATTGGAGCTGTTCGTCATAAAGGATTTATTCCTTGGGATGATGATATTGATATTATGATGCTAAGAAAAGATTATGATATTTTTGTACATTATTTCATTAACAATAAGGAAGAATTAAAACCGTTTGAAATTATAAATCCACAGGTAAATAATAAGTGTCCTTACACAATCTCCAGAATCAGTGATTCGCGTTTTCAGCTCGATGTTGATAATGAAGATGATTATGGAATAGGTCTGTTTGTAGATGTTTACCCATTAGATGGTGTTGGAAATACAATAGAAGAATATTCCAAACTTAAGAAAATATCGTCAATATTTGCTTCCATGTGCTTTCTTTCTACTCGTCAAAGTGTAAAGAGAGAGAATACAAAATCAACACTCAAATATATAATTAAGTTTCCGGCTTTCATAGTGGCAAAAATGTTTGGAAAAAATTATTTTATGAGAAAACTTTATAGATTGGCCGCCAAGTGTGATTATAGCAATAGTAAGTATATTGGTTGTGTTATTTGGGCATCAGATGATGGATTAAGAGGGATTTTTCCTAAAGAATGGTTTGATCAAACAGTAGATATTGAATTTGAAGGGGCATATTTCAAAGCACCAAAAGAGCTTGATAAAGTATTAACACATGGTTACGGAAATTATATGAAGTTGCCTCCTGAGAAAGACAGAATCGCACATCATTATTATGATGCATATAAAAAAACGATTAGAGGAGGATAAATGCTATGCTTATTTTTTTACAGTGGGTCCAGTGATGTCATCGGAGAGAGTCCGGACAATTGGTGCAGAGCAAGTTGCTTATTATAGAACAACTGAGTTTTCAAATGTAATGTTTGAAAATGAAAATCTTATTATAGCAAAACAGTCAAACAGCTTCAGATCACAAAATCTGAGAGGTACTGACTGAATGCCTGATTTCACATAGTACCTTTGCAGGCCAAAGGTATTGCTCATTAAAAATCGGTTTAAGTATTAGACTAATCAGACTTATCATTGCAACTTTTAGATCTATTAATTGTTATCAAAATATCGTAATATCCTGTTATCAGTAGGATTAAGTGCGAGTTTTGCAGTGAGTAGTTTTATTTCAATGATATACATAAAGATGGATTTGTCAAAGCACCAGTCCAGAATGCCTATTATTGAATAATAAGCTTATTACCCATTAGAACAGGCCATAACAGATTATGCTCCATGGAATGAAAGCTTTAATCCTCACAGGACTGACATAATATTTGACAGATATGTTGATGACATTCGTAAGTCACAGCAAAATCTAAATGACAGTCTGTACTGGTATATTCAGAACTATATGGAAATCACTGATGACAGTTTTGATGTATACCGTAAGGAATACAGACTGCATTATCCGTTGCATGTATTACTCATGGTAATATAATGATAGGCAAACAGTATGGCTGTCAGAGTGCTCAGAATATAGCTGGCTTTTACAACACCCACTATCTGGAGCTTTTTATCTCCATACCTGATTTTCCATCATTTAAATCTCCTATAAGTGCAACAACCATCAGAACAGCAATGACGCTTGTTACACCTGAAGATACGGAGAAGTTATTTGAAGAGCTCTTTACCAGGGTAAAAAGACATATCAAAGAGCAAATCAAATACGATGATGAAAACTTCTATGACAGAAAGGATGATATTGCAGATACAGTATCCTTTGACGGTCAGAAGATGAAAGAAACATACAGAAGAGGAGAGTGCAGCAGAAAGTGTAAAGGTGGCATCATAACCCAATTTTACAATTTCACTCAGAGAACTCCTCTTGCCTGTACTATTTCATCAGCAAAGAACCATGAACGTAAAGATGTTCTGTCCTTAATAGAAAGCGCAAGCATTGTTGGTAAGGTTGTCACGTGTGACAAGTTAAATACCACTGCTGACGTAAGCTCTAAAAGTAACAAAGTACAGGCATACTATCTTTTACCTATGTCTGATACCAATGGTAATAAAGAGCTTCATTCCCATATTGAAGGTATCTTTAACCGTGAGCATAAGAAAGCTGTTAGATATTCTGAAACAGAACTTGAAGCAGAGGCTTTAAATCAATCTCCTTCCAAAGGTAAAATGGCTAATCACGGCAGAAAGAAATTTACAGATGTTGAATTACTTCCTGCAAAAACTTATCTCGATGAGAGAATACATAATCCTCATGAAGGTGTTACTGCTCTTGTAAAGAAGACTAAGACAACTGTAAAAGTCCTCAATGAAGAAATCAGTAAGACTGTTAAAGTCACCTACTACATCTCCTCAATATTTGATGAGGGTTACACCATAAGACAGGTTAGAGCCTGTTTCCAGAACTACTGGCGATTGAGGAGAACCATTCTGTATTAGACGATGAAACTCCCTATAATCAGGATAATGTCCAGGCATGTAATAAAGATACCATTTAAACACTGCTGTTCTAAATAAGATTTCATACCAAATACTGTCATACATAAGATAGCTGTTCTCTATTAAAGCTAAAAGAACCAGACAGTTCTCATATAAAGCCATAACTAAATTAATTCAGGGTATGGAACAATGGAAGTTTATGGAGTACTTCTGCAATTACTGGTTTGATGAAGATAACCGTAACCTCTAAAATACCTCTTATTAGGTTTTAATCAGAAACCTAATAAGAGTCCATGCTCTAAAAGCTGATTTTCTCTTAATACTAATCCAATTTTTAATGATCAATACCCATGCGTGCTGGATATTATGTGTTGAATAAGGTTTTAATTTTAACCTTTAGGCAAAATGTGATCTGACTCGATTAGACTGTTTTGCCATAATAATTACACTATTCCATTATAAAGGAGAATAAGTGATATGACCAAAGTCATAACATATGGGACATATGACCTATTACATTATGGTCATATCAGACTACTTGAAAGAGCTAAAGCACTGGGCGATTATTTGATTGTTGGTGTAACGGCTGATGATTTTGATAAGACGAGAGGAAAAATTAATGTTCAGCAGTCTTTAATGGAGAGAATTGAGGCTGTAAAGGCAACAGGGTTGGCGGATGAAATAATCGTTGAAGAATATGAAGGACAGAAAATAGATGACATCCGAAAGTATGATGTAGACATATTTACAGTTGGATCAGACTGGGTTGGAAAATTCGACTATCTAAAAGAATATTGTAAGGTTGTTTATTTAGATAGAACTGAAGGTGTTTCTAGCTCGGAAATTAGGGAAGAGAAAAGACAGATCAAACTTGGACTGGTTGGTGATTCAACATTTCTAAACAAAGTCTTTACTGAATCACAGTATGTGAATGGAATCCATGTGGATGCCGTATATACTTCTAAGGAGAAAAGAATTAATGAGCAACTTAAGGGATTAATAGTAAATGACTATGAACATCTATTAGAAAATGTGGATGCCGTATATATTCGTTCCTTGCCAGAACTGCATTATCAACAAATTAGACAAGCACTAGAACAGAAAAAAAATGTTCTGTGCGAATCACCATTGACTCTTGATGAAGAACAAACAAAAGAACTGTTCTCGATAGCTGAAGAAAAAAAACTTATCCTGATGGAAGCAATAAAAACTGCTTATTCTACTGCTTTTTCAAGATTGCTTCTCTTAGTCAAAGCAGGAAAAATAGGAGAGATTATCTCGATAGATGCAACCTGTACAAGTTTGAAAAAAGATAGAACTGATTGGCCAGGAATATACGAATGGGGGCCAACAGCATTATTGCCCATATTTGAATTGCTGGGGGCTGATTTAGATGAACGAGCTATTCTTTTTCAGAATCAGGAAAATGTGGATGTATTTGCAAAAATTGAATTCTTTTCTAAAAGTTCTGTAGCATCTGCAAAAGTTGGTGATGGTGTTAAGTCTGAAGGTGAATTAATTATTTCAGGAACAAAAGGATATGTATATGTCCCTGCCCCTTGGTGGAAAACTGACTATTTTGAAATCAGATATGAAGATCAATCAGAGAATAGAAGGTATTTTTACCAACTGGATGGTGAAGGAATTCGCTATGAATTAGTTGCCTTTGCGAGAGCGATTGAATGGGGAAAAACTATATCAAATATTAAATTACAAACAACAAAAAAAATATCTGGGACTATGCAGAAAATCATAAAAAGAGAAAATTGTATAGTTATAAGGATATAGAAAATGGGACTGAAACAAATTTTTGAAAAGCAAGGCGGAATGAATCTTCTTAAGCAATATTGGAATGGAGGCGCTTTTTTCACGGCGGTTGGAGAATTTATATTACTTGGAAAAGATAAAAAAGCATTGGAAATTCTTAGGCTTTCTGCACAGTATAAGATTAAACATAATCTTGAAAAAAAGTATGAAAAAGTAATTGAATCATTTCAATCAAATTTTAAAGATGATAAACCGCATGTAACATCTAATAAAGTGTGGGTATGTTGGTTTCAGGGAATTGATAATGCACCTGCTTTGGTAAAAAAATGCTACGAGTCTTTAAAACAGAATTTAACAGATCGGGAGATCATTTTAATTACCAGTGACAATATGTGCGATTATGTGAAATTTCCAGAGTTTATTCTTGAAAAGTGGAAAGCGGGGCAGATTACACATACACATATGACGGATCTACTTCGATTAGAACTTTTAATCAAATATGGTGGGATGTGGATCGATGCCACTGTTTTATGCACCAGTAAGAGAGAAAATATACCAGATTATTTCTTCAACTCGGATCTATTTCTATATCAAATATTAAAACCAGGAAGGGATGGTCAAGCTCAGCCAATTTCAAGTTGGCTCATAAGTGCAAAAACAAACAATAAGGTTTTGGAGCTGGCGAGATTCTTGTGTTACGAATATTGGAAGAAAAACAATGAAATGGTCGATTATTTCTTATTTCACGATTTTGCTATGATATCGCTTGAACATAATGAAGAAGATTGGAAGAAGGTTGTTCCAAGAGATAACGCTGCTCCGCATATGTTGTTGCTTAGACTTTTTAATAAATTTGATGAAGAAACTTGGAATGCGATAAAAGAGCAGACACCGTTTCATAAATTAACGTATAAGTTTGATGCTAAATTGTTAGATGGCGAAGGAAGATATTATGACGTCTTGCTTAAAGGATAAATATGAAATAAGGAGAAGAGGAAAAAAATATTACGACAACCAAACGCTCCTAACCATGGTAAACGCTCCTATAACCGTCTGATTTGCGGTTCATGAGCATTTTATGGGGCTAATTTGAGTCAATCTGATAAATCGTGTGATCTATTTGTTTCAACACATAGATACAGCGACATTTTTGGCCGTAAACAGATAATATCTCATGATCTGGATTTTAAAAAGTAGACTAATTGGTTAATATTGCTATAACAATTATTTTGATATCAAGAAGTTATGTAGATTTGAGGGTGTTTTTCTATTAAAATATATTTGAGACCCATAATAACAGGAAAACACCCAATGAAAAGTTTACCAACTTCTGAGAGTAATGCAAATCAACTTTTTAAAGTTTTTGAAAAATCTGTGCATGCAGGCGTAGTAAGAAGTCTGGCTAGAGAAAGCAGATTCGTTGTACGATCAAGAAAAATGGATCCTTTTATTCTCTTTAGAGAATTGGTAGATGTTCTCTCATCAGATAAAGAGTTTACTCTTACCAGTATCTATGATAGATATATGGATTTATGTATCGAGCAAGGTTTAGAGTACATGAAATGGGAGCCATTTTATGATTTCCTTGCAAAGAAAGAGTTTTTACAGTTTGTTAACGTCTTATACTCTGAGGTTAACCGGGAAGCACTAAAAGGAGAATTCTCAGAAGGAGCTGAGCTGGTAAAGATCCTGTCTGAGAAATTTGACAGACTCGATGGAATAGAGTTGCAGAAGGGTTCTGATGTTCCAACCAATCCAACCAACTGTAAAGATTATTCATGAAAAATAACACCACAAATAAAGCTTCATGCAACACTTGACGTAAAGTCTAGCGCAATGCATGGCTGCAGTGTTACCAAAGGGATTAAATCTGAAAGAGAGTGCATCAGAGTAACCAAACTAGCATACAGATTATTGATAGAAGATGCTGGCTATCAAAGTTTGAAACTCTTTGCTCAGATTGCCAGATATAAAGGATTGTTTCTGGTTAAGCTTACAACGAATTCTACTCTTACTGTATTAGAGGCATATAAAACAGCTAAGTATGGTGAGATTGAGGAACAGGTAATCATTACAAATGACAAGGCGCATCCAAAGGGAGATAACCTAAAGTCCTCAAAATTCTGTGATGGATTGACTCATGACTGCAAGGTGACAACCTCAAACATAAAGACTGAAGACGGTAAAAAATTCGAATTTAGAGTTGTTAAATTCTATCTGGACGAAAACATAGCTAATGACAAAGAGCTTACAACAGGTATAGATGAATTCCTTTATCGAGGAAAGATGGTTAGAAAGAGATTTGTTCTTTTGGCAACAAATATTCCGTCTGATGTTTTAGATGCCGAGCAGATTGCTCAGTTGTACAGAGCAAGATGGTCTGTAGAAATTGCTTTTAGAATGCATAAGGGATTCTGCGGATTAAAGAAAACTCTGACCAAAAGCAAAACACTGTCAAAGGCTTTAGTTGTAATGTCACAGATAGTTTATTCATTAAAACTGATGTTAGCTCAGGGCATGGAAAAGATTGTAGGTAAAACTCTTTCTCCTAAGAAAACATCTCGTTACGGGACAAGACCTTTGAATATACTGTTGTCTCTGCTTGAATCAAAAAGAAAATGTATTAACAGCATAAAACTGTGGTCTGAAAAGTTTTCACGTATGGAAAAATCCAGACTCAGCTATATAAACAGAATTAAAGGTAAAGGTTTAAGTTGCATTATTGAATGTCTTAGAAAAGAACCTAGGAAATTAAAAATCAAATCTATAGATGTTTCAACAAATTATGCTTCTTAAACAGCAATGTATGATGAAAGATGGCCTACAAGAAGCGATAGCACTTTACTTACAAAATCATACAGTAGGGAATTACATAAGTACGGAATATGATAACATTGTGGATTGGTACATTGAGCACCATGACCTTGTTCGTTGGGAGGATGTTTTAAATGCTTAATTTTACAGTTGGTCCGGTAATGTCGGATAATGTAGTGTGCGCTATTGGTGCAGAACAGGTTCCATATTTTAGAACGCCTGAGTTCTCTGCTGTCATGCTTGAAAATGAAAAGTTGATGAAAAAGTTTGCGAAGACTGGCGATGATGCCAGAGTGGTGTTTATCACTGGTTCTGGCACGGCAGCGATGGAAGCAACTGTTATGAATGTCTTTGATAAGACGGATAAGGTTTTGGTCGTAAACGGTGGTAGCTTTGGGCAGCGGTTTGTTGAGTTGTGCCATATTCACGAGATTCCATACGAGGAGATCAAGCTGGAAGAAGGTAAAGCACTCAAAAAAGAACAGCTGGATATGTACGACGGGAAAGACTTTACCGGGTTCCTCGTTAATGTACACGAAACCTCAACAGGTGTTCACTATGACATTGAGATGATCAGTGAATTCTGTAAGAAAAACGGAATTTTTCTGGTTGTGGATGCTATTAGCTCTTTTCTCGCAGACGATTTTGATATGAACAAATTGGGGGTGCAGGTAATGATTACTGGTTCGCAGAAAGCATTGGCTTGTCCTCCGGGAGTATCAGTTATCGTCTTGTCCGATGAAGCGGTCAAGCGTGTAGAAGAGCGGGATGTAAAGTGCATGTATCTGAATTTAAAGTCTGCACTTAAAAACGGTGAACGGGGACAGACACCTTTTACACCTGCAGTGGGAATTTTGCGTCAAATCAATGCCCGTTTAAGGGAAATTGAAGCTGCAGGCGGTGTTGAGAGCGAAACAAAGAAAATTGCGGAACTTGCTCAAGATTTTAGAGCTAAGATTAAGGGACTTCCCCTTGAAATCGTTTCAGAGTCGATGTCCAATGCGGTTACACCGTTGCATCCGCTGAATGTGTCGGCATATGATGTCTTTGTGATACTCAAAGATGAGTATGGTATTTGGATTTGCCCCAATGGTGGAGAAATGAAAGAAACCATCTTCCGTGTAGGCCATATTGGTGCATTGACAAATGAAGATAACACTACGCTTGTGAACGCTTTTAAGGATTTACAGAAGCGTGGACTTTTGTAAAAGGTGAAAGGAAGCAAGAAATGGTAAAAGTAATTACGACAACCAAACGATCACGACTATGCTCACAAAATGATGTAGGTTGATATCGCTGTTTTAAAATCCATCAGTAAACCAGATGTGCTGCTCTTTGACAATGTGTTTTCTCTTGAATTTTAAGGGTAAATGTCAGTTCTGACAAAAGGAAATTCTCAGAACCGAGTACTCGGTTCTGATTGGAGTTAATATCTGTTTTGATTAGACTTCCACTGGCTGGATTTCAAAGTACTCCAAGAGGTAGACTAAGGCTAACAAGGCCATAAGGGAGCACATTTGTCAGTACCGCGGCACCTGATGAGGTTAAATGTCATATAATATACCATCTAAATGTCAGTGCTGTCAAAATCTCAAGACCTGTGTTGCATCATGAGATGAATTTACCTGTGCAGAGTCACGTTATGTGATTGAAGCTAAGACCATAACTCATGTAGTAAAGCATCAGAGCATGGTGGCAACTAACTGTCCATACGGCTGTCCTGGTAAGGATGAGAAACTTGCAGGAGAATTTTCTGTAGCTGTCAGAGGCTATGTACAGTATGGAAATTCAGTAACAGTTCTTGCTGCACTGCTATCAACCTATGGAGCTGTAGCCTATAACAGAATACATGTTCTGTTAAACGGACTGTTTGGTATCAGACTTTCAACTGGAACCATAAACTCCATGGTAAAGAGATGCTCGGATAAGATAGCTCCTGTTAGGAGCAGATTATTATGCATAATGCCGACCATAAATGTTATCTGGCTATTTTCAAAATGAACTAAAAAGAGACCGAATATTGAAAGGTAAGACCAGCGCTCTGATTGAACGACTAAAAAAGTTCAATGATTACATGTGCCGTTTTGACTAAAATTTTACAGTGTTTTTTGATAACGATCGGATAGAACATGATAGTTCAAAATGTAATACCAAAGACGAAAGTCTAAGTAAGTTTTAGAAGTATTAAAGAGCGATGCTCAGGACTTTCATCATCGCCGTAAACAAGTATGGTATTAACGCTTTGATACTTTAACAACTATTTCTCAAGTAATATGAAATTACTTTGAACGAAAATACAGAATAGTAAAAATTGTGTAATATCTTTTATTCTGTCATCAATGTAATTCTGACAGAATAAAAGAACTGCCCATAAACGTGACAATTCACAATTGAGGAAAAGGTCCTATCGGTTGACTATAGTACTTTATTGGAAAAAGATGTCAAATTGATAGTTTACATCTTTTTAATGCTTTTGAAAATGATTCTCACACAATGTAAGCCCAGATTTAATTCAATAAGACAGATTTTCTGATGCTCTTTGACAATTTGTTTTTCTCTTTTAATCTGTGATTTTCAGGTACATCATGGAATCATCAGTTCAGTTTCAGGAGTGGGAGTAGTATGCTAAACAACATACTCGTTTTTCCGCACCTGCTGATTCTGAGGCTGATTTTAATGAACAGTATGTACAGGCTCTTCATGAGAGAGGATATACTGAGGATGATGCATTCTTTGATGACTACATGTATTAGGTAGAAACAGCATGTGACTGAACTGTTCCTGAAAAAGAGACCTCTTACCACAGCCATTATGGCATTGCGTAATGACATAAGACGAATGTACTTTCAGTATTATGAAAGGAAAAGTGACTATATCATTTACACATCTGATGTGGTACTGCTTGTGGTATGCCTTCATCTCTCAATAAATACGTCAATACTCAACTAACTGAAGACTAATCAAAAGGGAAATATATCCTAAAAATCGAGAGAAAAGCCCATTGTCAAATAACTTCTCATCAAGTTGCTGATGAATTTTAACTTTAAGTTCTATCAACATCTTTTTGATATCAGAGTCGAGACCCTTTGTTTGTCGTAAAAAGAAAACTATATTTTTTAGTGTTTTCTTTTAATTTCTTCAAATGACATGGAGACCAAAAATAAGGAGTTTTTATGAAAAGAGGTCGCTTTAAAAAAGTTGCAGCTACAGCACAAAATAATAAATACGAAAAGTTAATTGAAAGAGAAAATGAATTATATAAAAGAGCATCTGACATAAGATCTGAATTCGCAAGAGATTTTACTAGAATATTGCATTCAACAGCTTATAGCAGATTAAAGCATAAGACTCAGGTATTTTTCAATATAGACAACGATCATATATGCACCAGAATGGAACATGTACAACATGTAGAATCTGTTAGCAGCACAATAGCAACATATATTGGATTAGATTCAGAACTGACTAGAGCTATTGCTATGGGCCATGATTTAGGACATGCTCCTTTTGGTCATTGTGGAGAAGAAATAATTAACGAAATAATGAATAGGAAAATTTTCATTTCCACAACTCCTCAAAAGCACTTTTGGCATGAAAAAAACGGAGTTAGATTTGTTGATAAAATAGAGCTCTTAAAGAATAAAGATGATATTTATACAAATTTAAAATTAACATACGCAGTCAGAGATGGAATAATATCGCACTGCGGAGAAATTGATGAAAATGGTATCAAACCAAGAGACGACTTTTTAGATTTGGAAAAAAATTTACAGAACCAAACAAACACAATCCTATAACGTGGGAAGGATGCGTAGTAAAGTTTGCTGATAAGATAGCATATCTTGGTCGAGATATTGATGATGCTCAAAGACTCAATTTTCTTAATGAAACTACATTAAAAGAATTAGAATTGGAACCAATGAAAATTGATTCTAATATGCACATAAATTCTACCGTGTTTATGCATGATTTAATTATTGACGTTTGTAATAATTCATCTCCTGACATAGGAATATGTCTAAGTGAAGAGGGATACAGAAACTTAAAAAAAATTAAGGAATTTAATTATGATCACATATATAACAACGATAGATTAACAAACTTCAAGAAGTATGCAGATTTAGTTTTAAATTCAATTTTTGATATTTTGGCTGAAACCTACAATGGAGGTGATTTTTATAAAAAGTTAAAACAATATAAATCATATTATCCTAACCTTATTACGGATTTTATATCATTCATAATTCAGTATTCTTCTACTGAAGTAGTAAATAAATTAAAAGAATCTCTAATACATATAGAGTTTGATGAAAAAAATTATGAAAATGAAAAAATCTATAATTCATTGTCTTCAAAAAAATCGTATTTTCTTGCGATAATAGATTTTATATCTGGAATGACTGATCGATACGCAGTAAAACTATATAACGAGTTGATCTCATATAATAAATTTGATCTATTTTAATTGAACAAAAATAACAGGTTATTTTTTTTTGTCCTTCCGCAAATTTGTTGAAAGCATTGAAAAGAATATAACGCAGATTTTGTAAGTTTTTTATGACATAGTAATCTGCGAACATCAAAAGTCCGATTTAAAAAGTCGGACTTTTTGTTACAGCTGT
>OKRS01001731.1_pt1 | contig 13907 bp, 12 predicted proteins | sample 1601191 | NCBI WGS metagenome assembly OKRS01 (sample SAMEA3541509, study PRJEB24748) | human gut metagenome | biome: human gut; feature: human-associated habitat; material: faeces | place: China | collected 2012
GGGACGCGTCGCCCCCAGGTTAGGATGCGTTCCCCCAATTAGGCAGACAAATTGCAGTTTTCTAACAAGGTTTTATTCTTTCAGAAGTAGTGCTGTAGCGATAAACTTCACACAATCGTTGCCTTTTTCTTTTAGGAATGTTTGCAATAGATGAAAAAACTTTCTATCTTTGCCATTCAAACAATGTTTTTAGTTTGCTTGGCTGCAAAGGAGTGTGACCTCACCTTTATGTGTTGTGTTATATTTTGATGAAAAGTAGGGTGATAGAATCACAGGTCATGCGCTGAGCAAAAAGTTCCCATCTTCAAAAAATAATTAGACGAAAGTTTCAAACCATAGATTGCTATGTTAAAAAACGTGTTCGCCACTTTTGTTAATGCCATGCTTTGTTATGCAACAAGGCATGCTTTGGTGTGTACGTATGAAATAGCAAAAATTACCCCCCCGATTTTCTTTTAAATAAAGTTGAAAACATAAGCGGTGATAGCCCTTATTGCGCTCTCACGGCAGGCATTGCGCCACTAAACATTACTTTGTAAAAAAAGTGCTTAGTGGCGCAATGTTGTGTGTGAGGGAGGTGTAATGTCTGTTCTGAATATTTTATCAATAACAAATCAATAATTACAAGTAAATGAAGAAGATTTCTACTCTTGCAGTGGCTCTCATTACTATGGGTAGCCTTGTAACTCCTGCGCAAGCAGATGTAGTGCCTACAAGTACGTTGCCTTCTGGGTACTACAAAATTAAAAGTGTAGCAGCCGACCGTACTCGTAAAAACGTGTTCAACGATTTCTCTGTATCGGGAAACGTTAACAATGTTACTTTGGTGGGTGAAGCCGAAGGTAATACAAATAACTACATTTGGCACATCACTAACGATGGTACAAGTACTACATTTGGTATCGTCAATGGTCAAGGAACTCCTGTTACAAGAGAGGATGGTAATCATGGTTCTTTGGGAGTTGCGTCTTATTCAACTTTGACTCCTAAAAATGTGACTTCACTTGAGTCGGTTCTCTTTGGTGAATATCTCCATAACCCTGGTAATACTGATGAAAATCATGCCTATGGAGATTACAAGGGGCTTGCTGTGTGGGCAAGTACAGATAACCTTACAACAAGATGGAAACTTGAACGGGTTGATGTAACTTCTAAAAACATTTATACCGTTTCTTCAATCACGATGAATGGTGTAGCAAGTACTACTGCTTATATTTCAAAAGGTGAAGAAAAGGCACGTGTTAATGGCTTCTTTATTTCAGATGTGGCTTTAACACAAACAGATTTCACGGCAACTACTGGTTACGATGCAGAAATTACTGTGAATGATGCAGATAAGACCATTTCTGTTGCTTATACCCTTAATAAGGATGGCTTGCAATCAGTAGTTGACGAGGCTAAGGAACTTCTTAATAAAAGAGGTGTGGGCTATCCTTTAAAGACAAGTGCTGCTTATATAGCACTTAATACCATAGTTGAGTCTGCAGAACAAGCAATTAAAGGTGAGTCTACCGAAGAGTATGATCATGCTTACCAACTTTTGCAGACACAAATGACTACCTATCGTGCAACAACAGCTTCAGATCAAATCCAAATGCCTAAAGACGGTAAGGTTTATCGCATTTATGCCTTGTGGGCAGATGGTACTAAAGTGTATGCAGTGAATGCGGGTAAGACTACTGCTGATTCTAAGTATTATACTTCTGGTAGCAAGACAAAACCAACTGACAATACGGAACTTTGGGTTGTTCAGAAGGTAGGTAATTACTATAATATAGCAAGTGCTAAAGCAGATCATCTGTTTACTTATGTTCAGGGTGCAGGAACAGGTAAGACTCCTTACACCAATATCTGTTCTTATGCTGGTGCAACTATTGGACAAATTAAAATTGGTGAGGGAACGAATAATCTTCACATTGTAATGAATGTTGATGGTTCTAAAATGGATCAATATACAAATACTAATACGTATAATACAGGCACATGGTCTACTGAATGGGTATTTGAAGAAGTTACCGACTTTGCAGGTCAACCCGTAAATTTCGTAGCGAGCAATGATGGTCAAAACTACGCTACTCTTAACTTGCCCTATGCTTCTAAACTTCCTGAAGGCGTAACTGCTTACAAAGGAAATGTTTCTGGCAATGAAGTAACTCTTACTGAATACAAGCATGCAGGTGAAGTGCTTCCCGCCAATACCCCCGTGTTGCTCACAGCAACAGAGGCTTCTTCTTACAACTTTGCTCCTGCCGCTTACCAGGCAGCTGAAGAAACTGGCTTCCAGGGTACGCTTGCCGCTACAGCCGTGACCGCAAACAATGCTTATATCTTAGCTAAGAAAGGCGAAGAAGTAAAGTTCTATCTCCTCAATTCAGAAAGCAACACGGTGAATGCCAACAAGGCTTACATCGTGGTAAGTGAAGGTAAAGCTCAGGCTATTAGCTTCAACTTTGGCACTACAACGGGCATCCACGCTGCTACAGCCGATGCAGCAACTGTTGCTCCTGTGTTCGATCTCACCGGTCGTCGCGTAGTGAAAGTTGTGAAGGGTGGTCTCTATATCCAAAATGGTAAGAAATTTATTGTAAAGTAATCCACGTAAAAGAAATGTACACAGATATGAAAAAGATATATATTGCCCCCGCATCCACCGTGGTAACCTTGTTTGCTGATGAGGATGTAATGCTTGCTCTTAGCGGAACAAAGGCTGATGGAACGGAAGCTCTTTCAAATGGAAAAGAAGGGTGGAACAGCGCCGACTGGGATACTACCGAAGATGAGGAATAATTCCTCACGATAGATTGATAAATAATGAATGAAGGAGGCTGCGCGAAGTGATTCACGCAGCCTCTTGCTTGTGTATGCCTCACACTAAAAGAATAGAGCCTCTCTCTTTTTGTCAAATTGTTCAACTGCAATTTGAAAGTATCTCCCCCTGCCCCCTCCCCAGTCGGGGAGGGGGCAGGGGGAGAGTTTTTATCTCTTACAGAGTCGATTGACATCCTCGTCGAAGGTGTCGCGCTGCTTGGCGCGGTTCTTAATCGCCGTCTTGTAGTTATAGATAGTTTGGGTAGAGTAGAAGAGTAGGGTAGCAATCTCTTGACTATTCGTCACGCCGAGGCGCATCAAGGCATAGATGCGTAAGTCAGTGGTCAGCGCATGCTCTGAAGGAGGCGTAATCTGCGCATCATCGCGCAGTAAAGCATTGAGTTGACACACAAAGTCGGGGTAGAGCAACGTAAAGGCACGGTCGAAGCGGTCGTAAAAAGTGTTCGCTTCTTCCTCTTGAATGCGTACACGGTTGATTTTTGACACTAAATCGTCCGTCTTGCCCGCCTTAATGCTGCGCATGACCAGTTTGCGCAAGTTGTCCAACTTACTAATATAGATAGCACTGAGGTCGAGAAAGAGGCGTAGATAGGTCTCTCGTCGTTGGTTTGTTTCATTAAGCTGTTGGTTGAGTTCAGCCAACAGCTTATTTTGTGCATGCAGTTGCAGACGGCGGTGGTTTAACTTCTTGTTCTGTTTGAGTGCAAGCACAATCATGCCCCCAAGTAGTAAAGCCAAAATGCTTACCCCACCTAAGCCCCAATAAAGTAACGTGGTGCGGCGATTTATCTGCGATTGATAGGCTGCTACGATTTTAGGCAATATATGAGAAATCTCAAGCATGCGCAAGCGATTGTTGTAGAACTGCGCGTCCTCCATCGAGCAGTAGATGTACTTCACAGCGCGGCTGGAGTATCGTTCGTCCTTTTCATACAAGTAGAGCGAAAGTTCTTGCAAGGCTAAGTTCTCTTTAAGTGGACATACCTGGTCAGAAATGCCCGCTTCCACCATGTAATGTTCGTATAAGTCCCAACGGTGGAGCATCTTATAGCCGCGCGCCAAGGCATAGGCCGATGAGGCGTAAAGGCGATTGTTTACCCCTACTTGGTGCAGCACGCGGTGGTAGTAGCGCATAGCCAATTCGTGCTGATTTTCGTAGAAAGCCGCTTCGCCATGAAGATAGTGATACATAGCACTGCCGCGTGGCGTATGTGCTATGGCTTGCAAGAGATACCGCAAGCGCAATGCGTTCATCTGTGGGGCAAACTCACGGTCGTTGCAATAAGCTGACCAAAAGTTGTAGAGCCACGACATGGAGTAGTAATAGTTAAACTTCACCTGATCGGGCAGTGAGTCGGGTCGTATGCTCTTGAGTAGGGCTTCTGCTTGACTGTAATAGCCACTTGTGGCTAAGAGCAGTCCGCGATGAATGCGGAATTTGTCGATGAAAATGCTATTTTTTGTTTCATAAGCCAAGTCTAATCCCCGTTTTACATACACCATAGCCGAATCAAATCGAAAGGTATAGTATTCTTCAAAGATGCAATTGTAAACGTTCAGTCGCTCCTCAGCCGTGATGGGTCGTTGTAATTGCTGCTTGATGCTGTCAATGCGGTGTTGCTTAGCGCTGACGAAGGTAGCGCGCTGCTCAATGTAGTGGTCGAGTCGCGTTAAGTCGTCGAGCGTAGAGGCTTGCAGTGATAGTCCGCAGAGCCATACGAGTAGTAAAACAATGCGATGTAAGGTCATGGTGTTCACTAATTGGGTTTAAGTAGGTATTCAAAATTAGTTGATATGATCATGTTCATATCAACTAATTTTGAATATCTACTTATAACAAAAGGTTAATACTTATTAATGCTCCTTTTCTATTTGATTTTGCAAATGTAGTGATTTACTTTTAATTCAGATATATCTACTTTACGCTTTTTTGTTTATTCGATTTAAAGCATTGATATTCAATGAGATAATAGTGTTGTACTGCATAAAATAATCTACTTACCATTTACTTACTATAGCGTTCTGATGTGTCGAGCCGTAATTTTGTCGTCGAAAACGCAAATACGGCGTTTTGCAATAAATGGTTTGCAAATGGCCGTTTCGACTGAAAACTCAACCAAACAAAATGTTATCCATGAAATCAGTTACCTTTAAAGCGCTTACCTCCTGTGTGTTGCTCGCCTCAACCTTACAAGCACACGCACAACAAGAGGCAGCAGACCAAGACGGCAAAGGCGAAGAGCGCAACGTAATGTTAAATGCTGCAGATGCAAACAAGCCACGTGAGATACAGATAGGTTTGCCCAGCGAAGATGTCAATGTATATGAAAATGGCTTACCCGCCGTTTATTCATCGTCTGTTCACAAACTCTCGGCCCATTGGCGCAACGATGCCAGTCTGGGCAGTACAGGCCTACTTTCCCCTTCAGAGTCGGCTATTACAACGGGCAATATCGCTTATGCCGTTACAGGCTTTACCGACTTTGGTCAACAACAGTTCCATGGCAAGCTTAACTACCGCATGAATCACTTCGGTATGCAGAACTTCGACCTCAACTTTAACGGTGGAATCGGCAAAAATTGGCTCTATAACGCAGGAACGTATCAAAACTTCGACCCCGGTTCGTTCAAACTCCAATTTACCGATTATGCCGACCGCACGCAGATCTATCATGCAGGTCTTACACGCATATTGGGCGAGGGCAAGGGCTACATCTCATTACAGTATAAGCATGCCAATAGCAAGAATCCAGGCAACTTTGCCAATGCAGCTCCATTCATTTACGTAGGTGATGGATCTATCAAGAAGGTGAATGGCTTCGACCCAGGGCGCGACTCTTACGTGCCACGTAATGGGGCTTATACCTACACCGACATTATGAATGGCCAACAGAAGACGTGGAACTTCAATAAGGGCAGTGAAAACCGCTCACATGAGGTGGCTCTCCTCTCTAACTATCGTTTCGATAACGGACTGCAGTGGAAGTTTGATGCCAAGTTTATGTACGTGCCCGTAGCCAATTTCGTCGATTTCGGTGGTAGCACCATTAGTGAAGTAACGGCGGCTGATGGCTATACCCTCGATGAAAACGGCCAAAATCCGTATGAAGGACTCATTGAAGGCCGTCGCACGTGGTTACACTTCGGCAAGGTGACAAGTGGTATGTTCACCACTGAACTCAACAAGCAGTTTGGCCGTCATGCCGTTCGTCTCGGTCTTAATGAATGGTATTATCACTTGAATTATCATTCATCGTCATTGCAGTGGACAGGTACTGTTGAACGCTATCCGCAGGTGCTTTATGGTATGGCAACCGACCCAACTGACCCCACACAGACGGCTAAGCGCACACAATTCTATGGCTTTAACGAACTCAGTCCAGAGTACACGGTAGGTTCGGAAAATAAGTTGGCCGTTTACTTGACGGATAATTGGAAGATCAACAAGAAGCTAAACCTCTACTATGGTGGTCGCTTAGAGTACTATCGTATGTCGGCCGACCAAATCGCTCAGTCGCGTTTCGCTGGGTTCCATATTGGCGACTTCAATACCTATAATCGCGATGAAAACGGCCAAATCGTAAGCACAGCACATAGTATCCACCCTGCTAATGTTACAAAGAATAAGTTGAACTATGCAGCTACTGCCCAACTTACTTACGATGTGGTAGGTGGCTTTGGTGTCATGGCCGACGGAACGATCGCAACGCGTTTCCCACGTATCAGTGACTATGCAGGCACTGGTCCAACGGCTGAGCAGTACAAGCGCGTGACGATACCTTTGGTGCGCGGTGGAATCTATTACAAAAACATATGGTTAGACCTCTCGTCAATGGTCACTTACATTGCGAAGTCGAACAATATCGACCAGCAAAACCTGACCAAACCTGGTACGAGTGAGGGTAAGACCGTATTGCTTATCTACAATATTCAGACTTTAGGTTGGACCACTACGGCCGAGATTAAGCCTTTCAAGAACTTCTCATTGCACGCGCTCTTCACTTATCAGAAGCCAGTGTATAAGAACTACAATGCCAGCGTAACGTTTAGCGACGGTCAACAGATGTCGGTGAATGCGAACAATATGATTGTAAAGGAAATCCCACAAATCCTTATCGAGCTCGACCCGAAGTATAACATCACGAAGGACTTGAACGTTTGGCTCTCATTCCGCTACTTTGGTAAGACTTACGCCAACCTCCAGGAGGCGCTCTACTTTAATGGCCACTGGGAAACGTTCGGTGGTATCAATTGGAACGTCAACAAGCGTCTCTCACTCGGAGCCAGCGTAGTTAACTTCCTAAACCAAAAGGGGGCGAAGGGTACAATCAGTGGCTCTGAACTCATTAAGAAGGAAGATGCTGGACAATACGCAGGTAAGTATATGAGCGGTAGTTACCTCCGTCCCTTAACCTTTGAGTTTAGCGCAAGTTTTAAGTTTTAGTTCTTTAGTTGACGAGTAATTGAGTTAACGAGTTGACAAGTTGACGGGTAAGTTTGCTTTGCTTACCCCTATAAAAGAACAAGAGTAACTTACCTGTTAACTCGTCAACTTGTCAACAAAAAAATATAAAAAAGCGATGAACATCATACAGCAACTCGGCCGTCCAGCTATCGCATTGATGGCTATGGCTATGGCCACAACGGCCATTGACGCACAAACTGTGCGCGTAAGTACGAACAATACTGACCTCGTGTTGAAGGTTTCGCCCAAAGGTCGTCTTTATCAAGTATACTTTGGTGATAAACTGAAGAACGCCGCCGATTACGACAACCTCACTTGGAACACCTATGCTGCCTCAGACGGAGCTGTAAGTACGCGCGGCCATGAAGTCTATGCAGGGTCGGGCAACGAAGACTATTTTGAACCCGCTGTGGCTATTACCCATGCTGACGGCAACATGACCACTTACCTTTACTATAAAGGCGTAGAGACAAAGGCCATTGACGGTGGAACGGAAACGATCATCACCTTGCAGGACAATAAATACCCTGACACCGTAAAGTTGCACTATGCCGCTTACGACAAGGAGAACGTGATCAAGGCTTGGACGGAGATAAGCCATAACGAGAAGAATCCTGTGACCTTGTGGCGCTATAGTAGCACGATGCTTTACTTTGACGCTTCCAAGTACTTCTTGACCTCTTACCATAGCGATTGGGCAAAGGAAGGACAACCCGAAACGGTACAACTCACCGCAGGAAAAAAGATAATTGACACGAAGTTGGGCACACGTGCTGCCATGCACACGGAACCCTTCTTTGAACTCGGACTGAACGAGCCCGCCAAGGAGAATGAAGGCAACGTTGTGCTCGGTACGATTGGTTGGACGGGTAACTTCCGCTTCACCTTTGAGGTGGACAATGTAGGCGGATTGCGCGTCATTCCAGCTATCAATCCGTATGCCAGCGACTATAAACTCCGTGCGGGTGAGACATTCACTACCCCAGAGTTTATCTTCACCACCAGCAGTACTGGCGTAGGGCAAGCCAGCCGCAACCTTCACGACTGGGCACGCCGTTATCAAGTCAACATGGGTATGGGCGACCGCTTGAGCTTGCTCAACAACTGGGAGAATACAGGTTTCGACTTCGATCAAAAGAGCTTGGCAGAACTGATGAAAGATGCCAAGGACTTAGGCGTTGACATGTTCTTGCTCGACGATGGTTGGTTTGCGAATAAATATCCGCGTAAGGACGACCATGCCGGCTTAGGCGACTGGGACGTAACGCATAGCAAACTGCCTGAAGGTATTCCCGGTCTCGTACGCGATGCCAAGGCAGCAGGCGTGAAGTTTGGCATTTGGGTAGAACCCGAAATGGTCAATCCCAAGAGCGAACTCTTTGAGAAGCACCCCGACTGGGTCATTCAGCAGCCCAACCGCGAGACGTATTACTATCGCAACCAATTGGTGTTGGACATTTCCAACCCCAAGGTGCAAGACTACGTGTTTGGCGTAGTAGACCGCATCATGACCGAAAATCCCAATGTAGCTTACTTTAAGTGGGACTGCAATAGTCCTATCACCAACATCTACTCGCCCTATCATAAGGCCAACCAAGGCAATACCTACATTGACCACGTGCGCGGTATCTACAACGTAATGAGTCGCATTAAGGCCAAATATCCTAACTTGCCCATGATGCTCTGTTCGGGTGGTGGCGGCCGTATGGACTACGAAGCGCTGAAGTACTTTACCGAGTTCTGGTGCTCAGACGATACGGATCCCTACGAACGTCTCTACATTCAATGGAGCTTGTCAAAGTTCTTCCCTGCCAAAACGATGGGTTCGCACGTAACGAACTGGAACAAAAAGACTTCTGTAAAGTTCCGTACCGACGTATGCAGTTCTTGCAAGTTGGGCTTCGACATCGACCTCAAGCCTTTGAAGGGTACAGACGATTACACCTTCGTACAACAAGCTGTGAAGAATTGGACACGCCTGAAACCCGTCATTCTTGACGGTGATCAATATCGCCTCGTTTCGCCTTACGAAACGGACCATAGTGCTTTGAACTACGTGTCAAAGGATAAGAGCCACGCTGTACTTTTTGCCTACAATCTCCACCCCCGCTACAAGGAGCCACGCCTCTTGAAGGTGCGCATGCAAGGTCTTGACCCCCAACGTCAATATACGGTAGAGGAGATCAACCTTATGCCTGGCACACAGTCGACTTTCGACTTTAATGGCAAGCGCTTTAGTGGCGACTACTTGATGAAGGTAGGATTAGACGTGCTTACTCCCGATGAGGGCACAAGCCACGTATTCGAATTGAAATAGTGATTTTAAGGTAACTTAGAAAGATTGTCGTGCATTAGGGTAACAAAATATAGACAATCGTGTAAGAAATGAGTGTGAGCGATGAATACAAGCATTTTCTCAGAAATGTACGTATTCATCGTTCTTTTTTAGTTCGTCTCTACAAAAAACTCTACAAGCGAATCAGCGGATTACACTATAAAACCCTTACGTATTTTTACCGCCGAAGATTTTTGTTTCATGTTTCATTTTTAGTGTCTAAACTATTGATAATCAATGTGTTAATCCGCTGAAACATAACAGTCCGATGTTTCATTTTTAGTTTCATAGTTTCATTTTTCATTAGGAGGGGAAAATAGCGCATTGACTACAAAGAAAAAAAACACTGTGGGAGCGATTTAAAAACACTGAGGGAGCGATTCAAAAACACTGAGGGAGCGTGATTGCGCTCCCTCAGTGTTTTTTTTATCTGTTCCAGTACGTTGCAAAAGTGAAACATAAGTGAAACATAAATGAAGCATTCAACGTATATGTTTCATATTATCAAAACCTTGATATTCAAAATATTACGAACATAAATGAAACATGAAAGTTAAAATGCCCCTTTTAATTACGTATATAGAGAAAAATCGGTATACCGTAATTTAACTCCCTATTTTGTTTGTGAGCGACGCGTCCTCACTTGGGGGCGACGCGTCCTCGCGTCGGCATACTTGTCGGCCGCCGTCTTCTGAATGCTATTCAGCGCATAGAAATTCAAACTTTCAACTTGCGTAAACTGACAATGTTTGTTTACGCTAATAGTCTATAGGTATGAGTGGCGACTATCATTCATGCTTTAATTCCACAAATGATTGAAAAAAATAAAAAACTATAGCAGAATGCATATAAAAATGTTGATTATTACGCTTTTTATATCAGAAAGCATGTAATTGGCAAATGATATTGTAATTTTGCATTCGAAATAATATAATTTATATGGAAAAGACAAAGTTGTCGATGGTGGTTAAGGCACTTCGTAAGGAATATGGTCTTACGCAAGAAGACCTTGCTATGAAGTCTGGCGTAGGCTTGTGCTTTGTACGCAATTTGGAACAGGGGAAGCCGACGTTAAGAATGGATAAGGTCAACCAGCTACTTGATCTGTTTAACTACGAACTTACACCAACTAAAAAGCAATGAGACAAGCAGAGATATATCGAAAGGAAGTCCTTGCTGGTATTTTGACAGAAGATGGTGGCGAATACCGCTTCTGTTATGATGAAGCGTACCTCAAACGTGGAGATGCGCTACCTGTAAGTCTAACACTCCCATTACAAACGGAGACATTCGTAAGTCCTGTACTATTCCCATTCTTTGACGGGCTGATACCAGAAGGATGGCTGCTTGACGTCGCACTTCGCAATACTGACATCAGCATTCTTGACCGAATGTCGCTACTGCTGTTATGTTGTAAGGAGTGTGTCGGTTCTGTCAGTGTTGTACCCATAAACAAGGAAGGAGAAGACAATGTGTAAATGCCTGTATTGCTATAAAGAATTGGAAGGAGGTCAGAAAGACTTTCATCCAAGATGTGCCCGAAAATTCTTTGGAACAAAGGATGTGCCATTGCTGGAGTACAAACATGAGGAACTCGACCAATTAGCCGAGCAGGTCATTCGTTCTCAAACATCTCTGACAGGCGTTCAACCCAAATTGTCTCTGAACCTTGACAAACACGATGGCTGCAGCCGACTGACTATCGTAGGACTTTGGGGAGATTATATCTTCAAACCACAAACGGAGAGTTACGAACAACTGCCAGAAAACGAGGACTTGACGATGCACCTTGCAGAAGCAGCAAGGATTAGTGTTGTACCTCATAGTCTTATCCGTTTGGCTGATGGGAAACTTGGGTACATCACAAAGCGTATTGACCGCACAGAAAATGGGGAGAAGATAGACATGGAAGACATGTGCCAACTCACGTTGCACCCTACGGAATATAAATACAAAGGATCGCATGAGCAGATAGCGAAGACAATCTTGCAGTACAGCAACACACCCAAACTTGACCTTACGAATTACATGCAGTTGCTACTCTTCTGTTTTATTACTGGCAATAACAACATGCACCTAAAGAACTTCTCGCTTTATCGACCTGCTGAAGACTATCAATTGACGCCTGCTTATGACCTACTGAATGTTGCCATTGCCAATCCGAAGGACAAGGAGGAATTGGCACTTACTCTTGCGGGAAAGAAGACGAAACTCCGTTTGGCAGACTTCCTTAATGCTGCAAAGACAATGAGACTGGAAGAAAATGTTGTACAGCGTCTTGTTGCAGGGCTTCATAAGGTGTTTCCAAAATGGCAACAGCTCATAAAAGATTCCTTCCTCAGCGAAGATCAGAAACAGGCGTATGAAAAACTGGTAATTGCGCGATTGGATAGGTTATAGATATTATTTCGAGTATGATTTTCATACTCATACCCAAGTATGATAGTTAAAGATACTCAAGGGTGCTCATTTCTATGCGGATAGATAGGAATTAATTGAAATAGATAGGGAAACTTTGCATCGCATTAGCATTTAGAGAGGACCATGAACGAAATGTTGCTCTTCTTGTTTCTGACAGGAAAGTGAGTCTGCTCGCCAGAACGTGGACTGGTAAAAATCCATTCCGAGGAATCACTGCGCGGAGGAAGTATTAGTCGGAAGACTCAAGTTTCGGATTTAGAGTATGAGACTGAGTTAGTAAAAGTGTAGCTAAAGTTTTCAACTTCTTTTTGAACGCCATTAAAAGAGGTTTTGAGTCCTTTTGCCGTTGTCACCGCACTCACCAACTGTTCTTTCCCGTCAATAGCGAGCCTTAGGTTGAATTTTATTTCTTTTGAAGCCATATATTTATTGAGTTTTACTTGGTTGGTAAATTATAAAGTCACACCTTTGCGAAACTAATACCTTTTGTGATATGAAAAGCGAACAAAAGCCGAAAGAGATCAAAATAGAATTTACTTGCGAAGTGAAAGACCTGCCCCCAACAAAGCGAGAACAAAGGTGCGACAAAAGAGCTAAAAAAGTGAGTTCTTTTTGTGGTCGTGTATCACTTGTGTTCCTAGTTTTGGGCTTATATTTTATTTTCACAACCACCAATTGGGGCGGAGGCCGTATTATGCTCGCAGTAATAATAATGGCTTTATCATTCTTGTTCTTTGTTGCGTCATCTATGGCAAGCTCGTATAAAAAGTTTAAAATTGTCAAAGACTTTCTTTCGGGCGAAGGTGGCATAGGCGACTATAGATACTATGAATAAATATATTGCGATATGGAAAGCGAACAAAAAGCGGATAAGAAAGTGACTACTTTAAAAGATAAAGTAATTAATACTTGCGAAGTATTGTGGTCGCTCTCGATATTAGTATTTCTTCTTATATTTTGTGTATTTACCCCACTTACTCACTGCGTTAATGATATAGTCGTTTGTATAACTGCGATAACGATTATTGTATGGGCCGTAACGACTGTCATATTAGTGCTATTCGACGAAGAATTCCAAGGCGGGGGAGGTTCATTATTATTAATCCTTCACCCCCTTCATCAAGCTAACAAGCCGCTCACGCGCCTCGTCTTTACCGACTGGTGGCACGTGGGCGGCTTGCGTTGTGTGTGAAGTGGCTTCGTTATCTCAAGGCAATGACAATAGCGTTTTGGGGGTATACAACAAATGTACTCCTTGAAAATTGCGAAACATAGGCTAAAATGTTAAAATTGCCAACGGGAAATTACCAAATACTTTCCAATGTTTGCAAAACTGGAAAGTATTTGATAGCCTTGCGAAAAAAATCAATAGTATGGTAATTGAAAGAACTCCAGAAATAAATAAGGAAAAAATATTATAACAGAGATCGCATTAAACAAAGTGAAAAGGGCTTATATTAGAGGAGAAGGGTTAGGCACTTTGCTATCCCAATGATATATCTTATGGGCAATCATTGTATCAAATTCTTTCCAGTTTTGCAAATATTGGAAAGAATTTGATGATTTTTGAATGCTTAGACTTATGCAAACCCATTTCACCAGTATGAAGTGCCAATTTAGCATTTCAAAATGCCTCCAATCACGTCCGTCATTCTTTATTGGAATGAAGTAAAATACTTCAATTGTACGTTAATACAAGACACGATATAACATCTTATGGAATGATGGGGAGTTTCATAAAATATCACAGCGTAAACATCTCCAACTCAAACAGTTTGTTTACGCATTGTTTACGCAGAAACCAAAAACAGCGGCCTACGCCGAAGCGTAAGTCGCTGTAATAGAAGCGTGGACCAG
>OKRS01001737.1_pt1 | contig 13855 bp, 13 predicted proteins | sample 1601191 | NCBI WGS metagenome assembly OKRS01 (sample SAMEA3541509, study PRJEB24748) | human gut metagenome | biome: human gut; feature: human-associated habitat; material: faeces | place: China | collected 2012
CTTGGACTACGGACGAGGATGCGGACAAATGTGTCTGCCCGAAGTGTAAGGCAAAGTTGGAAGTGCAGCGCACCAAGCGACAGAAGGCAATGTCTTCTACCTATTTCAGCGTACTCACCGAGCGTAAGGGACTACAACTTATGCGAGCATTTCAGATGAAAGCCTATTACCGCAAGGGACAAAAGGCAGACATCTATTGTTGGGAGGTGGCACGCTATTGGATGAACGATAAAGGCAAGGTGGAGGTTATGGCACGCAAGCGCACAATGGGTATCTATATGGACACGTTCTGCTACGACTCCGACATTGAACTGCGCAAGGATAACACCACCTATCAGCATATTGCTTCATTTCCGGTCTGCCCCGATATGAAAGTCATTCCTCAGATATGGCGCAACGGCTTTGACGGAGCGTTTCACGGCATCGAACCGCTTGCATTGTTCAAGGCGATGCTGACAGACCACCGCATCGAAACGATGATGAAACAATGTCGTTACGGACACGTCCGCCACTTCATAGACCATCCACGGCACTTGGAAACTTGTTGGAATGCCTACAAGATAGCCAACCGCAACCATTACCTTATTACAGACATCGGCAAATGGGCGGACTACATCTGTATGTTGGTAGAAATGGGCAAGGACATCAGAAGTCCACATTACATTTGCCCCGACAACCTTGAAGCCGAGCACGACAGAATATCCGAGAAAATCAGAGCAAAGAAAGAAAAGGAGCGCACCGAGGAGGAGATACGCAAGGCATTGAAGAACGAGGACAAGTTCAAGGAAATGAAGAGCCGTTTCTTCGGTTTGATGTTCACGGACGGCAATATCGTGGTGAGAATGCTTGAAAGCGTCAGGGAGCACGTTCTTGAGGGTAAGGCGATGCACCATTGCGTAGGCAGCGGTACAAACTACTCACTCAATCCCGACTGCATCATCTTCTCTGCAAGAATAGCCGAACAAAGGGTTGAGACCGTGGAGTTTTCACTCGAACAGATGAAAGTCGTACAATGCCACGGACTACAGAACAAGGACACCGAGCACCATGCCGACATCATCAACTTGGTGAACAGCAATGCAAGACTTATAGAGCAACGAATGGTTGCAACGACATGAAATCCATATCGGCGGAGCGATGAAAATTCGTTCCGCCACTTTCTTTATATAAGAAAGGCTGCGGCTCGGCAATTTCAAGCGAGCCTGATTGCGCTCGCCTTGCACTTTCTTTCATGAGCCGAGGAGCGGAAAAGAAAGTGGCAAAGAAACCGTCTTTTCCTTATCTGCGATGCTTGCAAAAAAACAAAGGACAGCCCCAATCAAAAGGACTGTCCTATTTTATAAAACCTTATTCTATGGAGTAAACAAGAGCAGATACTCCATTTTTCTTCTTCGTTCAATGGAAGGCACTATCTTTCCATTCCACCTTTTGAAGTCCACATAATCATGATAGATGTTTCTGTTGCCACTTCGCATCTTGGCATACATCCGGCTTTTCATTACCTTTCCACACCCCACATTGTAGGCAAGTGCAGCCAAGAGCAGTTATCCAAACCCCAGCATTATCCTAAAAATACAGTTTTTTATTCTGTAAATCATTCTGTTATAGGATGAATAGGTTTGGATAATACATTCCTATATCTTTGCTAATGGCACTAAAGCCAATAGGAAGAATATGAATATAGCACAGTTAAAATTAAGCCAGAAGAAGTTACTGGACAACCTCGTTTCCCGTGGTTATGACATTCAGTACATCAAAGGAGTAAAATTTGTTTTAAGACTTCTTTTTGAACATGAAGGATGTTTTCATTCGTATGAACAATTTGCAGAAAAGTTTATCCGTACAAGGGGATATACAAAAGCGACATTGGATCTTAGGATGATGCATTTACGTACTATCCAAGCATATGATGAATTTGGGCACTACCCGGACAAGAAGTCCTTTGTTCCGTTATGCTATCCTTCCAGGTATAATATGCTTAACCCCAGTTTTCAGAAAGTTATAGACATTTACCGGAAACGTGCCGCAGAACATAAAAAGAAGTCCACAGTAAAAATGGAAACCGATGCCGTTACAATGTTCCTTTTTGAGATGCAAAAGTTCCACGTCTCTTCATTGGATGAAATCAAAGAAGAACATGTTTTGTCCTTTTTCCTTAAAGAAGAACAGCAAAAGCGTTCAAGGACATATTGCGGTCACATAGCGTCAGCCCTTAAAGAGTTGGGGGATTTATACGACATGAAAAAAGTATTAGGTTATTTCCCTGATTTGAAATATGAAAGGAAAAACTTCAACTATCTTAAGGATGATGAAATCAATGTGATAAAAAATGCTTTGTCAGACTCTAACAATATTTTGACTTTCAGGGAAAAAGCTATAGTTTCATTGGCCTTATATACTGGCATAAGAGGATGCGACATTGCCAACTTGAAATTGACAGACATAGATTGGAAGAAGGAACGAGTCAGCTTCGTCCAGGAAAAGACTGGTAATCCGATAGTGTTGCCCCTTCTTCCTCATGTTGGAAACTCATTGTTTGATTACATACGTAATGAACGGGACAATGAGGCCGGATCCGTGTATCTGTTTTCCAACAAGAAGAATGCGACAGAAAGGTTGGAGAACAAAAGTATCGGCACCATTGTCAATACAGTCTTTGAGAAACTAAACCTTAGAAAAGGTGAATCCGGGCGTGGAGTCAGCGTATTTCGGCACAACCTCGCCTCTAAATTACTTGGTAAAGGTACCGAGATTAGGGTCATCAGCCATATTTTAGGACATATCTGTTCTTCATCTATAGTCCCATATATAGATGCTGACATCCCTCATCTGAGAGAATGCGGAATCAATATTGAATGTTATCCAATAAGAAAGGAGTTGTTCGAATGAAAACAGATTCACATCTACCCCAATTTGCAGATTTGATGTCTGAATATGTCAATTTCATCTCTGGTATCGGAAAATGTGACTATATAACCCGCATATACCTGAACTCTTTCGCCAAGTACTGTATGAATCATGGCGGAGTGCTGTCGGATGATATTATCTCCGGATGGGCATCAAGGACAGATAAGGAAAGCTATTATACAAACCGTAACCGATGCATTATTTTGAGGCGCTTCATCCGTTATATCCGGTCGAAATATGGGGCACCGTTCAAATTGCCATCATATCCTCCGGACATAAAATACACACCTAAGCCAAAGCGTACTCTTGTTTCAGAACAGCCATACTCTTATTCCGCAATATCCCATATAGTCAAGAAATATGAACTTTACAAAAGAGCCTCTGGAAAATTCAGTAGGCGGACAATGGACAAGATTCGCCGTTTCAATGACTTCTGCGCCCAAAATTATCCGTCAGCCGAAGCTCTTACAGAAGAAATTGTCCTTGATTATTGCAAGAAGAAAAAAACGGAATCCGCAAAGTCATGCAATAACAGAATTGTAGGTGTCAGAGGATTTCTGAAATATGCGAATAGCCGTGGTTTCGTAAATATTCCTCTTCCATCCACCATTCCAAGAGTCAATGTCACATCATTCGAACCACATCCGTTTACTCCAGAAGAGCTTGCAAGATTCTTTAATGAAGCGGACAATCTCGAACCTCCAATAAATTGCCGTGACATGAGGGCTGCGCTTATGAAAGTGGAAGTTCCGGTCTTTTTCCGACTTTTGTACAGTACAGGGATGCGTACAACAGAAGCCCGTCTGCTCAGAGTAGAAGACGTGGACTTGCAATCCGGTGTTATAAATATAAGATACACAAAGAGCATAGATGAACATCGGGTTGCCTTGCACGAATCCATGTGGTCGCTATTGCAGATGTATAATGTCAAAATGGAAAATCTCATGCCCGGAAGAAAGATATTCTTTCCTAACGAGTACGACAAACCATATTCCGGAGAATGGGTAACGGCAAGTTTTAAGAAAGTATGGAAGAAAGTCAGTACGGCACACGCAAGAGCATATGATTTTCGCAGTCACTATGCGGTCGTGAACATAAACGGTTGGGATCACTGCGGCATTGAATGGATGGACAAACTCTTATATCTCAGCCGTTCCATGGGACACCGTTACATTCAAAACACATTATATTATTACAGGCTTGTACCGCTGTTTGCACACCAGTTGGAAAATCTGACAGGAGGTGGGTATGAAGAACTTTTACCTGATTTAAACGACTATTTTGAATATGAAGACTAAAGCAGAACATTCAATTATCGCCGATGCCATCCATGAGTGGCATACGGTTTATCTTCCGTGTATAAGGAATCTGAGCCATAACGCTTTAAAATCATACGGAGAGGGAATGGGAATCTATATAGATTTCCTTGAATCCTCGAAGGGAGTCACCTCAAATACCATTTGTGGGGAATGCTTCCGTAAGGACTGGATTGAAGAATGGATTGCATGGCTGAAAGAAGTAAGAAAATGCAGCCCGCAAACATGCAATCATCGTCTCTCCATATTGAAAAATTTCCTCCGTTTCCTTGCGCACAAGAAAATCCAATTCATAAAATATGATTGTGATGCCGCTGAAATAAAAAGAATGCAGCAACCTAAAAAACAAGTGGAAGTAATCACAAAAGATACAATCAAACGGATTTTTGCAAGCATCAATACACGGACATTGATAGGTAAGAGGGATTTTGCCTTGTTCAATCTTTTATATAGTACCGGAACAAGAATAGATGAAATATTATCATTAAGGCTGTCGGCACTGCACCTGGATGAAACGAAAAGTTACATTCTTGTTTTGGGTAAAGGGAATAAACAACGTACCATTTATTTGTTGAACAGCATGGTAAAAATACTGAAACATTATGTGAAGTTGTTCCATCCGGCCAATCCGTTACCTTCTGATTTTGTATTTTTCCCCATATATGGCCATGCAAACAAAAAAATCACTTCAGAAGCGATTAGCAAGCGGTTGAAAATGTATGTTAGAATTGCGTCTCAGGGGCTACTTGAAATTCCTGCGGATTTTCATTGCCATAGTTTTCGGCATGCACGGGCTACCCATTGGTTGGAAGACGGTGTAAACTTGGCGCAGATACAAAAACTATTGGGGCATGAGAGCATCGAAACGACAATGAAATACGTAGGAGTTTCATCAGAACAAATGGTACAAGCTTTATGCTCTATGGAAGACAATCTGACTTTAGGCGTTGAAAAGAAATATAAGAAAATCAGAAATAAAGATTCATTAGCAACAGTTCTTGGATTGAGATAATACTTAGTAATAAATGAGTGACTGTTCTTGAATAATGGAACAATCACTCTTTATTATCTGCTACTAAAATATAACAATTTGCTGATATTCAATACAATAAAAAGTCAAGTTGGGATAATATTTTGGTTTGGATAACTGCTCTTATCCGAAATTTCGGATAACAGAAGCGAGTCACGACCGAAGTCACGAAACATGGCGCAGAGCTTTCTGAGGTCAGAGCGCAGCAAGGCATCGGCTTGCCGTTCCGTCATTCTTGGAGAAAACTTCTCGCCAGGCAACAGCTTGTGCCCATATCCGACATAAGGATGGTGCTTCGGTCCGTGCAGACCTTCGTACTTCTTGATGCAGGCGACAGCCAACTCAAAACGTGACACATGACAAATTCGCTTTATCGCCCCTTGCGTCTGGGCAGACAAGCTGCCCGACACAAGAAGCAAGGCTAACAATATCATCAACCTCATACGCTACCGAGTTTGTTGGCACTTCTCGCAAACTCTTCCTCCTCGTCTGTGTCGTTGAAACTGAACTCCATTTCGTATGACTTGCCGAAGTTGTCCTCTACAACCACGGTCAGCGTCTGTGTCTCCGTACTTGCCGAGGTGTAGTAAAGACGGAACTTCTCGTTCTCCAACAGATAGCGGTCGTTAGGCTGGAACACCGTTCCGTTCTCCATTCTCAGCGAGCCTTTTCCGTCATGCTGAAAATAGCGGATGGTATAGATGGTGCCGTCAAACTTTCCCTCCGCCTTCAACTCGCAGCGGATTTCAACAGTCTGTCCACGCACAATGTCCTTTGGCACAGGCATCGTCTCCACCTTGAAAGGATACGACTGCTGAATGTCCAGCTCATCGCTGCACGATGAAAGGATTACCGACACGGCACACACGAAAAGGAATGCCAATACGCTCACTGATTTCTTGATTTTATTGTTCTTCTTCATTGTCTTGATGTTTTTGAATGATTGTTACTTTCTTGTCTTATGGCTCATCAGGTACTCGTTCAAGTCCTTGTAGCCAGTGTATAGATGCGAATGGTCAATGACCTTATCGCCATATTGCTTTTGCAGTTCGACACAGGCATTCTCGCCAGCTTCGTCATTGTCCAAGTGACAGTACACTTGTGCATAGCCATCCAAAAGATGATGCACCTTTTGCATATTAGCCACCGAGTTGAGGATAATATGATCCTCACCACGACCTATGCCGAGAATTACGGCAGAGAGGAAATCCATAAAACCCTCGTACAGATGGCAGACGTTGCTGTTCCTGCCAATGAGAGTGACGTCCTTTGGCGACACGCAACCTTTGAAGAAGCGGTTGCGTATCTCGTAGCCATCGCTGTTGTTCTTGAAACCGACAGCAAAGAACTGTTTGCCATTGTATCGGTATTCCACCTGACAGCAGAAACGGCTCGCCACGTCAGCCGATATGCCACGCTCACGCAAGTACTGCCGAAGTGCAGGATGGCTCAAAGGCTTTTCCACAATATCACTAAAGGGATTGCCTTTCGCCTTCACAGCCTTTTCCGCTATCCTTTGATAATGCGGAAACGATGTCGGGAAGCTGCCACCAAGCGTTTCAGATATGAACTTGGCTTGTGCCACAAACTCATTGCTGTTGATGAACTCCCCTGCGAGGTTGAAGATGTCACCACCTCTGGCGATGCCATAGTCATACCAGACATTCTTGTCCGTTGATACCCGAAGCGAAGGATTGCGGTCGTTGCGGTATGGCGCATGATACCAAAGTCCCGAAGCCTTGTGCTTGACAGGCTCAATGCCGAGAATATAGAGAAAGTCCACAATAGGCACTTGTTTGATTTCATTGATGTCCATAGGCTCACTGTTTTAGTTGATGATGAACTTCATGCCGATGCCAAACTGCGTGTGGAAATGTCCCGTGCTGTTGCCCCAAACAAGCCTTTCCTTAACGGAAGCGGTCAAAGCTATTGCATCCGACAGGTATATTTCCGTTTCCAATGCCACGGCACCGCCATAGATAAACGCTCCCTTGTTCTGCAAGGTCGCTCCGTCCGACATGGTTCTCTTGCCCCAGTTTACGGACTCATAGCCAGCCAGTGCCGTACCTCCAATATAGAACAGCACTGTCTTGCTGTTGTCGGAAAGGAAGTTGTAGGAATAACCGAACTCGCCCGTCATTTGTGCTATTGGAACGGAAGTTTCACGGTAAGGCTGATGTACTTGCAGATATTCCGCCCCATACGTCCACTTGTCACCACCCTTGGTATAGCTCGAAAGTCCGAGACCTGCATAATAGCCAGCCTTGCAGGACTTCTTGCCGTTATATACTCCGTCAGCCATGCCGACCTTCACCTCGATGCCTTTCATCTGAGGAAGGCATCGTTGGGCGAATGCCTGCCCTGCGGTGAGGGCAAGCATTGCCATGATTGCAATGTTTCTTCTTTTCATCCGTTACTTCACGCTAAGTTCGTTGATTGTCAAAGCTCGCACCAAGTCGCTGTTCTCCACGACAAACGACTGATGGCGACCGCCTTCCTTCTCGTTCATCTCCACGACAAGCTCCTTGTCGTCTGGAATGGTAAATTTCGGCAAGCAGAACACCGTCTGCTCCGTTTTCTTGCCAGCCACACGCACCACATAGTTGTAGGCACGGACAGGAAGAAGCACCTGCTCCTGAATGGCGGTTCGCTTCGCCACCTTCTTGTCCACCACCTTGAACGTGATATAGTCCACGTCAAACGGCACGTTGCTCTGGTTCTTGATTTCTGTGTGGAAATACAGCAAGTCGCTGTGTACATAGATGCCCTTCAAAAGGTACTGGATTCCGAAACGCTTGCTGCCGATGTGCTTCACCTTGCGCTTGTTCTCCTTATGGATTGACTTCATGATGAGGTGTACCAGCATGGGACTTTCCTTGCCCAACTCCTTGAGATAAATCTCCTGCGCATTGTTCGGACGGTTCACCGCCTCACCGTCATGGATGAAGTCAGCCATCTCGATATTGAGCATGAGTGGTTCCTTGGCATACTTTACATTGAATGTGTAGAATGAGCCATCCTCCGTGATGACGCTCATATTGGTCTCTTTCTTGAAGTTCTTCACGGCTGCTTTCACACGGATAACATTCTCCGCACCGTCCGCCTTGCCAGCAATAAGGTCCTCTGAGCCCAAGTCAACGTACTTGACAGAGGCAGGAAAGAGAATATGAACCGTCTTGTCATAAGTCACTTCCAAACCATGAGGTGGAATCATGCGGTCGAAGGTCAGCTTCTTGGTCAAGCCGTGATAGAGGTTGCTGTTCTCTTCCTTCTGCGGATACACCTCCTTGGTCAAGGTAAGTTTCTCTTCCTGGCCGGAAGAAACATTGCTTACTTGCTCAGTCTTTACAGACTTCTGCGCTTTTTTCTTGCCTGTCTTCTGCGCTGATGCAGTGCAGGCTACACCCAGCATAAGGGCGAACATGATTGTTGTCTTCTTCATTTTAGTTTGTTTTTAATTAAACTTTTGGATTAAGTGGTATAAATGTTGTTGCCTTTCGGCTAATCTTCCTCTTGGTAGAGCATGACCCTGTAGCCAGCCTTCAGGTGTATCTTGACGGTACGCATCTTCTTGGAGATATACTGCGACACGCCTTGTATGACACCTTTCCCCAAGTCGGAGGCAAGCTGTGCCCCGGCATTGGAGGAAATGTTGATGCTGCTGTTCAGCGAGCTTCCCATGTTGGCACCGACTTCCTTGGCTGCGTCAACCTCCATCGACTTCGGAATGAAGATGCCCTCCTGACCATCATTGTCATAGACGGCAAGCTCAATCGGGATAATCATGCCGTTGTGCTCAATGGACTTCAAGGCTATGGAAAGCCTTTCACCTTGCAGTCGTGCCACTCCGACAATGACAGTATTTCGTGGTATCTTCCTATTGCCGACACGCATGGCTTCCAGCAGTCTCAACCTTACTGCCTGTCCGTCCGTTATGGTCTGGTTGCCGTGGATGCAGGCAGAAATCGTGTTTTTGTCGGAAACACCACCTCTTCCGATGGCGGTATTGAACCTTGCCGAAGCCTTTTCCGAGTAAGAGGCTACAAACTCCCCGTTACTCATGGGGCGGTTCAAGGACGAGACTACACGCCTTTGAACTTGCCTTACAGGTGTAATCTTGGCTTTCTTGCCCTTGGTGACAGCTTCCTTGTTTTCCTCTGTTGCAGTTTCTGCTGATGAAGGACTTGCCGCATTGGCATTTCCACCAGGCATGTACTTTGCCGCAAGTTGATAGGACTTCTCCATAAGGGCAACTTGCTCGTCCATATTGGAACGCTTGCTTTCCTGTTGCATCATGCTTGCCTCCAGCTCATCAAGACGTTTCCTCAACTCAGCATCTTCGCTGCTTTCCCCTTGCTGTGGCTGTTCATAGAAACCGCCCAAGGTCGTGTTCAAGGTTTGGTATGCCTCGGCAGACGAGCGGATGGCATCCGCCTCCTGTCTTTCCGCTTTTGTTGGCTGCTGCCCAGACTGCATCAGGTCAAAGTCCTTTTCTTGCCGTGTAGCAGTCGAATCAATGCCTGGCATGTACTCACCAAGAGTGTTCATTGCTCTGCTTTTTTCCTTTTGCTTGTTGGCAAGATCCTCCTTGGAGTATGCCTTGCGCTTGTCCGCCTCCACATCTGTCTTCTCCGCATCGGGCATTTCCATGTTGAATCCCTTGCTGCCTTTCTCACCCTCTGATGCCGACGGCTTGAAGATGAGCCATAACACCAATACGCAGACGAGACACATGCACGGTATGGCAATCATCTTGTTGCGCTTGATACGCTGTTCCTCTGTCAAAGGCTTCTTTTCCTTTGGAGCCTTATCCGGCTCCACCTTGTCATTCTTCTCCTTCTCCATGTATCAATTCATTTTGGTTGGTCACTTGCTGCCCCTTGTCGGTAGGCAACTTTACACTCTCAATATGCTCAACCTCTATATTTGAGGTCTTGCCGTTTCCGAAGTTGATGATGGCTGAACCTATCATGTAAAGGCTACAGAGGGCAAACAAGCCGAACATGACGAGCACGACTTTCAGTCTTACCCTTGGCGGAAGGGAATCCAGCCTGTCACGCAGTCTTCCCTTCATACCATTCACCTTTTCTTGGATTGTCTTAATCGGATTTTCCATTCTTGCTATTTTTATCGTTCTACTGTACTGATGTCCCTGTTCTCCACAATGGTGAAACCTTCAATGGTAAAACCATTCGGATTATCATCGGAGCGTGTGGCGTTCACCAACCTGCATACGGTGACAAGACTTCTCTCCGTCACATTGCTCTCTCGGAGTATCACCTGCCGTGCGTAGGTCTTGGCTTGATAAGGGTAGTTATCAAAGTTACAGACCACGCTGTCAACTTGCAGCGACTGGTTGATGTTTCCCGCGATGAGTCGGTTATAAAAACCTTTCTCCGCAAAGTCCTGGTAATAGTTGTATGCGCTCTTGTCCGCCAGCAGCAAGGCTCGTTTCACGTTGTGCTCGATAGCACTCTTCTCCGGTGATAGCGTGAAGAACAGCTCATGAAAGCGTCTCACGTGTTCCCTTGCCTCGGCAGGTCTGTTCTGTGAGAGGTCTTGCGAGAGGGCGAGCATCAGCGACTTGCCTCCATCAAGGACGTATATCTTCTCGCGCTGCTTCTCCGCAAATCTGAATGCGAACACCACCGAGCATATTGCAACAACAGCGCAACCGATGACGAGGACGATGCAGAACAGGCGTATCTGGCTGAACGAGGTCTCGATATTCTTCAATGACTTGAATTCCATTTTTCTTTTCGTTGTATTGTTCATGAATGACTATATTTTCTTGAATCCGCTCTTGATGAGCCTTCCGGCACGTCCTGCCACATTTCCAGCCGTTGCTCCTGCGATGCTTCCGCCCAGTGAGCCTGCCGTGTTCACGTTCCGGTTGTAGTTGCCGATGCCGCCACCTGCCTGTATGATCCAGCCTGCCACGGTCGGTATGGTGAAGTAACCTATGATTCCGATGATGAGGAAAACGATGTAAACACCGTTGTTTGCCTCAATGGAAAAGTTCGGGTCGTTCTGCAATGCCTCGATATCGTTTTGCAGCATCAGCACCTGTATCTTGGCAAGGATGGTACTGAACAAGTCCGAAACGGGTAGCCAGAGATAAATCTGTATGTACCTGCAGAACCATTGCGTCAGCGTGGACTGGAATCCGTCCCATACTGATATGGCGAAACAAAGCGGTCCGAGGATGGACAGGACGATGAGGAAGAATGTCCTCAGCACGTCTATGACCAGTGCAGCGGCTTGGAACAGCAGCTCCAGCAGTTCACGGAAGAAATCACGGATGCTTTTCTTCATGCTGTACATGCCACGCTCCACATACATTCCCGCCATTGTCACCACGTCGCCGGGTGACCAGCCGAGTTCGTCAAGCTGCTTGTCAAACTCCTCGTTGCTCACAAGGTATGCGGTTTCCGGATTGCGTTTCATCGCCTCATACTCCAGTTTGTCTTTCTGCGCCCGGTATTCATTCATGTCGAAGGTCTGTGTCTCCAGCATGGAATGTGTACCTTGCACGATGGGACTCATCACGCTGTTGAGCGTACCGAGCACGATGGTCGGGAAGAACATGATGGCAAGTCCGATGGCAAACGGACGGAGCAGCGGAAATACGTCTATCGGCTCTGCCCTTGACAGTGACTGCCAAACCCTCAGGGCGACATAGAACAGCGCCCCAAGTCCTGCAAGTCCCTTGGCGATGTCCGTCATGTCGGAACACAGCGGCATCATCTCGTCATACAGGGAGCGCAGTATCTGGTGAAGATTCTCGAAATCCATAGGCTACCAGTATTTCTCGTTTGACTTGCCGTAGAGTCCCATGATGCGGTCGAGGTCGTTTTTCTTCTTGGCACGCAGATAACTCACGGAAATGTTCTTGTTGGTATAATAGCTCACGAGATTGCGGTAACGCTTCATCTTCGAGTAGCAGCGTTCCACCACGTCCATTCGCTCCTTGTCCGTCATGGAAAGGGTCGTGATGTTCACCACATTCTTCAGTTCTGTCAGCACATCGTTGCTTTCCTCCAGCAGTTTGGTGTAGCCGAAGCCGATGGCGGAGAGTTCCTCCACGGAAAAATTGTCATCGTGCATCATCTTCTGGTAGTTGTTGATGTAGATGTCCGTGATGTCACCCACCATGAGGATGGTCTGCTGCACCTTGCGTGCATCCTTGACGAGGTTGTTCACCGACTTCAGCGCATCGTAGTACTTCTTGCCCTGCTCGTAAATTTTCACGGTCTCCTTGAAGTTGTTGATCATGTTCTGAGCCGTCGAAGACGTGTGGACGATGTTGTTGGACGAGTTGATGATACTCTGCGCAATGTTGGTAGGATCTATGACAGACCACTGTGCGCTTGCCTTTCCTACCATCAGCAGGAACAGGCAGATTGTCATGATTACTTTTGTTCTCATTTTTACTTTTGGATTAAGTGGATAATGAATTTACTTGTTCTCTTGTTTGTCCTCTGCAAGCTGTCGGATAGCAACTTCCATGTCGTCACCGAGTTTCTCCGCCAATGCCCTTACCTCCAGTTTCTCACTTTCCTCAGTCGTATAGGCGAGATATTCCTGCGTGGACACCTCTGTGGCATATACTGCCGACTGCGTTCCGCCAAGTCCTATCCATACTTCCTTGTAGAGACGTGAGGGGTCGTTGGACTGGTTGATGGAGAGAATCTGCGACTTCTCCTTTTCCGTCAATCCGAGCAATGACTGTATCTGCTCGAACTTGTTCATGAACTTCCTCTGGTCAAGGAGTATCTTGCAGTCTGAGTTGTTGATGATACTGTCCTTCACGATAGCGGAGGATATGATGTCCTCGACTTCCTGCGTCACCACAACCGCCTCACCGAAGAACTTTCTGACCGTCTTATAGAGATACTTGATATAGGAAGCCATGTTTGCCGAAGCTATCGCTTTCCATGCTTCTTCTATCACTATCATCTTACGGATGCCTTTCAGGCGGCGCATCTTGTTGATGAACAACTCCATGATGATGATGGTCGTGACCGGGAACAGGATTGGATGGTCCTTGATGGAATCAATCTCGAAAACGATGAACCGCTTGTGCAGCAGGTCAAGCTCCTTGTCTGAGTTCAGCAGATAGTCGTACTCGCCACCCTTGTAGTAAGGTTCCAGCACGTTGAGGAATCCGTCTATATCAAAATCTTTCTCACGGACTTTCTTTTCTTCCAGTACCTTGCGGTATTCCGTTCCCACAAACTCATAGAAGGTATTGAAGCATGGAACGATGTCGTTTTCCTCTTTCAGTTTACCGATGTAGAGCGACACGGCATTCGACAAGGCTACCTCTTCCGCTCGTGTGGCAGGCTCGTTGTCCTTCTTCCAAAGCGTCAGGAGCAATGTCTTGATGCTCTCTCGCTTCTCGATGTCAAATACCTTATCCTCGGTGAAAAAGGGATTGAACGAGATGGGACTCTCATCCGTATAGGTATAGTAGATACCGTCCTTTCCGCCTGTCTTTCTGTTGATCATCTCGCAGAGTCCCTGGTAGGAGTTTCCCGTATCGACCAAGACCACATGCGTGCCTTGCTCGTAATACTGTCTGACGAGGTGGTTCATGAAG
>OKRS01001738.1_pt1 | contig 13855 bp, 6 predicted proteins | sample 1601191 | NCBI WGS metagenome assembly OKRS01 (sample SAMEA3541509, study PRJEB24748) | human gut metagenome | biome: human gut; feature: human-associated habitat; material: faeces | place: China | collected 2012
GAGACGCAGCAAAACAGAAGTTCGATGCATCAAGCAAACTGATGCCATTGAGCCAGATTATTGAGACACTCTCGAACGGAGAGTGGGACAGTTTCATTAGCAAAAGAACGGATCAGGAGTTTCAAATCTCCATCCCGGTCGGAACGCTTGGCGGTCAGTTTGACCTTGTGGTTGAATACAATCAGGTCAAATTCACTTACGAGATGAAGGTCCAGTTTACGCAGAAGACCAGATTCCGTCTCTTTGAATCTCTCCCTTCTCCGGAGTATTCTTTCCAGCAGAAAGTGAAGCTTGTCTTCATAGACCTGAATACACCATGGACGGACTTCGGCACATTGCAGGATATGCAGGAACTTAAGAACAAGGCGTTGTCTTTGCCTATATCTCCTGCAATGTCCATAGAACTTCAGCAGGATATTTGGGATCAGTATATTGAAGCCCAGTCGCAGATGGTCGACAGGTTGTTGGAACCATACAACTGTATAGGCGAACCAGAACTGACAAAGGAGCAGGCCCGAAATGGAGACGGCGTTTTCCGCTATCGCCTTGACTTCCGCCTTCAGGCCGAAAACCATGGCGAATATGATGACCTCCAGCAATCTCTTAGGGATGACCTTGGCATTGAAGCCGAGTTTGACAGTGACGGTGTGGCTTTCATGAAGTTGGACGATGTCTCCAGAGGTCTTGACACCGTCATCAAGCGTAATTTCAAGGAGCGTTATGAGAGGAACCCGAAGATAGGTTGCATTGTCCCCATCAGACCTTTCACCGTAGCGGAGAAACTGGGTGAGACTATAGGGGACAGCGCTGTTCTTGACCAGCGTGGTATATACATATATGCCGCTCCCAAGCAAGGCGCTCTTCCGGGACTGCTTGAAAAAATGAAAGCGGCGGGTTATGAACCTGTCGGTGTAAGGACGAGATATGATATCGCCGGGGTGGACAATCTGTTCCAGTCTGAGCATGTCGAGAAGTACTCGCTCACATTCTCATCCGATGGCAAATTCCAGAAAAAGAATGCAGAAAGGGAGATGGTGCTTCCCGAACCTGTCAACAAGGAGGAAACCAACGAACATTATTTTCAGATAGAGAAAGGCTGGCGCGAGGATTACGATCTGGACCAGCTGCTGATGCTCAAGTCGCTTCAGTACATCTACGGAAAAGAAAATGTCCGTCAGAGTGCCTCCATCAGATTCCGACCTGTTGAGTGGATAGAGCCTACAGAGAATGACGGAGGATTCACCGACGATGAGTGGAAGGATATCAACAAGGACCTTTTTGCCTTGGAATGGTATGACAAGTCTTGTGCGAGCGAGACCGATTTCGGCATGACCATTTTCTTCGACTTCGAGACTGAGGAAGAGATGAAGCAGAAGTTCTCTGACCTTCAGAGCATCAACAAGTATGCTATCATGAAATCTCCGCTTGACCCTGATTTCGGATTCAAGGTCACTACCAGTATCCTTGCGAAGAAGACACAGCAGCAGATATTCCGTGAAAATCTGGATAAGCTCAATGGAGCAGAGTTTGTGTATGACTATCAGCCGGAAGTCGAGGAAGGGGAGAAGCCCAAGAAGGCAAAACATATTTTCGTTGGAAAACTGAATTCTTACGAGTCATCATCTGACCACCTTGTGCTTTATATTCCCAACAAGTACAAGGAAGAGCAGGAAGCAGCCAAGGAAGCACTTGCGTTCATCGCAAAGCATCCTCGCATTCCATCCATTCATGCCAATCTTGCCGGTGACCGCGCAAAGATTGATTGGCTCAAGGAAGCCATGCACAAGCTCAGAACAACCGGCTCATGGGAGCCTAATACCAGTGTGGTCAATGACAAGATCAAGGAGTTCATCTTTGACTCCTCGAAAGCCGAACCGGTATTCAGGTATCTCAATTCAACTATACAGGAGACACCGGAATTCAAGGATTTCGACAAGACGGCAATCCTTTCCCTCAATCCTTCCCAAAAGGAAGCGGTGTTGAAGGGTGTTGCCTCCAGAGATCTCTGTATGCTTCAGGGGCCTCCGGGCACAGGCAAGACCACTGTTATTGCCGAGCTGATATGGCAGCATATCCGTGAGAATCAGAACAGCAGGCTTCTCCTTACCTCCGAGACCAACCTGGCTGTGGACAACGCACTTGAAAAGTTGATGAACGGCAAGGCAGCCAATCCGGAAATGGCCCGTTATCTGACTCTGATCAAGCCACTCCGTTTCGGCCGGGCGTCAAAATTCGAAGAAGAAGGAAAGAGGTACTCTATAGAAAGAATAGAGAAATGGGTGGACGGCACCAACTTCCAGGACGGGTATGACGATGAACAGCTCTCGGAGGAGAACATCGAATCAATGCTTGATGAACCGGAAGAAGGCGTGGTAGAGGATAATGTGATCCAGAACTGGATGCGCGCCATAGCTTTCAGGAGTGAAAGCAATCCACGTTACCGAGATGTTCTGAAGGATTGGCAGGTCGGGCTTGCTCAGCCTGATATTGAAACTAGAAGTCAGTTCCGCGACCTGTACTTCAAGCATGTCAATGTGGTCGGCAGTACCTGCAGCTCTACCGGAAGCCCGGCATTCATGACTGAATACCTGAAAACCTTCAGAGGCCTTTCTGATGAGGAGATGAAGGCTGTGCGGAAGCATCTTTACTGGCTCAAGAACTCCGATTCGGACGACAACAAGGAGCGAGTGGTGAACATGCTAGCCACAGACCTTGAAATCACCGCTGACACATATTCCGAACTCAGGTCTGCGGTCAGCTCTGCTTGCAACGTCGCATTTGACACGGTAATAATGGACGAGGCCAGCAAGGCCACACCTCCGGAACTACTGATGCCATTGTGTTTCGGCACCAAGTCCATAGTTATCGGTGACCATCGCCAGCTTCCTCCGATGCTTAACGAGAGAAGCTTCCGCGAAGCTCTCCTGGATCTCGGAACGGAAAAGGCAGAAAGCCTGGCGGATGAGATAGACCGGTCTTTTGTGGATACTTCGCAGTTCAAGAGGATGATTCTCAATCCTCAGGTATCCCCGACAATAAAGGCGACTTTCAATACGCAGTACCGTATGCACCCGCATATCAATGATGTCATAAGTCAGTTCTATGAGAATGACGAATGCGGTGGCCTTCGCTGCGGGCTTGACCCGAAAAAGGTTGATTCTCCGGACCTTTCTGATCCTCAGAGCCGTTACCATGGTTTTTACAGTGAAGGTTTCATCTCCCCGGATGTCCATACCATATGGGTAAATGTGGATTCTCCTGAATCGACTGACGGGTCCTCGAAGATAAACCTGACGGAAATAGATGCCATTAACAAGGTCATCTCCTTGCTCAAGAAATCCTCAGGTTTCGACAGTTATATGAAACACTGGGACTCACTTGAAAGCGAGGCCAAGAAGAAAGAAGAGAAAGAGATAGGTGTGATAAGCTTCTACGGCAAGCAGGTCAGGAAGATTCGTGAGTCCGTGCTTCCTTTCGCCAAACGGAATGGCATCCGTATTAAGATGAACACCGTCGACAAGTTCCAGGGTATGGAAAGGAATATAGTCATCGTATCCACGGTACGCAGCGACAAGTCAGACAGGGGCAATGGTGTGATAATACCCAACAAGGAGTCAGGCTTCGCGAAGTCTCCGGAACGTCTGAACGTTGCCCTGTCCCGTGCAAGACGGCTCCTTATTGTAGTAGGAAATAAGGACTTCTACTGTAAGATTAAGGACAATGACGGTAATTATCTATACAGGAACGCAATCAGGGAAATTGAGCGTTCGGGTAGGGTGATTGACTATAAGGATTTGAGAAATGAATAAATACAGTATAGAATTCTACAACAAGGTAGCAGGAAGGAAGAAACTCTCAGAGGTCTTTCTTGGATATCAGAGTTATCTCTGGAAAAGTTCGGAAGTCAGCTATTCCGCGGACTGTACTGAGGCCATGCCGTTGAACATGTTCGATAAGGTGATATGCGGCATCCTTGAACTTGACGGAGCGGTGTCAGCCGAGAGGATAGGGGAAATACTTGGGCTCAATGTCATTTCGAATGAGGATAACCATCAATATGCGGATACCGCGGAGATGGAGCTCCTTATGGATTCCCTTCGCTCGTTGGAGGAGTTCGGGATGATTCAGCAGGATCCTGAAACCGGGAAGTTTACCCTTTCCGTTCAGGGAAGTGAATATGCTGGAACCGGGAAAAAATTCAAGACGACAAGCAACAGCGGGTTCAATGTCTTTTATGACATCACTTCCGGCAATCATGCAAAGGCCAAGGAAGTGTTCCAAAACCTCCCTAACATAACTCGCCCGGGATTCTTCTCATCAGCGGCAATGAGAGATGAGTATCAGGACGAAACTGCACTGAAGTCCTTCATCCACGAGCAGCTGCCTGATATCTATGATCCCGAAAAGGGGAATTCCTTTACCAACATCGCTGTCGACGGCATAAAGGAAAAGATGGTGAAGGTGTACTTCGCTGTCCTGTATGACCTTCAGGAGAAATCTTACCGTCTCATCGGATTCCTCAATTCGGATGAGGACACATATGTGGAGAATGATTTCTTCACTGACGCCGTGAACGGCAACCAGCACCTACTTGACACAATTGTATCGATGTTCGTTGAACATCAGCAGGTAAACACAGAAGCTGTGAGCGAACTTCAGGAAGAATTCGTCCAGGCCGCATGCGATGCTCAGGGCCAGTATGATTTTAATAAATACAATAATGAGGATCCTCAGCCAGTGGCTGATGCCTTCTCCAATGAGCGGAGTCTTTTCGAACATGAATGCTTCTGGAACAGTATTCCGGACTTTATTCCTGAAAACATCTCCAAGGTGTTCTTCAACTTCGATGAGCTAAATGCGCCGATGCTGATCAATCTTCAGAAACTTGCAATCTCAAGACCGGACCTGTATATGTTCATCCTGTACAGAACGACAGACCAAAGTTTCAATGATTATGACGGAAAGACCTTCTTCTTCAAGGCGACCGGCACGGCATCCAACGTGTTCTGTTGCACCGAAAAAGCTGTCTTTGACTATGCCCCCTTCATCATTGAGGGCCACAATGACCGTTCAGTCACAATGGTTCATAGGAATGTCGAACCGACCATCAACCTTATGAAGCTTGAAGGTAATTTTGCACAGGCGTTCGTTCCAAAACTCTTCGAAGATACCATGGCCTTCCTTGATGGAGAATTTGAAGGTAAGAAGGGAGAGCTTGAGTCAATCATGAACTGCGATGCGAGCCTGATGGTCTTTAAGGATTGGGCAGATGAGGGCAAATTGCAGCAGGTATCGTCACGCAAGCTTGAGGTATACAACGAAGCCAAGCGGAAGAACGAAGATAAACTGCTGGATGTCTTCTCCAAGATAACCGGAGAATGCGATGTGGAGAGCATCCAGAAAATAGAACTCATAGGCATCTGGAAAAACAAGATAGACAAGCTGGCCGCCAATGCAGATGCGACTTATATCCGGTTCAACGAGGCTGTTTCCGCATTCAGGTCCGGCCTGCGTGAAAGGGAACAGTTCATCAAGGATGAGCTGATGGCAAAGACTTTCATCATTGATACGAACTCCCTTTTGAACAGTCCTGATATTGTTAACAAGATTGGCAGGAAAGACCGGATTGTTATACCGCTGATGGTATATGAAGAACTTGAGAAACTCAAGTCCAAGCTTGCTGGCCAGGAGGAAGGAGAAAATGCTCGCATAGCACGCAAGAATATTGACGTCCTTCGCAAGAAAGGGAAGAGACTTTCTATCGAAAAAGGTAAATTTGCCCTTCTTCCTGCAGAATTGCAGCTCAACAAAACCAACCCGGACAATTTGATTCTTGCCGTTGCAATAGCCCACGCTGACGCCAATCCTTTCCTGGTTACCAGTGATGAGGGGCTCCAGTCGAAAGCTGCAGTAGAGGGAATTTCCTCTATTACCGCAGAAGATCTCAAGTCAAAGATTGAGACAGAAGCGGCACCAAAGATAGATGTCATAGAGAACAATGATGGGGTTCAGGAAGGGACTGGGACTGCTTCGTACCTGCAAGTTTATTATGACCTGAAGAAGGATGGCAAGCCGGTAACGGCCCAGAAATACGAGAAGGCTCTTAAAAGGGCCGGCATAGACTACAAGGATTCCGGATACAGGACTTTCGAAGAGTATTGCAACTCTCTTCCTGAATTCCGCGTCAAGATTGCAAGCAATGGTTTCACATATGTAAATCTCAAGTGATATGTCAAGATACGAAAGCTCAAGATTCGTCAAGGATCCCAAGATAATGAACAAGGAGGTGCTCCGGAAAGCATGTGACAAGCTCGGCTGGAAATATGTCGAGCGCGGTGAAGATTTCCTCGTGACACACCTGAACAGGGGAGAAGAGCTGTACGGCGAGTATGCGCTCAAGCTTCATGAAGGCCAGGTGACATATAACAGTTACTACCTCAGGAATGGGGGCGAGCTGGTCTCCGAACTGCAGTCGGTTTTCTTCCCTCTGAATGTCGAATATGCCAGGGATTCTGTCATTTCGTCATTCAAGGCTAACGGATTCACCTATAAGAAGAACTATTCGTTCAAGCCTACGGATGAAATTGCTGACATGTTCAGCATGGTAGGATTCACGCAGCTTCCCGGAGAGGCGGAGCAACGTTACGAGATCGGTTTCAAGATTCTTAAGGACGGCACGGTGATAACGGACTCTAATTATCTACCTGACGATGTGAATGACAAAGCACACAAGTCCATGGACCACCTTCAGGAATTGTTCGGGCGTGAACGGATAATGACAAAGAAACCGGAGTATGATGCTTTCATTCGTGAACACGGCCTCAAGTCATCAGTTGATCACATAAGTAACAAAAGATAGTTATGACATCAGTATACGAAGAAATTAAGTCAATGCTCAGCGCAGGCTTCCCGCTGATTTATCTTGCAACTACGGAGTATAACCGCGTGATGCAAAAAGTTCGTTCGATATGCTTCTCCATGGGATATAAGTTCCATACATGGGATGCCGTGGACGGCTTGAGAACGCATGTGTGCAATGCTGGATATAAACTCCAGGATGTCAGACAGCACGAGGAACATGATAATACCGAAGATCCGTATACCCTCCTTGAATATTTTCGCAAAGGACTGGTCGAGCAGGGAGACAAGACTCCTGAGGTGTTCCTTCTTGAAGATTTCCATAAAAATTTCAGTGGAAGAAAGTTTCCTGAGATTCTCCGAAAGCTCTCCTTCGAGTTGAAGGACTGCAACAAGCATATCGTTTTCCTTTCTCCATACGCACAGTTTCCAGAGGAACTTGACAAGTACATAACTCTGAAGACAATCCCACTCCCAGACAAGGATGATCTCATGATCCGTCTGGATGCGGTTGCGGGCAGGGATGCCAACATTAATCCTGACCTCAAGAAGTATATGATTGATTCAGCCCTGGGTCTTACCGACACGGAAGCGGACCTCGCGTTCAGACTTGCCAAAGAAAAGGTTGGACTGAACAGAAAGGAAGCCATTGAGGTTATTGCCAGTGAAAAGGAGCAGATAATCAAGAAGGGAGGCATCCTTGATTATATCAAGGTCGATTCAAAAATGGAGGGCACCGTCGGAGGACTGGACAACCTCAAAGCATGGTTGATGCAGAGGAACAAGGCATTCGAGCTGCGGGCCAAGGAATTTGGTCTTAAGGAGCCGAAAGGAATCCTTCTTCTTGGCGTCCCGGGTTGTGGAAAGAGCCTTACAGCGAAATGCATCGCCGCCGATTGGAAGCAACCTCTGCTCAAGTTGGATATAGGCAAGATATTCGGAGAGTATGTTGGCCAGAGCGAGAACAACATCCGTGAGGCTATCGCGACAGCCGAAGCAGTTGCTCCTTGTGTCCTCTGGATTGACGAGATTGAGAAAGGTTTGAATGTCAGTGGCGAAGGAGATGGAGGAACGTCTTCCAGAGTGTTCTCAACTATTCTCACGTGGATGCAGGAGAAAACGAAACCTGTTTTCGTCGTTGCTACGGCCAATGATATCAGCCAGCTCCCTCCGGAGCTTCTGCGAAAAGGAAGGTTTGATGAAATCTTTTTCGTTGACCTCCCGACAAGGGATGAAAGGAAGAACATCTTCAAGATCCATCTGGAGAAAAACCGGATGAACTGTACGAACATAGATTTCGACAAACTCGCAGACAGTTCAAAACTCTTCAACGGAGCAGAGATTGAGGAGACGGTCAAGGAGGCGATGTTCATAGCCTATGTGAACAACCCATATAGCCCTCAAATGACTACCGCCAACATTATCAAAGCTGCTTCAAATGTAGTCCCGCTGGCAAAGACCATGAAGACGAAGATCGACAGCCTACGTGACTGGGCCAAGACAAGAGCACGTCTGGCCAGCAACATGGAGAATATCGAGGAGGTCGACGGCTCAGTCCGTATACCTATGACCTCAAGGGAGAAGCAGGAGGATATATTCTGATTGTATGCCTATGAATGATGTGAATTTTGAAGCGCTGTTTGAAGCGTATGAAAGCCAGTCTCCGGTATCAGCCAAAGTGATTGAAAGGCAGGAGACAGGATTCAAGGTTAATCTTTTCGGGCTGGAGGCATATATGCCGGGATCTGAGGCCATGGACAAAAATGCCGTCCGTGAAGGGGATGATCTTGAGGTGCAGATAGTCAAGATGAATCCTGGCAGGAACAACATTGTCGTTTCCAATCGCGCTGCGGTTGGTGAGCGAATGGTGAAGGAACGTGAGGCTATGCTGGACAGCATGGAAGTCGGCCAGATACTAAACGGACGCGTCAAATCTATAGCAGATTATGGCGTTTTCGTCAGTGTTGGTCCTGTCGATGGACTTGTCTATATCCAGGATGTGTCCTGGGAGCGGTTCACAAATATTCGCGATGTGGTACAGGAGGGTGACGATGTGAAAGTCAAGGTTATGTCAATTACCGAGAAAAAAGGTAAGAGACTTTTATCCTTGAGCATCAAGGAGGCAACTGACAATCCTTGGAATCTGGTAAATCCAAAGGATTATGAAGGCACTGTCGTCGAAGGAGAAGTCGTCAGTATCTCTCCTGCTGGGGCATTTGTGAAAGTGGGGCAGCTTCAAGGCCTTCTTCATAAATCCGAGATTTCCTGGGGGAAGGTTGCTGATCCGAAAGAATTTTTTACCGTGGGACAGACGATAGAGGCCATGGTGGTCTCCGTGAATGTTGAAAAGCGCCAGATGGCGCTCAGCATGAAAGCCCTTCACACCGATCCATGGAACCAGTATATCTCTGATGAAATCATCGGAGAGTCATATATGGGAACGGTAACCAAGATACTTGCTTTCGGGCTGCTTGTTGAGATATTCCCGGATGTTGAAGCCCTGCTTCACAAGAACAGCCTTCCTAAGGAGGTCCGAAAACTGGCAAATTTCGGTGGGCTTTATGCCGTAGGCGACACGATTCCTGTCAAGGTCAAGACTATTGATGAGGTTAAACGGAAGATAACCTTGGATCTGTCCAATGAAGAAGATGTAAAATCTGAAGTTATGCACGAAGAAAGAATATTACAAGCAAAGCCGATTGAACAAGACATGCCGGATTCTAGCCCTGCGACTTCTGCAGGGGTGGTCTCTAGCGCTCAAGCGGTTCCTGCACCTGCGACTCCAAAGCAGGTTGAACTGGCAGACTTCCTATATAAGTTCAGCGAGGATGACGGGTTCAAGTTTCTTACTCACGATATAAAAACAGCTGGGATTGACTTGATAGATTACATCGATCTTTGTAAGGGTCGGCTCATGGACTGGAAGAGAAGACATGAAATTCCGGAGGAATTGTTCCAGTTGATACGCGGATTCATCTTCGGTAAAGGCTGGACGGGCTATGATGGGGAGGAACATGCTGTGTATTGTACTTCTGACGACTGGGTCGATTATTATGATGAAAATAACGAGCATCCGATGCTTGGCGATCAGTTCTCTGGCGAAGTGGACATTTTCAGGAATTCAATCAGATGGCGTTCCGGGAAACTCGAGAAGTATCTTTTCTCGCTGAAAGAAAAATACCCGCGGCTCCAGATAGATATTGACAGGAGTGTAAAGGGAGCTGACTTCTACACGTATACCAGGAATATCCGTCTTGCTATTGAAGAAATCCTCAGTAGCATGCAGGATTTTGCTGAAGGCCACAATATAGTCCATGTAGGATTCCAGCAGGAAGATCTTTCGGATGGCTATTTCCGAGCTGTACTTACATTCGAGCAGGAGGGCTCATTCCCAAGTCACGATTTCGAAAGGGACAGAAGAAAGTTGGAATCCGGTGGCGGGACAATGGATAATATTAAAAATGCACTTGAAGGCTATGCTGACTGGGCTGTCGAATCAAAGTGGCTGGATCAGGAGGCTCCAAGCAGATGGACAATCCTGGGAGAGACATCCGGGACCGAGCCAATACCATCAGCAAAAGGCTTTAAGCATATCATATCAATAGTACACAAGGACAGCGATTTATGATATACCTGATAGACGATACACCACAATCACAAATAAGTACATTCCTTAATTTGGAAGACTATTCGGACATTCTGGACCGAAGAGAGGACCTGTCTTTGGAAGATGCCGACTATCTTATGGATGCCGACTGCATATTGATACATACATCATATCATAACAGATCAGTCCTGAACAAGATTCGGGAGACTGTCTGCGATTTCGGAGACAATGTGCCGCTCGTCATGTTCAGTGACAGTGACCTCCCAGAGCCGGTGTTTGATGGAGAGAACAGGAACTTCATAGAAACATTCAAGAAAAATGTGATGTATTCCATGCTACCTGGTTTCCTTCAGTATTACAGGGGAAGTGGCAAAGCCGACCTCAATGTCCTTGCCTATGGTGAACAATGGATTCGGAAAGAGGTCAATACAATGGCGTCTAAGCTCCTTTCAAAAATAATGTTCTTGAAAGGAGACAGTCCGCTTGACAAAGATGACATCGATGCTGAATCCCTGATGACTATCCTGAATCTCTCTCAACCGGAGATAGGGGTGACCCTGTATGACATTCTGGAGGATGAGCAGACGGTGAAAGAGTTCAGGGAAAATATAAATGCAATAACGGAAAGCTTCAATACATATGGCAAAAACGTATATCATTGGAAGTAGTATATGGCAAAATATGGCTGACAGTCTGGGGGCGGAACTCGTTCTGTTTCCAGATCAGCCGTTGAAAAGTGAGAAAGAGATACACGACTATCTGGTGGCCCGTCTAACCGAGATACCTGCAGTGGTTGTCTTTGACATGACAGAAACCCCTGGACTCTGTCTGGAAATGGCGATGCACCTCAGGCTGTCCCGCGCCCAATATGGAGACGGGAGCCTATGCCCGCTGGTCTTTGTTTCGGATATGCCTTTGACATCCTTCCTGTCCTATGGACAGAGCCAACTTTTCCTTACCGAGGGCGTATATCTCTGCGCTCCGTCTGATCTGGCTTCAAGGATGGATGACTTCAGACCTCTTTCTGTCTCGAACTATAGGAGCGGCTTCCTGGACAGGATATATATCCGGAAGCCGGAAGGCAGTAATCACTCCCTGGCGAACCAATGGGGCGCAAGCAGGCTTTATCGTATAGTAAGCGGGAAGGAGATCACGCCTGAAGAATATAAGGACTTCAAGGATGTCCAGAAAGAGTTATACTACAAGTACATTCTGAACAGGATCTCAAAGCCGTTCTCGGGACCGGCATATGCCATGAACGAGAAGGTGCAGGAGAGCGTTCGCAAAAAGATACTTCTTATCGACGACGAAGCCGACAAGGGATGGGCAAAAACCATTGAGAAGATATTCCCTTCTTCTGACTTTAACCCACAGAGGGACGTGATCTGTGAGAAGGCCGCCGACTACGATAGCCTTTCTGAAGAGGCTCGAAGGAAGATTGAGACCGGAGGATATGATCTGTTTCTACTGGATCTTCGCCTGAACGGTGCGGTAGAGGATTCTCAGACAGAGCCGACCAAGATGTCCGGATACAAGGTCCTGGAAAAGATTAAGTCTTTAAACAAGGGCAATCAGGTAATAATGCTGACTGCGTCAAACAAGGCGTGGAATCTGCGGGCTCTTCTCAATCCACTTGATGGTGCAAGCGGATATTTTGTCAAAGAATCCCCCGAATATGAATTCTCTGACGAGTTCTCCATTGCTAATCTCGAGTCCTTCAAGAGAGATGCTCGTCTCTGCTTTGAGAGAGGATACCTGAAGAGATACTGGGATTTCCTACAGAACGTCAAGGGGCTGGCCTCAAACTCTACCATAGGCAGGGAAGTTAAGGAACTGCTGAAAGAAGTTGCAACACAGCTGGAGATTTCTTTCGGCCTGTGTGCTCAGGCCGATAACCCAACACAGTACAGGTATGCGTTTCTCTCTTCCTTCCAGGTCCTTGAGACAATAGTGTCCCATTATTCATTTGATATGAGAAGGGGCGGAGAGAAAAGGGAACAATACCTATGGTTGAAGTACTCTTCCGGTTCTGAAAAGCAATGCGGGACCATCTCAAGAAAAGGTATCACGTACGAATGCAACCCGAAAAAGTTCTTTTCAAAGTCGAAAGGTTCATTTGGCCAAAGAGATAAACTTGCAGTACTTTTCCTTCAGGAATGGGGACAAAAGGACAACGGTCTGATTCATCTGATGGGTCAACTCATTATTGCCAGAAATTATTTCATCCACAGGGATGACACAAAGGTTAAAGATATCGAGTCACAGAGAAAGATGATTTTCAGTGATTTCATGTCGTACCGTGATTTCAATGATAGCACCTTGTTGTTCTCCGACAATGATATAAAAAACAGCCTTTACGAAGCATGTGTAAAGGGATGTATGTATGATAACGGTCATTTTATACTTCATCCCAATGTAGCTGACTGCAAGGCTGGTCCAAGCCTCCTGCTGGAATGCTTCATGAAGATTGTACCTCTTATTCGATGATATTATGAATCCAGTTTTTTCAGAATTGACCCAGGAGGAAAGGGCGGCCGTCATTGCAATCGGATGCGCCATCTGGGCCTCCCCAAATAAGGGCAGACTCAATCTGGCAGATCCCGAGGTCATCTCGTATGCAAAGGAATTTCTGTATACTGATGGCGACGGGGATGTCAATATATATGAACTCCGGGATATGCTTCAGATGGGGTGTGCGATGGACCAAAGCTTTTGCTATGACATAGTATCTGGTTTTGACCAAAGAAAGCAAGCAAGGCTCAGGGTGCTGTTCGGTAATCTCGCGGGGGATAACGCGTTCCGTGCGCTATTCGTGTCACAGGTTATGCAGAGGTGCGGCTTCGGCAGGCCGCAGGGGTGGGAGACAACTCCTCCCAGGCAGGAAAATTATGGGCTTGAGGAAGACGAGGCCCCTATCACTGAAATAGATTCCAAACCCTTTGTCAGGTTATGTGCTGTAAGCCACGTGCGTGAGATACCCGGAAAGATTCAACATATACAGGTTGAAGGTGAGAATGAAACACGCCTTCTCCCAGTTGAATTCCAGGCGTGGCGTGAGAAAGGGATATGCCCAGCTAATGGCCTGGTCGGAATCATCTGCGAAAAAGTTGAGACAGAAGAAGGTACTTTGTGTGTAGTCGTCTTCAGCAACATTGCTTGTATTGGAGTACTCGAAGATGGGCTTGAACATATAGAGGAGTATCAGTACATAAGCAAGCAGGTCAACAACAGGATACTGTCATATGACAGGAATGGTGAAAGAATGCAGAATCTTCTGCGTGGTGAATATGAGGAGCCCCTTGCAGAAAAGAAATCCACCAAAAAGGGGGATAAAACAATCCGCTACTATGCCACGAAACAGGATCGGCTTGAATATGGGCGAATGGTTTG
>OKRS01001740.1_pt1 | contig 13847 bp, 15 predicted proteins | sample 1601191 | NCBI WGS metagenome assembly OKRS01 (sample SAMEA3541509, study PRJEB24748) | human gut metagenome | biome: human gut; feature: human-associated habitat; material: faeces | place: China | collected 2012
AACGCTCAAGGAAAAGGCTACGTGTCAAATTAAGAGTAATGAATGAAAGAAGTCAATCACTTTTGTGGTTGCTTTTTTCGTAAAAAATTGTCTAACTTTTATACATTCAGGTCATTTGTCTGGGTAAAAAAGTGGTATAATAACTCTTGCTAAATCTTTATTTTGGAGTACACATGGCTAAGTCAAAAAATACTATTGAAAGTCGGATAGATTACTCGATTCTCCTGCCAGTTCTCATATTGCTACTGGTTGGCCTGGTTTCGATATTTATCGCGACAAATTTTGATTATCCAAAGAATCTCGTGCAAGTCATTTCTCAGCAAGTACTATGGATTTTTCTAGGTTCAGTACTTGCTTTTGTTGTCATGTTATTTAATACAGAGTTTCTTTGGAAGGTAACCCCCTGGCTCTATATTTTCGGTCTGGGGCTTATGGTTCTACCTCTCGTTTTCTATTCCCCTGCTTTGGTAGCCTCGACGGGAGCGAAAAACTGGGTAAGTATTGGATCAGTTACTCTTTTCCAACCATCTGAATTTATGAAGATATCCTACATCCTTTTTCTATCGAGAATAGGTGTTTGGGCTAAGCAAGGTAAGGAAGTGACCAACCTTCAGGATGACTGGTTATTGCTCTTCCAATATGTTGCAGTCACACTCCCTGTGTTAGGTTTACTGGTTCTTCAAGGAGATATGGGGACTGCCTTAGTCTTTCTGGCTATTTTAGCTGGTATCGTAGTGGTTTCGGGGATATCCTGGCGTATTATCTTGCCGGTAGTTCTAGCTTTTGCAACAGGATTAGCCTTGTTTGTAATGGTATTTACCACAGATTGGGGTAAGGAAGCCATGCTCAAGATGGGGGTGCAAACCTACCAGATTAACCGTATCTCAGCTTGGTTGGATCCTTTCACTTATGCAGATGGTATCGCCTTTCAACAGACACAAGGGATGATTTCGATTGGTACTGGAGGAATCTATGGTAAAGGCTTTAATCATCTAGAGTTGAACGTACCGGTTCGTGAGAGTGACATGATTTTCACAGTCATTGCGGAAGATTTTGGTTTGGTAGGCGGTGGATTGGTTCTTTTAACCTATCTCTTCCTTATTTACCGCATGTTGCGAGTGACGTTCAAATCTAACAACCGTTTTTATACCTTTATTTCGACAGGCTTTATCATGATGATTGTCTTCCATATTTTTGAAAATATTGGGGCAGCAGTTGGGATTCTTCCTTTGACAGGTATTCCTTTGCCCTTTATTTCTCAAGGGGGATCATCGCTCATCTCTAACTTGATTGGTGTTGGTTTGGTGCTTTCAATGGCTTATCAGACTAACCTCAACGAGGAAAATAAAATTCTCCTGGCTATGTCTCGTCGTATGCGTACGACTGGAACTAGTCAAGTGCAACCTGTTTCTAAGAGCAAGTCTAAGAAAAACAAGCCTTCGAAGAGTGTTACCAAGGCCTCTCAAGAATTGGTCAAGGCTAAAGATAAGGTTGATAAGGCCACTGAGAAAATGCGTCAAACCATTTCTCAAAATACGCCAAGCATTCATCAAGGCAAGCGTCGTAAGGGTTCGAAAAAGAAACCGACACGTAAACATTAAGAGAAAACAAGTTGGTTAATCCAACTTGTTTTTCTTTGAAAAAAATTAAGGTCTGTGACCTTTTCTTTGCCCCTGCCTGTGGTATAATAGAAGTTGACTATTTTGAAAAGGGGTTTGCTATGATAGAGACAGCCAAACAGCAAGAACGTGCTATTTTAGTAGGTGTTGAATTGCAAGAAATAGAGCATTTTGACATGTCAATGGAGGAACTTGCCAGTCTTGCCAAAACTGCAGGAGCAGAGGTTGTAGCTAGCTATACCCAAAAACGTGAACGCTATGATAGTAAGTCTTTCGTAGGTTCAGGAAAATTAGAAGAAATTAAAGCCATGGTGGATGCGGATGAGATTACTACGGTCATTGTCAATAACCGTTTAACGCCTCGTCAAAATACCAATCTTGAAGCAGCATTTGGCGTAAAAGTTATTGATCGTATGCAATTAATTTTGGATATCTTTGCCATGAGGGCTAGAAGCCATGAAGGGAAACTTCAGGTTCACCTAGCTCAACTTAAATACATGTTGCCCCGTTTGGCTGGTCAGGGGATTATGCTCAGCCGTCAAGCAGGGGGCATTGGTAGCCGTGGACCTGGTGAAAGTCAGTTGGAGCTTAATCGTCGTTCGATTCGTAACCAGATTGCTGATATTGAACGCCAGTTAAAGATTGTTGAGAAGAACCGAGAAACCATTCGCGAAAAGCGTGTTGATTCAAGTACCTTTAAAATTGGTTTGATTGGTTATACTAATGCTGGGAAATCAACGATCATGAACCTTATGACGGATGATAAGCAATATGAGGCTAATGAACTTTTCGCGACCTTGGATGCAACGACTAAGAAAATTTACTTAAAGGATCAGTTTCAAGTGACCTTGACAGATACGGTTGGTTTTATCCAGGACTTGCCAACAGAATTGGTTGCTGCCTTTAAGTCAACACTTGAAGAAAGTCGTAATGTGGACCTTCTTTTGCATGTCATTGATGCGAGTGATCCTAATCACGAAGAGCATGAAAAGGTGGTCTTAGACATTCTCAAAGATTTAGACATGACTGATATCCCTCGCCTAGCAATTTACAATAAGATGGATGTAGCTGATAATCTAGTAGCCACAGTCTTTCCTAATGTTCGCCTCTCAGCACGTGACAAGGGAAGTCGTGAGGCCCTCAGAAGACTCTTGATTGACGAAATTCAACAGATTTTTGAACCCTTTAGTATTAAGGTCCATCAGGATCAAGCTTATAAACTTTATCAATTGAGTCAATTAGCCTTGCTAGATAGCTACACTTTTGAGACAGAAGTGGAAGAAATTACAGGTTATATTTCACCGAAAAATAAATGGAAATTGGAAGAATTTTATGACTGATTATATGGATTTAGCTTTAAAATATGGTGGTTTTACAAGTTTAGATAAGGTCTATTTAGAAAATACCTTGTCAGACCTTTCTGACTGTCAAAAATTGGCTTTCATTACGCCACCACCAAGCGTGATTAATGCTTATTTTGCAGAGATTTACCAAAAACAATCTCCTGAAGCAGCGACGGATTACTACTTGGACCTTTCAAAGGAGTTAAACCTCTTTAACCCTGCACCATCTTTTGATGAGCGCAAGCCATTTATTCGCCTCAATTTGTCAGGAAAATCCTATGGATTTTGCTATGAAAATGCTGATGAGGTGGCTTTAGTCTTTGCCGAGCATTTAGAGGTTCCAACGGCCAGTATTTTGTTTGAGCTTGCTCAAGTTTTTCCGCAGTATAAGGTTTATCTTGAAGGCACTCAAATTAAGATGGCCAAGGTTGATTTTGACGAAGAAGTATTGGAAGAGTTAACACCTGAGACACAGTTACTTAGTCGTGTAACTAAGTTGAAGGGGAATGTCATTAAGTTGGCTAGCTTCAATCAAGATGAATTAGTGGAACTTTTGTCTCAATATAAAGGGCAAACTGTTTATTACGGCTTTGCTCAACGTGAATGCCTGGCTTATATTGTCCAGAAATAAGAAGAACGATAGATAGAAAGTATAGGAAGTCATGGAATTACAATTTTTAGGGACGGGTGCCGGGCAGCCCTCCAAGGCCCGTAACGTGTCGAGTCTGGTTCTGAAGTTACTCGATGAAATCAATGAGGTCTGGATGTTTGACTGTGGAGAAGGTACCCAACGTCAGATTTTAGAAACAACAATCAAACCTCGTAAAGTTAAAAAAATCTTTATCACACACATGCATGGGGACCACATCTTTGGCTTGCCTGGGTTCTTGGCTAGCCGTTCCTTCCAGTCAAGTGAAGAACAAACAGATTTAGAGGTTTATGGTCCAGTCGGTATTAAACAATATGTTATGACCAGTCTTCGTACCTCTGGAACACGCCTCCCTTACCATGTGCATTTTAAGGAAATTGATGAGCATAAGCTAGGCTTGGTTATGGAAAATGACAAGTTCGCTGTTTATGCAGATAAGTTGGATCATACCATTTTTTGTATTGGTTACCGTGTGGTTCAAAAGGATCTTGAAGGAACCTTGGATGCTGAGGCCCTTAAGGCAGCAGGTGTACCATTTGGTCCTCTTTTTGGTCAAATTAAGAATGGCCAAGATGTGGTTCTTGAAGATGGAACTAAAATCATTGCCAAGGACTTTATTTCCGCACCTAAGAAAGGTAAGGTTATCACTATCTTAGGTGATACTCGTAAGACGAATGCCAGTGTTCGTCTTGGCTTGGGAGCAGATGTCTTGGTCCACGAGTCTACTTATGGTAAAGGTGACGAAAAAATTGCCAAGAGCCATGGGCATTCAACCAACATGCAAGCAGCACAGGTCGCTAAAGATGCGTCAGCTAAACGTCTTCTTCTAAATCACGTATCAGCTCGTTTCTTGGGGCGTGATATCGGTAAGATGGCAGCAGATGCTAAAACAATTTTCGAAAACACCCACATCGTTCGTGACTTAGAAGAGGTAGAGATTTAATGGCTAAACAACGTATTATCGCTATTACTGGTGCCTCAGGTGGGCTTGCACAAGAAATTGTCAAGCAGCTCTCACCCAGTGATGGCATTATCCTCTTAGGAAGAGACAAGGATAAACTTGAGAAATGTTATCGCCATGTGGAAAATAAAACCTGCCTTGCCATTGACCTTAGAGATGACAATGCCATAAACGAAATGGTCGATTATCTCTATCAACGATTTGGACGTATTGATGTCTTTATCAATAATGCTGGTTTCGGTGAATTCAAGTCTTATGATAATTACACTAGCCAAGAGGTACGTGATATGTTTGATATCAATACCTTTGCGACGATGACCTTTTCACGTTTGATGGCTGAGAAAATGGTGGAGCAAGACCATGGTCATATCATCAACATCGCCAGTATGGCGGGGAAAATTGCGACAGCCAACTCAAGTGTCTATGCAGCGACAAAGTTTGCGGTAATTGGTTTTTCAGATGCCCTGCGTCTAGAGCTGGCTGATAAAGGAGTCTATGTGACTACGGTCAATCCAGGTCCCATCCGAACCACTTTCTTTGACCAAGCAGATCCAGAGGGGACTTATGTTAAAGCCGTGGACCGCTATATTTTGGAGCCTGACTTTGTGGCTAAGAAAATTGTCAAAAACTTTGGAAAACCAAAACGTGAACTCAATCTTCCTAGGCTATTGAATGTGGCACATAAACTCTATACCCTTTTCCCTCGTATCTCGGATAAACTAGCTACCAATATGTTTAACTACAAATAAAATTTTTGATAGTATTAAAGAAGCTAGTAATTTTTATCATATAAATGAACGTGATATAAGTTCATGTTGCAGAAATATATTATTTTCTGCTGGGAAGCATCCAAATACTAAAGACGAAATGGTTTGGCAGTTTTATGATGATTATATTAAAGGTATTCAAAAGCCTCAAAAGAAAACCATCCCTGTTTATTGTATTACAACAGAAGAATATTTTGATAGGACTATAGATGCAGCTAATAAATATAATATTAATCCAAGTGGTATAACTTTATGCTGCCAAAATAAACAAAAATATTGTGGAGAAAAAGATGGAAAAGTTCTTCAGTGGGTTTATTATGAAGATTATTTATCTAATAAAATACCTGATACCGTTGATAAACGTGTTATATGTTTAAATACGATGAAAATATATAAAGATTTGAATGAAGCCGAACAAGATACTGGAATTTTGCATTCAAATATCTCTCAATGTTGCTACGGAAAAACATCGTATGCTGGAATAATTAATGGAGAAAAAATGATATGGCAAATGTATTCTAATTATTTATCTGGTAATTTATTAATGCATAAAAGCAAAAAGACAAAATCAGTTATTTGTGTAAACGATAATAAAATCTTTAATTCTACAAAAGAAGCCACTGTGTATTATGGAGTTAAAAGAAAAAATGATGTAGCAGAATGTTGTAGAAATGAGAAAAAATATGTATATGATAAAAATAACAATAAACTTATATTCAAATATATATAACGTAGAAATCTCAGAATATGACACATTAAAGAAGTTAAGACGTGAGGCAAAAAAATGTATTCAGAAGAAATAGACTCACTGCTCTCTTCTCATAATTACATGATTGACTCCCATATGTACAATCATATATGTGATACATCACCACAGATATCATATATTAAATATGATGCATTTTCTCAGAAGACAACAATTGTAACAAATGATGGGTATAGTTGGATTTTTATAGTGATTAGGTAAACGTTTAATGCAGTAGACACATATTGTAGTAGTATATGTATAAGATAAAATAATTCACACATACTACATATATGAAAAATAAAGTTTGGTATTACAGAAATCAACAGAATATTTCTTTGCGGCGTTTGTCTGCTATGACTGGTATATCAGTATCTGCGTTAAACAAAATTGAAAATGAAGACACAAATGATATATGGTTACATCATGCCGTTGCTATATCAAAAGCACTCAAGGTAGATTTATACGAATTATTTTGTCTGAAATAATTTCTTGGGAGGAACAATTGAATATGGAAGGAAGAGTGTTTTATAAGCTCGTATGTGTTGATGAGAGTGATCCGCTTGAATATCAAACTCTTGAAGACATAAATTGTGGATGCTTAGAGGAAGTTCACGAATATGTCACAAAGAATATTGGTAAACACAAAAATGCCAAGTGGATGCTACTGCCGTTCAGTACATAAAATTGATTAAGAGGTCGATTTATATCGGCTTCTTTTTATTTGCAAAAAATTAGGAATAAAAGGAGTATAACAGATATGAAAATTTTAGAATTGGTTAAAAAATATAACAGTTATAATAATAGTACATTAAAGGCATCATTATTAAAAGACATTAAGATTACACCTTATGTATCAATCATTAAGAAAGATGCATATGCACAATTGATTGTAGATAGGACAACATTTGAGCAGGAAGCTTATGATGATAATGGAGAAACAAAGTATCGTAAGACAGATAAGATTAGAGTAAATTCTGTTGCTCAGTATGTACAGTTTTGTCGTGCTGTGATTGAATTATATACAGATCTTGAGATTGAAGATGGAAGTTTTATTAAGGAATATGATGCGTTGAAGTCATCTGGCTTACTTGATATTTTAATGGTTGGCTCTGAACAGAGAGATCCGCTTATTCCAATGAGTGAGTTAAGTGAATTTAAGACAATTCTATCTATGAAGCAGTCGGATATACAATTCAATGAGACAACTGCTCAGGCGTTTATTACCAAACAGATTGGAAGGATTTCTGATTTGGCAAATGCTACCCTCACACCGATTGTAGATATAATTAGTAAAAAGATTGATGGCATTCCAAAAGAAGATTTGCTTAAAGTCGTTGAGATGGCGAAGAGTGGCGGTTTTACAGAGGTGTAAGACATGAACAATATAAGTCATCTTGGAGAATTTAAAATTATTGGCAATGACAAAAAATATGATTTCTTACTTTTTGATAGATATACCTCTGTGGATTTTATTTTAGATAATGATATTATTTTCAAACTTGAAGGTGGGTTCATTCAGTCGGTTTCTTACACTTCCAATAGTAATATGGTAATTCGTTTGCTGTCATTTAGTCCTCTATTATATGACTGTATGATTTCAGGAAATAAAATAGCAACAATTAGAATACATGAGTTAAGGATTGATCCAATGACACGCGATGACTTTGAATGTGAATTAACATATCATAGTTTTGAATTTGAAAATTATTCATCAAATGAAGATTATCACAACAATGAATATGTTTACATTTTGAAAGGAATAAAGATTGATGAAGATTGAAAACGAATTTTATGTGCTAATCAAGCTTGGTACAAGAGATAAAGGAACGTTTAGAGCAAAAGCAGGTATTGGAGATATTGATACAGATACAGTATTTTTAGGAGCAGATAATACTTTTGTCGATGATATTAAACTGGCTGTCAGAGCCGTTAATAAAAAGACTTCAATGATGTTGATTCAGGAATATGAACGTGAACATGACTTTGAAAAATCTGGATTTGTACCTATTCTCGTAACAGAAAAACTTACTTGGTAAAAATTGTAAATTGAAGAATTGAAGCAAAACGAGAGATAGCACCACATTTTTCAATATGATGCTATCTCCTGCCTCCTTACAGTTGTCTCCTTTTGACATCTTTGGCATGTGCAATTAGTCAGATTGCATTAAAGATATGGAACACAACATTCGTAATGGATTTTATATTATGCTTGTTCAATTGTTAATTATAACATTTATATTAACATTGTCAAGTAAATACTTTCTCTACTTATATCATTTGTACCTCAAGGACTTATTCAAATATAGGATTTTGGTATTATAGTTTCGTGTAGCAGAAGGTGACTGGTCTTCTACCGTCCTATCCAATTCATAATATTAAGTAGATACTCGTATTTTTTGATTCTTACGTATAGTTGGTTAAACTATTTCTTTTTATTGTCTCTGTAAATTGTGTATATTAATCCTGCGATTGCAACACAGACAGAAACAACTGAACAAGCGGTTTCCATTACTACTATTCCTATCTACCTATATTTACCACAGGTATAATAATTATATCATATATAATAAATAAAATAAATAGGCTCTATGTCCGTCAAAAGCATAGGGCTTTTCTTATGGAGAGTGGTCATACTACCCTCCTATTTTAGTGTAAAAATAGTGAAATTTTTGGAGGTGATGAAATTGGCAAAAGGTGATTTAACAAAGATTGTTCTAAAAGATGTTAGACAAAAAGAACATCAATTAACGAGGATAGCAGCACCAGAAATTCATGAATTATTTAAAGAGTCAGTTTATGATTCATTAATTGGCTGGTATAGCGATTATACACCAGCTTTTTATTCAAGGACAAACAATTTTATGAATGTGTTTCAATCCGCAAAAACAATTGTGAATGGTAATCTTCTTATTATGCAAGTTGATTCTAGTCCGATGATGGATTATGCTGGATGGTTTGATCAAATATTGGATGCTAATAAAGCTTTTGATTTTATGTTTATGAATGGTGAGCATGGTCATGGTCGTTGGATGATGCATCAAAGCATACCTCCTTTTCATATTATTAGCAAAGATTTTGAAAGTGGTTTCGGAGGACGTGTTCAGAAAATTATAGATGATAAAGCAAAGAAATTATTTAGTTAGTTAGGAGGTATATATGTCAGGCGTTGCAAGCTGGAAGGCGAAAATTGAACTCGATATAGAAGATCTGCGGAAACAATTATTGAATGCAGAGAATTCTATTGATCAAGTTACAAAAGAAGATAGAAAAATTAAATTAGATTTAGATACAAAAACGTTAGAAAGTGTTATCCGTAAATTGGATACAATGCTCGATTCAATCGGTAAGGGGACAAATAATTTCAAGCAGTTTGAAAACTTGTCTGCTCAATTATCTTCTGTTACCAAGGATATTAGTAATATTGGCAAAGCATTCTCATCAATGAATGATGGAACTGAATTAATCAATAATATTAAATCAATTAATACATCGCTTACAACATTATCTAATCATTTTGTATCTGAAGTATCAGGTAGAATGTCTACATCAATTAAAGATATTAAGTCTACTCTATCTGATGTCGGTGATGGCAATGAATTAACGCCATTGCTGCAAATAATAAATAATATTGAATCAGCAATCAACGAATTAAGTTCAAGCGTAAAAGGCATTGGACTTAATATGAATATAGATTTTGGCTCTGATACAGAAATGGAATCGAAGGCACAAGCTAATATATCAAATGCGCTACAAGCATATCAGAGATTGTTCGATCATATTAAGATGTCTGGTGTTGGTGGTCAGATAATTACAGATAAGTTTTTTGACTTTGATATAAATCAATATGATACTTCAATGAGTAAACTTCAAGCATATATAAAATTTATTGAAAATATGCGTAATGAAGCAAAACAAATGTTCAACGGACAAGATGTTTTAAAATCTGATACAGATAAGAAATATTGGACTCAAGCATCCTCTGCTATGGCACAAGTAACAAAAACTTTCAATGAAATGAAAGCCGCAAGTGACACAAATCCTTTGGAAAACATTTTCGGGAAGACTGAGCTTACAGAGGTAATTGCTCAATTAGGAAGTATTGCAGGTAAACTTGATGACATTTCTAATTCTGCGAAGAATTTCGTTAATGCTTTTAATGGTGGTTTAGATGTTACTGCTTCTGTTCAAGAAGTTACGGATCTTACCAATCGTGTCAAAGAGCTTGAAGCTGAGTTAGTAAAAATAAAGAGCACTTCTGTTTCTACTCCGCAGGTTGAATCGAATATATCAAACGGACATTCCGAAAATGCAGAATCTGCCAATGTTAGAAAATACAAAAGAGTTGATAATGGAATTCCTGCTGTTGATGTCGGTAATCATGATAATGAAATTAAAGTATCAAGTAGAACTGAATTAGAACAGGCTTTGAAATCATTACAAGCTGAAATTATAGCTTCTATTAATACATCAACATCATTTGTAAAAGAAGTTACAGATTTTTATGATTCGCAAGATAAACTTGTTAAAACGCAAATGAAAGTTAGTGATAACAGTGGTAATATGCGTACTTATACTACTTCTTATAGCAAGGACAAAGATGGTAATGCTACTGCTTGGACAAGTCATATTGATACACAAAAATTTACTAATCAATCCAAGGAAGAATTAGAAGTTCAGAAACAAATCACCGCTGAAATCGAAGCTCAATCTAAAGCTAATCAGAAAAAATATCAAGAATTTCAACGTGAAGAACAAGCCTATCAAAAAGAACAGAATCAAATAGCTTATAATAAATTAACTGAAACGATTAGACAATATTCTGAAGTTGCAAAACGTGTTTCTAGTGGTATGGCTGAAGATGGTGATCTCCAAAAGATGACGCAGCTCGAAGAAAAGATTTCTCAACTACAGAAACAACCCATTTTATCTGAGTCACAGGTTGCCAAATCTGAAAGTTCTTTGAATAGTTTGTATGATCAACTTGATAAAATTGAGAAGAAATTACAAGAAACAAATCAACAAAAAGTTGGAAATGGACTTGAAAAACTTTCTACATATCGAGGAAAATCTGATAAATATAGTGATACCTTAAAGAAATTCAACGATGGTGGTTGGGCAAGCGATGAGTATATTAAGAATGTTAATACCGTATCAGAAGCTCTTAAAACCTATCAAGCGGCATTACAAGATGTCGGTACTCATGAATTGATTACATCTAAAGATATAGATTTATTGGATCAATATGAATCTGAGTTAAAACAAGCTATATCTGCTGTCCAAAATATGACAGCCGCCCAAAAAGGATATGATCAATTAGCTGGTGAAAAAGAATTAAATAAAATTTCTCAAATTCTTCGTGAAAATTCTAATATGTCTGAAAAAGCAAAAGCTGAAATCAGAGATTATTATCATCAAATTGAATCTGGTAATCCTTCCGCAAGTTTAGGCGTTATTCACGGAAAAATTCTCGATATTGTGAATGCCGAAGAACAAGCAGGTAGAGCTGGCAAGAGTTTGTGGGATATATTTAAGACAAGTAGATTGCATCAAATGGTTGCCCAAGTAGCTGGTATGTTTAGTTTTTATGATGCTATTAACGGGGTAAAACGAGGAGTTAGCACTGTAAAAGAACTTAATACAGCTCTTACAGAAATGAGAAAGGTATCTGATGAATCACTTCAGTCACTAAAAAATTATCAAAAACAATCATTTGATACTGGTGATGCTATAGCAACGACTGGTCTTCAATTACAAAATTCAATTGCAGATTGGCAAAGGCTTGGATATAGCATTTCGGAAGCAAATGAGTTAGCGAAGAATTCCAATATCTATAAAAATGTTGGTGATATGGATATTTCTACCGCTACGGAACATATGGTTTCTTCTGTGCAAGCTTGGAAGAGCGAGTTTAATGATGATGCGGTAAAAACTTCCGAAGAAGTAATGAACCGATATAATAAAATCGGTAATGAATTTGCAATCAGTTCTGCCGACATTGGTGAGGCTATGGAAACTTCTGCGGCTGCTTTAAAAGCAGGTGGAAACGATTTAAATGAAGCACTTGGAATAATTACAGCAGGTAATATAATCCAGCAAGATGCGTCTACAACTTCATCGGCAATGAAAATTTTAAGTTTGCGTATACGAGGTGCAAAATCCGACTTAGAAAGCATGGGTGAATCAACAGATGACCTTGCTGACTCTACATCAAAATTAAGAGAAGAAATAAAAGGCTTAACTGGTGTAGATATTATGGCAGATGAAGATACATTTAAAAGTACAGCAGAAATTATTAAAGAAATTGGTGCTGTATGGGATCAAATGACAGATGTATCACAGGCAGCGACTCTTGAAAAATTAGCCGGGAAAAACAGAGCCTCAACTGTAGCAGGATTAATTGAAAATTATAAAACTATAGATAAAGTTATTGAAGCAGCTTCAAATGCTGATAATTCAGCTCTTGAAGAAAATCAAAAGATTATAGATTCAATAGATGGTAAAATTCAGAAACTTCAGAACCGTGTACAGGAGTTCTGGTATAACGCAATTGATGATTCTACTGTGAAAACAACAGTATCAATTTTAACTTTCCTAGTGGAAACTGGAACGAAACTTGTTGATATTTTTGGTGTAATGCCACCAATATTTGCTTCAATTTTCGCATTCATTGGTAAAGATAAATCACAACAACGATTTTGTCCTTCATGGTAGCGATACCATGTTGCAACGCCAATTAAAATAAAGTTGGGTGTCAAAATGACGGGGAAATGTATAAATAATATCATGCAAAAATATATAGTAGTTAATGTTATATATGATAGAGTCGAAAGACAGGAAAAGTTGATATTTGGTCATAGGCTAACCAATAATGCTAAGTGACCGCTTATAGTAAAGTAGGTATTACTATATAAAGATTATAAATATCCGCAGCCAAGCGAAAGGAGTTAAGGCACACTCCCCTCCTATTATATAGGACGAAGGTTCAACGACTGGAAGGCACGATATCTCATGTAGATATGGAAGTACAGTCTGGTTTCTATTGTGTATGAAAAACATAATAGTCTATGCTCGCTGGTAACCAGACCAGCTCGGAAGTTAGTATAGAATGAATATTGAATATGAATAATTAATTTGATATACAAAACAGAGAATAATAAAGTGGAAGCCATCGCAAAGATGGACTCCCACGGGATTGAAAGGAAATAAATACAAATGGCTGATACAAAAGAATAAAATTATTTAGATTGATGTTTGTCTTTAGAAATCATACGGGTTATGTATTTTACTTTCTCATCACTGAGTTTTGAATTTTTGCAAATTAGTATTATGGCTACTAATTTGAGAATTAAATATCCAAAGTAACATAATCCTGTACAACCTAAGATTTTCAATAGTTGCGTTAAGACTATTAACAATTCTACCCTCCCTTCTTTATAGTATAGCTTAAAGTTGGGAAATTTGTATTATTGCCCAGAAAGGGCTGAATATTTATTTCCATAGTTCGTACCAAACTATAAATTGGTACTTCGTATGGTACATATTAGAAATAATACCAAGCTTCATGTCGTGCGATGATATGAGATACGATGGCTCATATACAATCAGCTTGGTATTATTATACCATATTTTGACAATTAAATATAGAGAATATACGTTCGTCAAAGGTGCGTTTTCGTATATTTGTATTCCAGATTATAATATTTCTTGATTTTTTAATCCATATATGGTAAATATCATATATAATTAAAAATTAGGAGGTA
>OKRS01001745.1_pt1 | contig 13799 bp, 10 predicted proteins | sample 1601191 | NCBI WGS metagenome assembly OKRS01 (sample SAMEA3541509, study PRJEB24748) | human gut metagenome | biome: human gut; feature: human-associated habitat; material: faeces | place: China | collected 2012
GGCAGCATACGACACGAAAGGAATATACATATGAAAAATATAATCTTTGATATTGGCATGGTCCTCGTAGACTTCCACTGGAAAAGCACCATGGAGAAGCTTGGCATACCAGCGGACGTGATAGATACTCTTGATCACAACATGATAAACCACCCTATGTGGAATCATTTTGACCTGGACGATATGCCTGAGCCAGAGCTCATCAAACGTTTCAAGGAACTCAGCCCGGAATGCAGCAGCTACATAGACCTGTTCATGAACAATCTCGATGAAGTGGTGGACATGTTCCCGGGAGCCGACATGTGGCTCAAGGATCTCAAGTCCAGAGGTTACAACATCTACCTCCTGTCCAACTACCCAAGAAGACTGTTTGCACTCCACACGCCTAGATTCCACTTCCTGCCTTACACGGACGGAAGAGTGGTCTCCTATGAATACCACGTGACCAAGCCAGACGCCGCCATCTATGAGCATCTCTGCAACAAATATAACCTTGTCCCTGAGGAATCCATTTTTCTTGATGACAGGCAGGCGAATCTCGATGCCGCCGCAAAGCTTGGTTTCCACACTCTTCTGGTCACAGATCCTATAGGAGTGAGGGGCGCACTTGACGACATACTCGCACGCGAATAAGGAGATGCCAGATGAAAACAGATACAACTCAAAGCAGACACAGTGGTCTGCTGTGGCGTTCCATATTCTTTCCGCTGGCCTTTATTTATATGGAGCTCCTGTTTCACATTGCAATTTATGGATCTGCAGGCAGCAGCATACTACATCCCCTGACATTTGCGCTGGCATGCGGACTTACCCTGTCAGCACTGACCTCCTTCTGGCACAGATATGCAAATGCAGCCATAGCCTACCTGCTGTGGAGTATATTTACGATCTACTATATTGCACAATTTGTATACTATAAGATATTCAGAACATTTTTGAGTCTGGTGTCCATCGGCGGTGCCCAGGATGCTATGAACTTCAGGACTGTGCTTTTTTCAGCATTGCGATCCAACTGGTATATCATAGTGCTGTTCCTGCTGCCACTTATATGTCTTATCATCATGAACAGGTTCTGGTTTTCATTTGGCAGATGCCGCATCGGGCAGAAGCCTGGTGTGCTCAGGGCAGTGCTGGTGCAGCTGGGTATCTCCGCAGCTGCATGGGTACTTGCCATCTGTATTCTGGCAGTGCACGGGACTGCGGCCTACACTCCATATGCGCTGTTCCACGGACGCTATGTACTTGAACTGTCCATGAACAAGCTTGGAGTCATGGTCACCACGGGAAGAGACTGTGTGACCATGGTGACTCAGAGCAGCCAGAGCAAGACATTTGAGCTTGCAGATATTGGAGATAATCAGTCAGATGCACAGACTGCCGCATCAGATATCAATGCCATATCTGCGGACGAGACAGATTTTTCATCAGCTTCTCAGACCGGCGGCTCAGATCAGGCGGCAGGATCAACCCAGGCCGACGAGCCTGTATATGTTCCGCAGGTCGATGAAAGCATAGATTTCCAAAGTCTGTACAATCAGACAGATGACGAGGAGCTTAAAAGCCTGACGGCATATTTCTCGGGGGTACAGCCAACTTACACGGACGAATACACCGGCATGTTCGAGGGGTACAATGTGGTATTTGTCACCGCTGAAAGTCTCAGTACATATGGAATATCCAGGGAGGCCACACCGACACTGTACAAGATTTATCACGAAGGCTTTGAATTTACTAACTTCTACAACCCACTGTGGTATCACAGCACCATAGACGGCGAATATACCAACTGCCTCAGCCAGTATCCGGCATCCTCCAAATGGAGCTTTGAGGCATCCGCGGACACCTACCAGCCATACGCCCTCGGCAATATGCTGAACGCACAGGGCTACAAGAGCTACGGCTACCACGACTTTGATGCCACATACTACGACAGAACAAGAACCCATCCGAATATGGGCTACACCACCTTCAAGGCCATCGGCGCAGGATTGGATATTCCTGACCACGTTATGTATTCCGATCTCGAATGTATGGAGGCTGTGTATGGGGATTTCATTCAGGATGACAAATTTAACATGTATTTTATGAGTTTCTCCGGCCATCTGCCTTACAATTACGACAATCAGTATATATGTATGATTAACAAGGAGGGAGCCGAGAATGTCCTCTCCGGAAAAGGGTACTCAGATGAGGCCATAGCCTATGTTGCAGCCCAGATGGAGCTTGACAAGGCTCTGGAATTCCTGATGAATAAGCTGGAAGAGACTGGCAAGCTGGACAACACTCTGTTCATCGTGGCACCTGACCACTATCCTTACGGACTCAGCGACGGCACCTACAACGAGCTTGCGGGCAAGGACATAGAGAATGATGACTTTGAGCTTCACCACAACCAGTTTGGTATATGGAGCTCATCCATGGAGAAGCCAGTAGTTGTCGACAAGCTCTGCTCCAGTGTGGACATACTTCCAACTGTGTTAAACCTTCTCGGAGCCGACTTTGACTCAAGACTCCTGGCAGGACGCAACATTTTGTCCGATTCCGATGAGCTTGTGATCTTCGCGGATCAAAGCTTTATGACCGACAAGGTCAGGTACGATGCCAGCACGGGGGAGACCTCTTACTTCGTCCCTGAGTCACAGATCCCTGATGGATACGTGGATCAGATGATCGAGGAGGTTGAAAACCGGCTGTATATATCGGACGAGATGATAAACACGGACTATTTTTCATTTGTATATAGCAGATAAAAGGCCGAGACAATCCCCGCCAGCACATCGGCGGCGGCCTGAACGGAAGCCACCCCATCTACGCCATACATGCGCGGCAGTATGAATACCAATGGTATAAAACATACTCCCTGCCGCAGGGCGGATATGAGGGTGGCTTTTCCATATGCTCCAAGAGCCTGATAGTACATTCCGGTCACCAGACACACTGCTGCAAACGGCATGGATATGGCATGCGCCCGGAGAGACAGCGCCGCAAGCTGCATAGCTTGTGTGCCACCTTCATGCAAGAATACACCGGCCACCTCGGATACCCACACCCAGGTCGCAGCACCCATAGCGCACATGAATATCACCGCAGTTATCATGGTAAATCTCAGCGACCTTTTCACTCTGGATTCAAGTCCTGCACCATAGGCAAACCCGCACACCGGGGCAAATCCCTGCCCATAGCCCACCAGCACCGCAAATATGACTGCAAATATCTTATTTGCAACTGTGACGCCCGCCATGGCTCCATCTCCGTACTGCCTACAGCTTCTGCTTATCATGACCGCCGCAAGGCACATGAGCCCCTGTCTCAGGAAGGATGGCAGCCCTGTTCTCACTATACGCACCCCATATCTGAAGCTCCACAAGTCTGATATATGCAGCCTTACCACGCTGCACCTTGACCTGACACATATATACATTATGGCAAGACTTATCCCCTGTCCGGCAAGGGTCGCTATGCCTGCACCGGCTATTCCAAGTCCAAGCACTCTCACCAATATATAGTCAAATAACGCATTTGACAGTCCTCCTGCCAGAATACCCAGCAGGGCAAGATACGGCTGCCCCTCAGCCCGCAGGGCATTGTTCAGAACATAGGCACCGCACATGACCGGAGCCGCGAGCATGATATATATTCCATACTGCCCAGCAGGAGCAAGACTTGTGTCCGTGGCCCCCAGAAGTCTTACCACATCCTCCCTGAACACGGCAAATATAACCGCCATGACCGCGCCCGACAGTATTCCTCCCGCCAGTGCCGTGGCAAGCGTCTGCTCCGCCTCACGCTTCTTCTGCTTACCGAGGAGTCTCGCTATCTCACTTCCAGCTCCCATGCCCCAGGTGTAACCCACAGCCTGTATCAATGCCATGACAGAGAACATGATCCCCACTGCGGCCACACTGCTTTCTCCAAGATCTGAGACAAAATAAGTGTCCACAATATTGTAGGAGGTTGCCACCAGCATGGTGAATATTGTAGATACCGAAAGTGACAGTATGAGAGAAGGCACAGGAGTCTCAGCCATTTTGCTGTGATTCTCCTGTGCCTTCTTCTGTGTATCCACACTCTCAGGAATGTCCATTCCCGAAAGTATCAATATGTCATATATTCCATTATCGGGTCTGCTGTGTAACCGCCGTCTGTTGCTGCGCCTGTCCATGTGTGTAGTCCCTGCTTTCTTCCTTACTCTCACGCAGGAATTTCTTAACCTGCTGCAATTTCTCCTTTGCATCGTACACACCCAGCTCATACATGGCCTCGATCATCTCCGGCTTCTTCTCAAGCCTTGATATCTCTATAGTCTCACTCGGTCTGATTATCAACGTATCACCCTCCTTTTCAAGCTCCTCCAGCTTGTCCAGGGTCTTGTTGTAATACATGTGTCTCATGTGACATCTTTTAACGAACTCAGGGTACTCCCTGTACCTTCCGGCCTCCAGCCTGAGCATCTTGTCCGGGCCCTTGCGGTATCCCTCCGGTCTTGTCAGAACTACTATATTTCTCCTGTAGCCCATCCTTCTGAATGCAAATATCGGTATGCTGTCGGATACACCTCCATCCAGCAGCTTCATTCCATCGACCTCTACAATATTGGACACCAGTGGGAGGGATGCCGAAGCCCTCACCTTATTCACATCCTCAGGCTTTCTCATGTCCGTACACTCCAGATACTCCGCCTCTCCTGTATCCAGATTAGAACATCCCACATAGAGCTTCGTAGGATTTGCAAGGAATGCATCGTAGTCAAGTGGATCCAGTTTCTCCGGGATATCGTGGTAGCAGAACTGCTCACTGCAGATATCTCCTGTAGTTATGAGGGAGTACAGGCTCATGTAGTGCTTGTTGTTCCTGTACTTCATATTGTAACGCATGTTGCGCCCTCTCTGTCTCGCCACATAGGAGAGTCCATGTATGGCTCCCGCCGACACCCCTATGACACCGTCGACCTCTATATCATTGTCCATGAACACATCCAGGACTCCGGCGGTATATATGCCTCTCTGGCCGCCGCCCTCAAGTACCAAACCTGTCTTTGCCATATCGATCACCTTTCATCCAAATATTTATATATCCGTCTTTGTCTAAAAAATCCTCAGACTCCTGTCAAGAATTCCATTCATATGAGCTATAGCAGTTCCATAATTCGTCATCGGGATACTCTGCTGCTCCGCCCTTCCCTGACGACTCTTCATCTCGCGTTCATTCAGCATACAGCCTCCGCAGTGTATCACCAGATCATATCCTGTCAGATCCTCCGGGAATTCCATTCCGCTGACAAATGTAAATTCAGGCTCAAGTCCTGTGTATCTGCGTATCCATCCTGGCAGCTTCACAGTTCCTATATCATCACACTGTCTGTGATGGGTGCAGCCCTCAGCTATGAGTATCCTTGGAGGTCTGCTGTCCGCATCTGTCCGCTGTCCTTCACCCCTCAGCCTGTCCAGAACATATGCACCATTCACCGCCGCATCAAGCTGCCCCTTGAATCTTGCCATCAGTATGGAGAACGATGTCAGATATATGTCATCCGGCACTATCTTCATAACCTTTGCAAATGCCTGAGAGTCAGTGACCACCAGAGATACCTTCCCCTCCAGCCGTCTAAGAGTGTCCTCAAGCTCCGTGTCCACCACAGCCGTAGCTCCGGTCTCAAGAACATCCCTTATGACCTGCTGCTGCGGAAGTATCAGCCTGCCCTTCGGTGCCGCAGAATCTATCGGTATGACCAGCACCACCATGTCTCCAGACTGTATCAGATCTCCTACCAGCCGTCTGGTCATGGTGTCTGTCACCGTGAGTCTTCCTATCAATTCCTTCAGCTCCTCTATTCCCTGTCTGCGCTCTGCGCTGACCCATATGGAATTCTCCGCTGAATTCTGAACCTGTGTATCATCCTTAACTAGATCACTCTTATTGTACGCAATTATATAATTTATATTCTTCTCTTTGAAAAGCTCTGTGAGCTCCCTGTCCGCCGCCGAAAGGCCAACCGAACCATCAACCACCAGCACAGCGACATCTATCTTCGCAAGCACCTGTCTGGTCTTCGACACCCTGAGTTCACCCAGCTCGCCGGTATCGTCTATTCCCGGTGTATCTATGATGACCACCGGTCCAAGCGGAAGCAGCTCCATGGACTTGTACACCGGATCCGTGGTGGTTCCCGCCACATCCGACACAACAGCAAGGCTCTGCCCCGTCACTGCATTTACCAGACTGGACTTGCCTGCGTTCCTGCATCCAAAGAAACCTATATGCACTCTGTTTGCCGACGGCGTATCGTTTAAACTCATTTTGCTCCTCCACAATGTGTTAGAATCTAAAATCTCTGTCTCCGTGCTTTATCCTGTCAAGTCTCTCGACCACTATCTGTCTGACTTTCTCATTCGGAATATTCTTCAGCTCATCCTGTATGAGTCTCCGGCCTATCTCCGCGGTCTCCGGCGAAGCATAATCCACCAGATATTCCTCCAGCGTCATGAGCGCGTTCGGATGACAGCAGTTCTGTATCTGTCCGCTCTTGCACAGGCTCATGAACCTGTCGCCGGTTCTGCCCTCTCTGTAACATGCCGTACAGAACGATGGTATATAGCCCTTGGTCATCAGCCAGTTCACAACCTGATCCAGAGTTCTCGTGTCGCTGACATCGAACTGCTCCGACTTCTCATCCTCTGGCTCCGGCTCATAGTAACCACCCACACTGGTCTTGGAACCACCACTTATCTGCGACACTCCAAGCCTTATGATCTCGTCCCTGACCTTTGGATTCTCCCTTGTGGAGATTATCATTCCTGTATAAGGAACGGCGATTCTGATACATGCTGCGATCTTGCAGAATACATCGTCGCTTATTCCGTTGTCAAATGCCTCAGGATCTATGTCGTCAGCCTTCTTGACTCTTGGCACACTGATGGTGTGCGGGCCAACTCCATGAACAGCCTCAAGGTGCTCCGCATGCATCAGCAGCCCCGCAAATTCGTACCTATACTTGTCCAGACCAAAGAGCACTCCCAGACCCACATCGTCTATACCACCTTCCATAGCACGGTCCATAGCCTCTGTGTGATATGCATAGTCATGCTTCGGTCCATATGGATGAAGCTTCTCATACGCTTCCTTATCGTAGGTCTCCTGGAAGAGGATGTACGTTCCAATTCCTGCCTCGTGCAGCTTCCTGTAGTTCTCCACTGTGGTCGCCGCTATATTTACATTTACACGCCTTATTGCACCGTTCTTGTGCTTGATGCTGTATATCGTGTCTATACACTCCAGGATGTACTCGATAGGATTCATCTGAGGATCCTCACCGGCCTCAATGGCCAGTCTCTTGTGACCCATATCCTGCAGTGCTATGACCTCCCGTCTCACCTCTTCCTGGGTGAGCTTCTTTCTGGCTATATGCTTATTCTTGATGTGATACGGACAATACACACACCCATTTACACAGTAGTTGGACAGATACAGCGGCGCGAACATAACTATTCTGTTGCCGTAGAAGTCCTTCTTGATCTGCTCCGCCAGATCATATATCTCATTTATCTTGTCCGGCAGCTCACACGCAAGAAGCACGGATGCCTCCCTGTGGGTAAGCCCCTTCCTGAGCTTTGCCTTCTCTATGATACTGTCGATAAGCTCCACATTGTCCTTGTTCTGATCCGCATAGTCCAGCGTCTCACGGATCTCGCCATCATCTATGAAGTCCTCTGCCTTCATGGATCTCACATCATACATTTTTTGTCAGCCTTCTTTCTTGTATACTGTATGCCCTTCCAATCTTATACACACAATATTATTCAGTGGTCTCCGCCTCTGTTGTCTCCTCACTGTCAGCATCCCCGGAATCGACCGGCGTACTCATGCTGTCTATTTCATCCGGCATACGGACATAGTCCACATACCAGCCATCGTCGCACTTCAACATACATTCCTGAACGTGTACCGTGACCTCGCCGCCATCCTTGCCTGTCACTATCCAGTCGGCTTCCACACTTCTGTACTGGGACACGCCCTTAACTCCGTTGTCCGCAAATTGCTGCTGCACATCCTCTATATTGCTCACCGCCTGTATATCGGTGACCTTGCACTCGATCGTATCTATATCCCCGACCTGCTCATCTGTATACGCTCTGAACTTGTTTATATATATGTCCTGTATGTCACTCACCGACAAAACCTTTGACGAATCCTCAAACTTCTTCACGTATCCCGGGGCTATCATGTCAGCCATCTCTCCGCCATCGCCAAATGCGTATATGCGGGCGGTCTCCTTTGCCAGCTTGTCCGCCTGATATGAAAATCTGTAATAGATCACATAAAATACCGCAAATACTACCACGATCGCCACTGCCAAAACTATTATAAGCTTCTTGAGGAATCCGCTTTTTTCATTACTGTTTCTCTCTTTACTCTGTCCCATATCTCTACTTCCCAATCCTTGTTTTTGTGGTTAAATACCCTTTTATATTGTATTCACCTGATTTGATATAGTCAACACCAAGCTTCCGTAACCCCCGAACGGGCAGATCATCAACATGACCTGCCCGTTCAGAATAATTATCCATATATCGTTACCAACAATTCATTGTCTCCATCGTATCAAGCTTCCTCTGGATCTTGTCAACGACCATATCCCTGATCTCTGTGGTCGTCTTATCCGCTATAACCTCATATGGGATCGGCTCCAGAAATGCAAGCTGTGTCGTCACACGCCTCAGTGACCATCCTTCAAATGGCTTGAAGGAATCATACAGCACGACTGGAACGATAGGACACTTCGCCTTCTTGGCGATCTTGAAGCTTCCCGGCATGAACTCCTTGAGCTCATTGTGACTGTGATCGTATCCTCCCTCCGGGAATAAAATATATCTCCTTCCCGCCTTGATCTCCGTGGATACATCGTTTATAACCTGTACCTGCTGCTTTATGTCTTCCTTGTCAAGTCTCTGTGCCTTCACAAGATCCGTAAGCTGATCTGCTATGAACAGCTTCGACCTCTTGGCATCCATGACATACGTAATCGGTTTGTCATGGGAAACTATAACTCCCAGTACATCATACTTACCCTGATGATTGGCATACATGATATATCCACCCTCCTTAGGAAGGTTCTCCATACCCGTGGCAACCGTCTTGATAAAAGCACGACGTCTCACATGATTGCACATAACCTGTGCCATCTGATAACATATATCCTCACCATATTTTTCCGGGTGTCTAGCATAATACGACATCTTTGGCACATAGTACATGATCAGAAACAAGCACGAAACTATTACCCAAATAAATCTTAACATAAATACCTCTAACCAAATACCTTTAACTCAAAAATGTGTGCATATACATGCACACGTCCTCTTTTTCATAAACTCTTATATACATAGTTCACTGTATATACAGTTCACCATATACTATCTAGTAATTTTCTCAGTAAAGGCAAAAGTTGTCAAGTAACATTTTACCTATTGTGTCTGCACATAAAAAGGCAACGCCACATCGGTTTCATCGTCCCGCTGCTGGCACTGCCTTTTATAATAGACTCGAAGTCCCGCGCTGACGCGCTCTGTCTTCGTCCCGCTGACGTTCTCGACTGACGGGATTCTTCTAGACTCGAAGTCCCGCGCTGACGCGCTCTGTCTTCGTCCCGCTGCACTTTCGACTGACGGGATTCTTCTAGACTCGAAGTCCCGCGCTAACGCGCTCTATGTTCGGCTTACGCCGAACGACTTCTCGTTAAAACCGCTTGAAACCCCCAAATGCCTGCAAGCAGGCGCTTGGGGTTTCTGCGCTGGGTTTTATATCTTCTCTGTTACTCTGAGTCTTGTGAGTGCACGGGCAAGTGATGCCTCGCTCTGCTTGTATTCCTTCAGACTCTCTTTCTGTCTGAGTCTCTCTTCCGCTCTGATCTTTGCCTCCTTGGCTCTGACCCTGTCGATATCCTCCGGCTTCTCTGCGGAATCCACGATAAGGACAACTCGGTTATTTACTATCTGAACAAAGCCCTCACCGACAACACCGACTACCTGCTCACCCTTGCTGGTGGTAATCCTGATCTCGCCTATGCTGGTGGCTATGACCATGTTCTCGTGATGTGCAAGAACCGCTTTCTCTCCATCTTCAAGTGGAAGAATGATCTTCTCTACTCGGCCTTCGAAGAATATCTTATTGCTGGAAATAACTCTCAGATAAAATGTATTCATCTACGCACTTCCTTTACTGACCTTTCTCGGCCTTTTCCTTTACTTCCTCTATAGTACCTACATTGAAGAATGCCCACTCAGGATACTCGTCCATCTCACCGTCAACGATCATCTTGAAGCCCTTGATCGTATCCTTGAGACTTACATACTTTCCAGGAATACCTGTGAAGTTCTCAGCAACATGGAATGGCTGTGACAGGAATCTCTGAACCTTTCTGGCTCTAGTAACTGTAAGCTTATCCTCATCTGACAGCTCCTCCATACCGAGGATTGCGATGATATCCTGCAGCTCCTTGTACTTCTGAAGTATCTCCTGTACACGTCTTGCAACATTATAATGCTCCTCGCCGACTATATCAGCCTCAAGAATTCGTGAGCTTGACTCCAGCGGATCTACTGCCGGATAGATACCCTGCTCAACGATCTTTCTTGAAAGAACTGTATTTGCATCCAGATGCGCAAATGTTGTGGCTGGGGCAGGATCTGTAAGGTCATCGGCTGGCACATATACGGCCTGGACTGACGTGACTGATCCTTCCTTGGTAGATGCGATTCGCTCCTGAAGCTCACCCATCTCATTTGCAAGTGTTGGCTGATAACCAACGGCTGATGGCATACGTCCGAGAAGTGATGAAACCTCTGAACCTGCCTGTGTAAATCTGAATATATTGTCGATGAACAGAAGCACATCCTGATGATTTACATCACGGAAATACTCTGCCATTGTAAGTCCTGTCTCTGCAACTCTCATTCTGGCTCCAGGTGGCTCATTCATCTGTCCGAACACCAGGGCGGTCTTGTCGATAACGCCTGACTCGCTCATCTCTGTCCACAGATCATTTCCCTCTCTTGAACGCTCTCCAACACCGGTGAATATTGAGTATCCACCATGTACGGATGCGATATTCTGGATAAGCTCCTGGATAAGGACTGTCTTACCAACTCCGGCACCGCCGAACAGACCGATCTTACCACCCTTTGAGTAAGGTGCAAGAAGATCTATGACCTTGATTCCTGTCTCAAGTATCTCGATGACAGGACTCTGATTCTCAAATGTTGGCGGCTCTCTGTGGATTACCCAGTGCTCTGTGTCTGAGAGATCCTCCTTGCCATCTATTGTCTCACCAAGCACGTTGAACAGACGTCCAAGTGTCTGATTTCCTACTGGAACTTTGATTCCTGATCCGGTCGCAACGACTTCCATATCTCTTGAAAGTCCCTCGCTGGCGGACAGCATGATACATCTTACTGTATTATTTCCTACGTGCTGTGCTACTTCCATAACACATTTTTTTCCATGATTATCTACTTCAAGAGCATCCTTGATGTATGGCAGATCGTTGTCTGGAAATTCTACGTCTACGACAGGTCCCATGACCTGTACTATCTTACCATTTTTCAAAACATCAGACCTCCTTTACAATTATTTATTGAGCTTATTAGCTCCTGTCTCTCTGAGCTCTGGCGCCGCCCGCGATCTCTGTGATCTCCTGCGTTATGGCTGCCTGCCTTGCTCTGTTGTATTTGATATTGAGATCATCCAGCATCTCCTTGGCACTCTTTGTGGCTGAGTCCATCGCCATCATTCGGCTGTTCTGCTCACTGCAGAAGGACTCTACCAGAGCGCCGTATATATATCCCATGACACAGTTTGGCACGATTCGGTCAAGCACTGCCTTCGGTGAAGGCTCCATAGTAATCTCCTCGTGGAACACATCCGCAGGAACGCCTGCGAAGTCAGTCCTCTTCATAGGGAGGAGCTGTATCATCTGCGGTTCAACGACCACACTGCTCTTCATGTTGGTATATATGATGTATACCTCATCTATATCGCCATTCTCATAGTTCTCAAGCATCTTGTCCGCTATGACTCTGGCTCTGTGAAGACTAGGATTCTGCGCTGTATACTGGAAATGTATATCTATAGGCACTCCCTTCTTTGCGAAGTAGTGTCTTCCCACCTGGCCGACTACATACAGCTCACTGTTTGGGTGGGCTGCAAGCTCCTGCTCAGCGATCTTGATTACATTGTGGTTGTAGGCACCAGCCATACCTTTGTCGGCGGTAATGACCAGATAACCTCGCCTTCTGTCCTCTTCCTTGATTCCCTCTCTGCTGTCGAAGTACAGATGCTCCATCTCAGGAACATGTCTGAGCATTCTGGCAAGAGCAACCTGGAGTGTGTAGAAGTAAGGCTCCGTGTTCTCAAGATCTGTCCTCGCCTTTTTCAGCTTGGACGATGAGATCATATACATTGCATTGGTGATCTTCTGAGTATCCTTGATACTCTTTATTCTATTCTGGATTTCTTTGGTATTTGCCAATCAAATCACCTCTCAACGAATCTTCTTATTTCTCCTGAAATCTATCTCTCGATAAACTCCTTAGCGGCTGCGACTATCTTGTCCTTCAGCTCATCGGTAAGCACCTGCTTCTCCTCGATCTCATCCACGATATCCTTATGGGCACTGTGGAAGTATTCAAGCATCTCAAGTTTCTTCTTCTTGACCTCTGAAACCTCAACTGGAAGGAATACCTTATTGGTAGCTGCTACCAAAATGATAACCTCCTCAGCCATTGACAGCGGATTACACAGAGGCTGCTTTAAAAGCTCCATAAGTCCCTTGCCGTACTGAAGCTGTTCCTTGGTGTTCTCATCAAGATCTGAACTGAACTGTGTGAACACCTCCATCTCTCTGTACTGTGCCAGATCGATACGGATACTTCCTGCGGCCTTCTTCATCGCCTTTGTCTGCGCTGCACCACCAACTCGTGATACCGACAGACCGACGTTGACAGCAGGTCTCATACCTGAGAAGAACAGATCGCTCTCGAGGAATATCTGTCCATCTGTGATAGATATAACATTTGTAGGTATATAAGCAGATACATCGCCTGCCTGTGTCTCGATAATAGGAAGGGCTGTGATGGAGCCTCCGCCCAGCTCATCCTTAAGCTTACTTGATCTCTCAAGAAGTCTTGAATGAAGATAGAATACATCTCCAGGATAAGCCTCACGTCCTGGTGAACGTCCGAGAAGCAGTGACAATGTTCTGTAAGCAACAGCGTGCTTTGACAGATCATCGTACACGATCAACACATCCTTGCCCTTATGCATGAAATACTCAGCGATCGCTGTACCTGAATAAGGCGCAATATACTGAAGTGGTGCTGAATCACTTGCTGTAGATGCAACGACTATCGTGTAGTCCATGGCATCATATTTGTTCAGGTTATTTACAACCTTGGCTATTGTTGAAGCCTTCTGGCCTATAGCCACATATACACAGATGACATCCTTGCCCTTCTGATTCAGAATGGTATCTATCGCTATGGATGTCTTACCTGTCTGTCTGTCTCCTATGATCAGCTCTCTCTGTCCTCTTCCGATTGGGAACATGGCATCTATCGAGAGGATTCCTGTCTGAAGCGGCTGGTTGACCGACTTACGATCAACTATGCTTGGAGCCGGATTCTCTATTGGACGATAATCCGTTGACTCTATGCTGCCCTTTCCATCTATAGGTGCTCCAAGGGCATCAACTATACGTCCGATAAATGCATCGCCTACAGGGATGCCTGCACGCTTTCCCGTTCTGC
>OKRS01001756.1_pt1 | contig 13669 bp, 6 predicted proteins | sample 1601191 | NCBI WGS metagenome assembly OKRS01 (sample SAMEA3541509, study PRJEB24748) | human gut metagenome | biome: human gut; feature: human-associated habitat; material: faeces | place: China | collected 2012
GAAAGAAGCTGATATTGACCAATTATATCATATCTTCGTGCGCCTTGCTTGCCATTGTCCTTGCCCCGAACATCTATTGGGTGTGGGGCGCATCATTGCTTGCCGGTGCATCTTCAGTTATGCCGCAATTTTTCATTCCGTTAGTATCTTACTATTCAACCCCTGCGCACAAGGTGCGCAATGTAGGGATTATACAATCTTGTCTGCTCATAGGTATTCTTGGTTCACGGGTGTTCAGTGGCTTTCTGGCTGACGTATGTGGGTGGCGTTCCGTCTATTTTGCAGCTTGCTTGTTTATGCTCGGATGCTTCCTGATGATTCACAAGATGCTACCCGCGTTGTCTACCTGTTTGCAAGAAAGTTATGCAGGGTTGATGAAATCTTTGTTGCGCCTACTCTCCCAATACCCGTACTTGCGTATAGCATCGCTGAGGGCGGCATTGGCTTATGGCTCGTTCTTCGCTTTATGGAGTTGCCTTGCTTTTCGGATGAAACAGGAACCTTTTTTTGCTAGCGACGACATTATCGGAGCACTCGGCTTGTGTGGACTAGCAGGTGCATCCACGGTGGTTTTCATCAGCGGCTACGTCCAAAAGTACGGTGCGAGGTTCTTCTCTATTGCCGGAGGATGCGTAGTGTTGGCTGCATGGATATTGGCATTTTGGGGGAGTGACAGCTATTTGTGGATAATAATTGCTATCTTGCTGATTGATGCCGGTATGCAATGCATCCATTTGTCGAATCAGACCAGCGTAGTCGCCCTTGACGCATCTGCCATCAATCGTATCAATACCGTTTATATGACCATTTACTTTTTGGGTGGTTCTGCCGGTACATTCGTTTCCGGTCTGTCTTGGCAGCATTACGGGTGGACAGGTGTGGTGGGGGTAGGAATTGCCTTTACCGTGGCTTCCTTGCTCGTAAACTTTTTCAAGCAATTATAAAGCCATTTTCCCTCCCGTTTTTTTTGTCAATCACATTTTTTCTTTATACCTTTGCCCACGAAACATCAAGAGCAGTATTAATCTGCACCAACCGAGCACGACAGCCACGGTGGTCAATATACGATGTGGAAATAAGTTTAATTTCAAAAATAAGTCTTTATGAACAATTCATTTTACAACGATTTTGCTGCGCGTTTTGCAGCAACAACACTCACTTCACTTGTTGAATCATTTAATAATCAGGTAGGAAATCGTGGTTTCAACTCCATGCGTGCAGCCCATGACCGGGCTCTTATTGACGAGCTTGTGCGTCGTGGCATTGATGTGTCGGCGGTGTTCAACGGTACTGTAATTTCTTTTGCCCATCATGTCGGGTTGGACAACAACAGTCTGGTAATCAGAAAATAAAAACAATTAGCAACATCTTAAACTGTTGATGATGCCGTTGAAGATAATACAAAAACGACAATAGAGACAAAGGTCAACAATAACTACTATGCCATAGCGCATAAGATTGTTGCCATTTGTCTCTATTGTCGTTTTTATTAGTATGTATTTTCAATTAATGCGTCGCCTTCCACCACGCAGTCTGTTGCTTTGCATCAACAGCACGCTCGTTAATCGATGGGTCGCTAATGGTTAATCCGGAGAACTCGTCCACCTTAAGCACACAATCTCCTTTATAAGAATATATATAGTCAGTATTAGCCTTGTATGGCACGAGTTGATCCATTAGTATATTGAATTGTGCCTTTGCAGCTTCATCGTCAGCACACAGCGCATTGACATAGCTACCGAAGTCGAAGTATACGGTTGGTGTGAAATGTTTGGCATCAAGATCCTGTACCTTACTGTCGGCATCGGTCAATTCCTCATGTGTTGTGTTAATCTGTCTCATCAGTGCCGCCATCTGTTCTACATATTTGCAGTTGGTTACGCCAATAGTGCCGTATGGGCTATTATATGATTTGTAGAAGTTGATGAATTCTTTAGCCAGCGAAGCATAGTCAGGTTCAACACCAATGATGTATTTTAATATTTTGTGATATGGCATGCCATATGCCATCATCTCGCTTGTTGACGCAATAAGATAATTGGTCACTTCACGCAAGTCGTAAGCCACTTCAACAGTCGACATGTAGCAATCATCGAACAGTATATAGTTCATTGACATCCCAGCATTGTTTATACCTTTAGCCAAATCAGTGACGTTGATTTGGTATTTGTTTCCACCAAACCATCTTGTTTTTGTATTTGCAGGCATCCATCCCTCACCGTGACTACCCACTATCATAGAGTATGCGTTAGCAGGAGCATATTTTTTTACATCAGCAAGCAGTGAGCTGATACCTTCAGCTGTTGAGTATAAGGCATTGTTGTATGTCTTGACTGTATCGCGCAAGCATTTGCCTTTGCTGTAATATAAGTTGATGAGGTCGCTATTTTGTGCGTCTTTTGATATGAATATTATCAGATGACTATCGCCCAATCCGTTGTTTTCGATGATGGATTTCTCCATTTCTTCAATGTTTTGAGTTAAGTTTTTATAGAGACTATAATTACCGTTGTCATCGGCAGTGTATGGCATGAATACGAATACAGCGTTAGCGGTAGTTTCTGGAACAATCGGCTTGGGTGGAGTAGGGCCGTCGGGATCATCGCTACCGCAAGATGCGAGGGTGATAATGGAAATGAGTAGGAAGAAGAAATGTTTAAGCATATAGTAAAAAAGATAAAAAAGCCTTACCCCCAACCCCTCCCCCGCAGTGAGGGGAGTGATATGCTTTGTTAGATAAAGAAATCTACAATAGATGAAATCCATAGTGTATGAAACACCAGAAAGGATTTGAGCTACAGAACATACTGCTCCCCTCCCTGCGGGGGAGGGGCTGGGGGTGGGGCTTTATATTATTAATTTATTTATTTCTCAAAGCTGCAAGCGATTCTTTCAGCGCAGCAATCTTCTCTTCAGAGTCGCTCTGCTTCTTGCGCTCCATAGCTACGACAGCCTCGGGAGCGTGAGCAACGAACTTCTCGTTAGAGAGCTTCTTCTTGACACCAGCGAGGAATCCCTCAAGGTGCTTGAGCTGAGCCTCCTGCTTTGCAATCTCTGCCTCAACATCAATCATGTCGCCAAGAGGAACTGCAAACTCGTCAGTGCCTACCATGAATGCCGAAGCAGTAGCGTCCTTCTCAGCCACAACATTGATAGCAGAGAGGTTAGCCATCTTGGTGATAACCGAAGAATAAGCCTCGAAGTTGTTCTGACCAACCACCTGCAGCACGAGAGCGTCCTTGTTGGGGATGTTCTTCTGGTTGCGTACTGTACGCACGCCACCTACAATCTGCTTAACGCTTTCGATAGCGTTGGCGATATTGTTGTCGTCCTCGGTAGGAGCATCAAGCTTCAGTTCGGCACGCATGATTGACTCACCATTGTTGCGGTCGTAGATGTGCTGCCACAGTTCTTCGGTGATGAACGGCATGAACGGATGAAGCATCTTAAGCAGAGTCTCGAAGAAGGCGAGAGTCTGATTGTATGATGTAGCGTCGATAGGTGAGCCATAAGCCGGCTTAACCATCTCAAGATACCAGCTTGAGAACTCGTCCCAGAACAGCTTGTATACAGCCATCAGAGCCTCGGATATACGATACTTAGAGAAGAGGTCGTTCACCTCGGCATTGGTCTGCTTCAGCTTAGCCTCAAACCACTTGGCTGCAATAGCGTTAGCCTCAGGCTGCTCACCCTCAGCCACCTGCCAGCCCTTAACGAGTCGGAAGGCATTCCATATCTTGTTGTTGAAGTTACGTCCCTGCTCACAAAGGCTCTCGTCGAAGAGAATGTCGTTGCCTGCAGGAGCCGAAAGCATCATACCCATACGTACGCCGTCGGCACCATATTTCTCGATAAGACCAATCGGGTCGGGCGAGTTGCCGAGACTCTTCGACATCTTGCGGCCCAACTTGTCGCGTACGATACCAGTGAAGTAAACGTTGCGGAATGGCACGTCCTTCATATACTCCTCGCCAGCCATAATCATACGGGCTACCCAGAAGAAGATGATGTCCGGACCTGTTACGAGGTCAGAAGTGGGATAATAGTACTTGATCTCCTCGTTGCCAGGATTGTTGATTCCGTCGAACAGCGAGATAGGCCAGAGCCATGATGAGAACCATGTATCAAGAGCGTCCTCGTCGTGAACGAGCTGGTCGGCTGTGATGTTCTCATAGCCCTCAATCTTGCGAGCCTCTTCAAGAGCTTCCTCCTTAGTGAGTGCTACAACATACTTCTCCTCTTCGCCTTCGGCAGTAGGAAGGAAGTAAGCCGGGATGCGATGACCCCACCAGAGCTGACGTGATATACACCAGTCCTGAATGTTCTCCAGCCAGTTGCGGTATGTTGTTACATATTTTGTCGGGTGGAACTTGATCTTGCCTTCGAGTACTGGAGGCAGAGCGATGTCGGCAAAGTGCTTCATCGAGAGGAACCACTGCTTGCAGAGACGTGGCTCAACGGCAGTGTCCTGGTTGCGCTCCGAATATCCTACCTTGTTGTCGTAGTCCTCAATCTTCTCCATCAGGCCGGCTGCCTTCAGGTCTTCGGCAATCTGCTTGCGCACATCCATACGGTCCATACCAACGTACATGCCGGCTGCCTCTGAGATTGTGCCGTCAGGATTGAATATGTCGATAGTCTCAAGATTGTGAGTCTTGCCGAGAGCGTAGTCGTTGACGTCGTGTGCAGGAGTAACCTTCAAGCAACCGGTACCGAACTCGATGTCAACATAGCGGTCTTCGATAACAGGGATAACACGGTTTACGAGCGGAACGATAACCTTATGTCCGCGCAGCCACTGGTTCTTCGGGTCCTTCGGGTTGACACACATGGCAGTATCGCCCATGATAGTCTCCGGACGTGTGGTGGCAACAACGGCATAGTAGCGGCCGTCGGCATCCTGATGCAGAACCTCACCCTCGCAGCCAGTAGGCACAACAGGGTTTGTATCGGCATCAGCCACATAGTAGCGCAGATTGAACAGATGGCTCTTCTCGTCGCGATAGATAACCTCCTCGGTAGAAAGCACGGTCTGTGCCTTAGGGTCCCAGTTCACCATACGCAGTCCGCGGTAGATGAGTCCCTTCTTATAGAGGTCGACAAAAACCTTGAGTACGCTCTCCGAGCGCTTCTCGTCCATAGTGAATGCAGTGCGATCCCAGTCGCAGCTTGCTCCAAGACGGCGCAACTGCTTGAGGATGATGCCACCGTGCTCGTTGGTCCAGTCCCAAGCATGCTCAAGGAACTGCTCGCGAGTAAGGTCGCGCTTCTTGATGCCCTGCTCGGCGAGGCGGTTTACCACCTTGGCCTCAGTAGCGATAGAAGCGTGGTCGGTGCCCGGTACCCAACAAGCGTTCTTTCCCTCCATACGTGCACGACGCACGAGAATGTCCTGTATAGTATTGTTGAGCATGTGGCCCATGTGCAGCACGCCAGTCACGTTAGGCGGCGGTATAACGATAGTGTAGGGCTTACGTCCGTCGGGCTTGCTGCTGAAGAGCTTGTTGTCAAGCCAGTACTGATACCATTTCGACTCCACTGCTTGTGGGTCGTACTTAGATGCTAATTCCATATAGTGTTATATATTATGTTTCTTTTGAACTGCAAAATTAGTAAAAAAGCGTGGGATAACGGCAGTTGGCTCAAAATAAAAGTCGTATAGCTACTGCTTAACCAATGATTTTTATCTGAACAGCATCGTTATCAGTGGTATTGTGAGTATGGATGCCACGGTTGTTATGAATGTAATCTCGGTCATAAGCGACGGATTACGTCCATACTTCATGCAGAACATCGTGCCGAATGAGGCTACAGGCATGGCGATGACGACAGTGTTGATGTTGTTGATAATGTCGCTCACACCACATATTTTAAACAGGAAATAAACCGATATGGGGACAACGGCAAGTCGCAAGAATGAAGCCACGTAAACTTTCGGACTACCTATAATGTCCTTCAGTGGCAGACGTGCCATCGACGAGCCTATTATCATCAGCGCAGCAGGAACGGTGATGTTGCCCACCATTGTTACAGGACGTGCTATGATGTCGGGCGTGTGAATGCCGAAAGCCACAATAAGCGCTGCAATGAAGGCGGCTATCATAGCTGGCGAGAACAACACTTTGGGGTTAAGACTCTTGATGCTGTATTCGCCCTTCACGAGCATCACACCTGCCGTGAATATGAAGAAGGTGTTGGGCATATTCAGCAGGGCTGCATAAAATATTGATTTCGGGCCGAAGATGGATGAAACAATCGGGTAGCCTATGAATCCTACGTTGGCAAACATCAGTGCAAATCCTATCATCCCTTGTTCGTCACGGTTCTTGCTGACAAGTCGTGGCACCCAGAATCCATATATAAGCAGCAGGATATAAGTCAGGAAACCTACGCCTAAAAGAGGCAAAATCAATGTACGGTCGGGCAGTTCATTGCCCATTACCGACGACAGAATCAATGCCGGACAGGTGAGGTCGATAACTATTGACGATAACTTCTGGTCGAACCTGTCGCCCATATAGCCAAGCTTGCACAATGCATAGCCCAGCACAACAATGATGAAAAGTATCACCATTACTTCGATGTTTTCCATATACCTATTGTTTTATTGTCGTCAGATAATCGGCGGCATACATATTATATATGGTGCAAAGTTAGTGAAAGTCTTTCAGAAAAAGCCTGTTTTTATGATGAATAGTTATTTATTTTTGTACTTTTGCATCATTATATTATTATGCAGACAAAACCAATAATAACATGAATACAAAGCATTCATTTCAGAAAGCCTTATCGCTTGTTGCCTTTCTGATGTTGCTTGTTGCTACGACGGCACAAGCCAAGCGAGTTGTTGAGCGGCCTTACTTCTTAGGCTCAAACAATCACAAATTAGAGATTGAGCGTGTTACGCTCGACAAGAAAGCTACCCTTCTTGACGTGAAAATTTTTCAGGCGAGTGGCGATGTAGGCATAGATTCTCATGCCTCTATTATGGCAAATGGAGTGAAATATGACTATATAGGCAGCAAGCAGTTGCCTAAAGGTGTATTTGTGAAAGTGCCCGAATGTGGATATGTTGCAGCCACATTGCGCTTTAAGCCAATGCCCGAGACAACAACCGAGTTTGACTTTCGTGAAACAGCCGACAATTCTGGTTGGAACATTTATGGTGTGCGTCTTGATGGAAAGCGTCCGCACGCCGACATTCCGCAACACTTACTGCAGCAAGCGCTTGATAAGAACAGCAAGTTGCCATCAACCGACCTTAATCTTGGCAAGACTGTTGTAGCCGTGCGCTTGCTTGGATATAAACCAGAATACAAGACCACGCTTGATATTATTGTGGATAATTGGTTCTCGCCATACCGCATGCCATACGACCATGACTCTATAAGCGTAGATGGCACTTGTCGAGTCAGCGCCAATGCGATATTGCCAACTGTAGCAACAATACGTGTAAACAGAACGGAGATACCATTTCTTGCCGTACCTGATGACACAACAACCGTAACCATCGACCTGCCAACACTTACTCTTGCCGCAACGCATCTTTTTGCAAACGATGCTAACGTCAAAAACTATGTGTGGTTTGAGGGCAAACACGCTGCTGTAGACACCGAATTGCAGAGCGTAAAGACAAAGATTGATGTGCTTGGCGTTGCATCCTTTGATGATATTTGCGGTATGACACCGTTGCAATACCGCGATTATTTGCAGCAGAGTTATGACCGACTATTGGCGGCCATCAATTCCAATGCAGCTATTGGCTCCGCCACCCGAACATTGGCGCATAGCATCCTGTCTATGAATTACGCCTCGGCTCTGTTTGGCTTTAAGAACAATATATCTATGGCCCCAATGATAGCTGGTAAAAGAGGTGTGCCACGTGCCGACATGAGTATTGACACCGTGTCTTACTTCAAGCCGCTGGAAAAACTCGCTGTACTTCACTCCAAGAACCAACGATATTATTTTTATCTCAGCGACTTCACGTCTGCCATCCGTCGTAAATATATATCAGCCGACCCGTTGCTTGACGATATCGCTGTGGGCAAGCGTCTAAGTCGTTCGTTCAACCGCAAGCGTCCTCTCACCGAGCAACAGATGGCAGCGGCTCATGACAGCATAGCCAACGATATGGTGCGCGAATTGCTTTTTGCCAATAACGAAGACTTGAAGTCGCAACTTGCTTCAGCCGACAATATTCTTGCTGAAGTTAAAAAATCAGCCAATCAAAATTCTACATTTAGTATTATTGACATAGACCCCAAGATGTCAGCCGAACAGATATTGCCCACGATTATAAATAAGTATAAAGGCAAACGTCTGCTCATTGATTTCTGGAACACATGGTGCGGGCCGTGCAGAGCAGCAATGTCTACCATTCATCCATTGAAAGGGCAACTTACAGATGTCGTTTATGTTTATATAGCCGATGCCTCATCGCCTGTAGATAAATGGGGCAAGATGATAAAGACAATAAGTGGCGTGCATGTGCGATTGACCGAAGAACAGGCTGACGCTCTTGCCAAAATATATAAGTTCTCAGGCATCCCTACGTATTTCGTGGTAAATAAAGAAGGAAAGATAATTTATCAAAAGACAAGCTTTCCGGGAGTGGAGAAGTTGAAAGAAGAACTTGTGTCTGCAATGCGATAGAGCTGCGTTTAAGACATAATAATACTGTTCTTGCGTAACTTTTGCTCTTGTATGCTATGAAGTTGGATATATTTTGCTATTTTTGTAGCTTAAAAGATCTTGCTTAATAACAACCTTTACTGCTTATGTCACTTTGGGATAGAATCTTAGATACAATCAATATAGGTGGTGCTTCAAGCTCTTCCGACAACGACATCACGTCCTTTATACGTGATGCCGACAGCTATGCCTTTGTGGACGTGGAGGTTGGCGTAAAGAATCATAAGATTCAAGACATAGGAGCATTGCGACATGATGGGGCTACTTTTCACATGAATTCCAAGGCTGACTTGCTGAATTTCTTGTCTGATATATATTTTGTGTGTGGTCATAACATTGTGCATCATGACGCAAAATTTCTGTTTGGCGATAAGAGGCAGCGATGGGCGCTTGTTGACACTCTGTATATGTCGCCCTTGTTATTTCCCGAACGACCCTATCATCGACTTGTGAAGGACGACAAACTGATGAGCGACGAGATAAACAATCCTGTCAACGATTGTGAGAAGGCACGTGAACTACTATTTGATGAAATAGCCCATTGGCGTAGTTTGTCTGAACGGAGGCAGCATATCTATGCCTCATTGCTCATTGGCATAGAAGAGTTTGACGGTTTTATGCAGATGGTAGGGGCAGAGAGCAATGCCAATGATTCTTTAGTAGAACTGATACAGGCTGAATTTTACGGCAAGATTTGTGCTAATGCCGATATTAAGACATTAGCAGTCAAATATCCTTGTGCCTTGGCATACGCCTTGGCTTTAATTGATACTACCGACCAACGATCGGTAACTCCTGCTTGGGTGTTGTACAATTATCCCGAGGTAGAGTACGTTATACGCCAGCTTCGCCATACACGTTGTGCTGTGGGATGTGAATACTGTAACCGCCAGCTTGACGCCCGTTATAACTTGAAGCGCTTCTTCGGATACGACTCGTTTCGTACTTATGATGGCGAGCCTTTGCAGGAGAATGCCGCATGTGCTGCTATTGACGGCAAATCATTGTTGGCGATATTTCCAACAGGTGGAGGCAAATCGCTTACATTCCAATTGCCTGCTTTGATTGAAGGAGGTAGCGTACATGGATTGACAGTAGTAATATCGCCATTGCAGTCGCTCATGAAGGACCAGGTGGACAATCTTGCCGATCGTGGCATAACAGACGCGGTGACCATCAATGGATTGCTCGACCCTATATCACGCTCGCTTGCTATAGAGCGTGTGCAGAGCGGTGATGCTTCGTTGTTGTATATATCCCCCGAGATGCTTCGCTCGAAGACCATAGAGAAGATACTCATGGCTCGTCATGTGGTGAGGTTTGTCATTGACGAGGCACATTGCTTCTCGGCTTGGGGACAGGATTTTCGTGTCGACTATCTGTATATAGGCAAGTTTATCAAGGAATACCAAGAGCGTAAGGGTGTCGACACACGCATACCAGTGTCGTGTTTCACGGCGACGGCAAAGCAGAAAGTGGTTCAGGATATATGTGATTACTTCAAGCATTGGCTTGGTATCGACCTGCAATTGTTTGCCTCGTCGGCTTCAAGAAAGAATCTGCGTTATAAGGTGATACACGTCGATACTGATGACGACAAGTATGCGCAACTTCGAGAACTTGTGCGGATGGCATCATGCCCGACTATTGTATATGTGTCGCGCACGAAGCGCACACACGAACTCGCTTCGAAGCTCACTCGCGACGGAATGAAGGCTCTGCCGTTCAATGGCAAGATGGATTCTGACGAGAAGATAAAAAATCAGGATGAATTTATGTCGGGTAGGGTGGACATTATCGTGGCGACATCGGCTTTCGGCATGGGTGTGGACAAGAGCGATGTAGGTCTTGTTGTCCACTACGACATTTCAGACTCGCTTGAGAACTACGTTCAGGAGGCTGGACGTGCAGGACGTGACCCCAATCTCATGGCACAATGCTTTGTGCTATACAGCGACAACGACCTTGACAAGCATTTTATTTTGCTCAATCAGACGAAACTCAGTCTTAGTGAGATACAGCAGGTGTGGCAAGCGGTAAAGAGTTTTACACGCCAGCGTCAGCGTGTGTGTTGTTCGGCGCTTGAAATTGCCCGACAGGCAGGTTGGGACGACTCTGTATCGGACATAGAGACTCGTGTGCGCACTGCTCTTTCGGCGCTTGAGCAGAGTGGATACATAGAGCGTGGCAACAATGTGCCGCATGTTTATGCCACGGGTATTACTGTTAAGAATATGGATGAGGCACGTCGTCGCATCACCGCTTCGTCGTTGTTCGAGAAAGACGAGGCGGAGAAGGCTGTGCGCATAATAAAGTCGTTGATTTCGCAGAAGCATATCTCAAAGGCACAGGACTCTGAGGCAGAGTCGCGTATAGACTATCTTGCAGATATTCTTGGAATGAACAAGAGAGAGATTGTATCTGCCGTAGAGCGTATGCGTCAGGAGGGAATACTTGCCGACAGTAAGGACATCTCGGCTTATATGCAGGATGTAGGTTCGGAACGCAAGGCTAAAAACTTGCTTGAGTATTTTGCTCAACTTGAGGAATACATAATAAAGCATATTCCTGACGAATCGCTGCGCATATCTTATAAGCAGCTTAACGACAATGCTGTGCGCGACGGATTGGACAAGTCTACGGAGAAGAACATCCGAACGTTGCTTTACTTTCTTGCCGTGAAAGGTTACACTCGCAAGAAGGAAGATGTGTCGCGCAACATCGTTGTAAGACGGCAGTCGGATATGGAATCAACCTTAAAGCGATTTGAAAAGCGTCTGAACATCTGCCGTTTTGTTGTGGATTGGCTCTACCGTATGGCTGAGAGTATGGACGATGAGGCAAAGAAGAGTGGGGCTGTACAGTTTTCGGTAGTAGAATTGCTTAATGATATTAAGACGGATGGACAATTGCTCTTCTTCGATTCTTCAGATTTGCATCTGGAGGATGTGGAGGAAGCATTGCTCTACCTTTCTAAGATAGGAGCGTTGAAGCTTGAAGGTGGATTTCTTGTGCTCTACAATGCTATGGACATTCGCCGACTGAAGGACAATCGCTTACGCTATAAGCAGGACGACTATCGTACGCTCAATGAATTCTACAAGCAGAAGATTCAGCAGATACATATAGTGGGCGAATACGCTAATCTGATGGTCAGCGACTATGACGCTGCCCTGCAATATGTGCACGACTATTTTCAGATGGACTATCGTCAGTTCATCGGCAAGTACTTTAAGGGCAATCGTGTGAATGAAATCAACCGCAACGTTACTCCTGCCAAATATCGCGAGCTTTTCGGACAGTTGTCGGCTCGACAGAAAGAGATTATAGAGGACCGTGAGTCGCGTTGTATTGTAGTGGCGGCAGGTCCAGGCAGTGGCAAGACGCGCGTTCTGGTGCATAAGCTTGCGTCGCTGCTCTTGCTTGAAGATGTGAAGCATGAGCAGCTGCTTATGCTTACATTCTCGCGTGCCGCTGCTACTGAGTTCAAGCAGAGACTGATGCAGCTTATTGGCAATGCTGCCCACTTTGTTGAGATAAAGACATTCCATTCTTATTGCTTCGACTTGCTCGGGCGTATAGGCAATCTTGACGATGTGAGTGGCGTTGTGGCAAAGGCTGCCGAGATGATAAACAATGGTGAGGTGGAGCAAAACCACATCGGCAAGACGGTGCTTGTAATTGACGAGGCACAGGATATGGGCAGTGACGACTATGCTTTGGTTTCGGCTCTTATGTCGGTCAATGAGGATATGCGAGTCATTGCTGTTGGCGATGACGACCAGAATATCTATGAGTTTCGTGGTTCAGACTCGAAGTTTATGTATCAGTTGAGTAAGGAACCGGGTGGACGTTTCATTGAGATGACTGAGAACTATCGCAGCTCACGCCTCGTTGTTGGAGCAGCAAACGATTTTGTCAAGTCGGTAAGGTATAGACTTAAGACAGCCCCGATTTTGTCGATGAGTGATGATGATGGTGAGGTAAGAATAACACGTCATATCTCCAAATACATGTTTCTGCCCGTTGCCGACGACATAATGAAGCGTGGCAATGGAACTACGTGCATACTGACGCAGACCAACGAGGAAGCGGTTGTTATGCTTGCGTTGCTTAACGGTCGCGGTGTAAAAGCCAAATTGATACAGTCTTTGGAAGGATTGCGGTTTTGCAATCTGATGGAGATGCGTTATTTTATGAAGTGTGTTGACAGCAGAAAGCAGTCACCGCTCATCGCTGATGAGGCATGGGAGGAGGCGAAGCAAAAGACTTTCAGCAAGTATGCTATGAGCAAGAGTCTGCAATACGTGCGTCGCTGCGTGGAGATGTTCGAGCAGACCAACCGTGCCAAATACTATAGCGATTTGCGAGAGTTTGTATTTGAGTCGTCGGTGGAGGATTTCTGTGATGTTTCAGATGCCGAAGTAGTGGTGTCTACAGTCCATAAGTCGAAAGGTCGTGAGTTTGACAATGTATATATGCTGATATCCGATAAATTCAATCACACTGACGATCTTCTGCGTAGGTATTACGTAGGAATAACCCGAGCCAAGCACAATCTGTATATCCATACCAATGGTGACGTATTCGACTGTATACATAACTGTCAGCGCATCATGGATTCTCATCAATACGCAGTGCCGGAGGAAATTGTGCTGCAACTCTCGCATAAGGATGTATACCTTGATTATTTCAAATATAGCAAACAGGAAGTGCTTGCCTTGCATAGTGGTGACGAGCTTACTTATAAAGCTCCATATCTGTGTTGTGCTCCAACAGGCAAAGCCATAGCCCGACTCTCACAAGGCATGATAGACAAACTTGCCAAATGGGAGACTAAGGGTTATAATGTTGCATTGGCAAGCGTACGCTTTATTGTGGCATGGAAATCAAAGAATGCAGCAAAAGAAGAAAAAGAACTGGCTGTTCTGCTTGCTGACTTGATGTTGAGGAAGAATTGAATATACAATATTAA
>OKRS01001780.1_pt1 | contig 13522 bp, 9 predicted proteins | sample 1601191 | NCBI WGS metagenome assembly OKRS01 (sample SAMEA3541509, study PRJEB24748) | human gut metagenome | biome: human gut; feature: human-associated habitat; material: faeces | place: China | collected 2012
CCATCGTTAGCTTCTTCAAATCATAAAAGCTTCCGTTATAGATATTGAAATCCACATATCCCTTTATACCCGGCAACCTACCGGCATCGGTATGCTGCCAGAATTTCCACTCCCCTTTGTATTCTATCTTATCAACATAATAGTGGGCTATCCAATAAGGATAGTCATCAAATACCGGACTGCTCAAGTAATTCATCTTGAACTTATAATACGTGTATATTATAGGCTTTACGTGATATTTGTCTTCAACGATATGAAGCCAGGTCAAAACATCACGCTGAAACTCCTCAATAGTCTTATCTTTCGGTTTGTGTTCAACATCAAGTACAGGCGGCAAATCACCTTCTTCAAGAGGAACATTCTTCAAAAAGAAATATGCCTGTGAACGTGCGGAAGACTTATTGCTCCAAAAATGATAAGCTCCTCTGATATAACCATATTCACGCGCCAGGCTGAAGTTTTGATTAAAAGAAGGATCCACCTTGCTCGAGCCTTCAGTAGCCTTCATTACGATAAAGCGTACAGGACTCTTCTCTATCATTGCATTCTGCAAACGGTCCCAGTCTATCTCACCCTGATAATGACTTATGTCTATACCACGGATTTCATAGCCTCCCGGATAGTTGGCATCACCATACAGAGCACGCCAACGAAAGCCAAACGGCCCGACAAAGAAATAATAGAAAGCCCATACGTAGGCAACGGAAACAAGAATGCCTCCGATCCACCATGCCCTTTTATTACGCCATCCAAACAATGAAGTTCCAATTGATTTCTTTGCAGGACGACGACGCACGGCTTTACGTCTTGTTGTCTTTCTCTTTCTATTATTTATCATATACACATTAAACACGTCAAAACGGGAAGCTGGAATTATCCAACTCCCCGATATTCATTCATCATTAGGAATACCCCTTTTATTCTGTTCGCTCAAGGGCAAGTGTTATTGTTGTACGATCGCACACTTCCGACGGTCCCCAATACTGAATCGGACCCGGATAGACGAAGGATGTCTCCTTCGACCACTCGTCACGATGCATCACAAGCTCCTTAAACGGTCTTCCGTTCAAATCCACAAGAGCCTTGCAGATCACAGGTTTCATCTCGCCGCTTCTGCGCTCCATATTAAGGAGAGATGTGAGAGGAACGCCACCAGCTTTCCATTCATCATGTGGAGCATATGTATTACGCACGGTCGCCATATATCCTGTCTTTCCGTTTGCAATAAGATGCGCAGCACTTGAACCGAGAGCATAACAATAGTTGGCATCATAATTTGACGGAGGGGCGCAACGTCCCTCATATCCGAAGAAGTGATGCTGGCTTGCGAATTTTCCACTGAACTTACCTTCCTTCTTCCATTTTGCAAGACGGTGTGTACACATTCTTGACAACAGCTTCTCTGTCTCTATCAACGACACTTGTACGTTTCCATGAGGATCACGGTCAAGAGAGAGCTGCCGTGCAACATCACTTGGCAACGTCTCAAATGTAGTCTTATTCTTATGGCTCAGATGGTTAAGTATATACTCACGCTGTTCTCCTGTACTGAGATATTTATATTCATCACCATGGAAAGCAAGCAGATCGTTCAGCTCGTCAATAAGTCGACCAATAGCAGGAATAAACTCAATAAGTCCTTCCGGTACAAGCACAACGCCATAATTCATTCCGCGGTCAGCACGATATGCTATCACCTTACATATTTGGTCTACTACATCATTAAGGCTCATATCCTTTTCCTGTACCTCTTCTGATATCAGACACATATTAGGATGGCATTGCAAGGCACATTCAAGTGCAATATGACTTGCCGAACGCCCCATAAGCTTCACGAAATGCCAATATTTACGGGCTGAATTACAGTCTCTTTCAATATTTCCAATCAACCCGGAATACACTTTTGTAGCCGTATCGAATCCGAAAGATGTCTCTATCTGCTCACATTTCAAATCACCATCAATGGTTTTAGGGCATCCGATTACCTGGACTCCATAATCTTTTGCCTTATAATATTCTGCAAGCACACAGGCATTGGTGTTCGAATCGTCGCCACCGATAATAACAAGTGCCTTTATCCCAAGATATTTCAATATTTCATAACCTTTCTCAAACTGATCCTCAGTTTCAAGTTTTGTTCTTCCTGAGCCGATTATATCAAAGCCACCCGTATTGCGGAAATCGTTGACATAGCTTTCTGTTATTTCGATATACTTGTGTTCAACAAGTCCCTCAGGACCAAGAAGAAATCCGAATAGACGGTTATGCGGATTCAGCTTCTTCAATGTGTCAAACAAACCTGTTATTACATTGTGTCCGCCCGGTGCCTGACCGCCACTGAGAATAACGCCAACATTCATTGGATCATGTCCACCTTCGACGCCTTCTATAAACTCAACGATAGGCATACCATATGTATTGGGGAACATTTTCTTTATTTCGTCCTGGTCACCGACACTTGTCGTAGCCCCGGTTTCTTTAAGACTGACTGCTGTCCTTAAGCCCTTCGGAAGAACAGGCTTATAAGAATCTCTTGCGATTTGAAATACGCTTTTTTCCATAGATTTTTTGATTATTGTCTTTTTTTTCGATACCATTGACGCTCATCGTCAATTTTTTCTACATTTACACTAATACCTTAGGTTAGTACATTCATGGCCTTTGATTGGCTTACATTGTGCAAATGTAACATTTTTATTTGAAAAGGAAAAAGAAAAAACAATTAATTCTCAAATTATATGATTTTTATTGTTTTTTCTTGTTCATATAAAAATTAATATCGTATATTTGTGTTCCAAAACAACTATTTACAATTTTAGTATTCTATAATTATGGCAAACAAAAGGAATTTAAAAAAGAACATTAATTATATCTGCAGCGAATTGTTCGCAGAGTGTGTTGCTGACTCCCTATATAGCGGAAAGAAGGAGGAAAAAGATGTCAAGGCTACATTGCATGCCATCCTTTCCATCCATCGTAACTATATCAGCAGGGTTTCTCATCCGGAACCAGGCATAAGCAACAAGGCATATTACAAAGACCTGATTTCTAAATTCAACGGCGAGGTCGGAGAAGTTATTGATTTGATTTCAAATCCAGAGTAGCATTACACCTTAATATTATATAGAAAGAAATAATGCTGCGTAAATTATGTCATTGGCTGCTATACAGCCGTATGGGATGGGAAAAAGAAGTCAGTGTTGAGCATCCAGACAAATACATCATTTGTTTTGCGCCACACACAAGTAACTGGGATTTCGCTATAGGACAGCTATATATGCGGGCAGAAGGATTCCACATCAACTTTCTGATGAAAAAAGAGTGGTTCTTCTGGCCTCTCGGACCTATTTTCAAGAACATGGGAGGCATTCCTGTATGGAGATCCAAACATACAAAAATGACGGACAATCTTGCAAACACCGCAAAGGAGCGCAAACAATTCAAGCTATGCATCGCACCGGAAGGAACAAGAAAACCTGTCGCAGACTGGAAAAAGGGCTTTTATTTCATTGCCCTCAAAGCCAATCTGCCCATATTACTGTATGGAGTAGACTACGAGAAGAAAAGAATCGTCTGTACCGAAAGCTTTACGCCGACAGGAAACCTGGACGAGGACATGAAGAAGATCAAACTCTATTTTAAGGATTTCAAAGGCAAAAAGCCGGAGAACTTCACCATCGGAGAGATTTAAATGAAGAATAAACTTTTGTTGATATGTGTGGCTATAATTATCTGTTCGTGTGGAAGCCACAGGAAAAACGAGAAAGGCGATAAGATTGTAACCACCACAAAGAAAGACAACGCCATTGAGACAAAAAGAGACAATACCGACATTGAATATAAAGGTAAACAATGGGTAAAGAACATCTCCGCACTGTCGCAACCGACGAAAGGATTGCAAGGAAGGCACCTTTCGCTATGGGCAAGTCATGGGCGTTATTACAATATCAACAAAGACAAATGGGAATGGCAAAGACCCTATCTTTACTGCACCACGGAAGACCTGTTCACACAGACTATCGTGGTGCCGTATCTAATGCCTATGCTTGAAAATGCTGGTGCCACAGTATTTTCACCAAGAGAAAGGGATTGGCAGCCTAATGAAATCATCATTGACAACGATGACGATAGGAAAGCGCCATACTACATTGAAATAAACACCTCACCGAGATGGACTGATGCAGGAGCAAGCGGCTTCAGCAATGCCGGGACAAGCACTATATACGGCAGCGACAACCCTTTCTATACCGGAACTACAAGGATGGCTAAAGCAAGCAAGACACCGACCTGCACCATATCTTACCAACCGGAATTCAAAGGAAGCGGAGAATATGCCGTCTATGTCAGCTACCCTGACATAAGAAAAAACGTTGACGATGCAGAATATACCGTATACCACAAAGGAAAAGCTTCCGTCTTCCATATAAATCAACAGATGGGAGGCGGCACATGGGTCTATCTTGGAACATTCAACTTTGAAGCAGGATGCTCATCAAGAAACAGAGTGGTACTGACGAATAAAAGTGACAACAACGGTTATGTAACTGCCGATGCCGTAAGATTTGGCGGCGGCATGGGAAATATATGCCGTAACGGACAGACAAGCGGTCTGCCAAGATGTCTGGAAGGTTCCAGGTATTACGCCCAATGGGCTGGAGCTCCCGACAGCGTCTACAACTCCAAACAGGGTACCGACGACTATAAAGACGATATCAATGCACGCTCCAGAATGACCAACTGGCTTGCCGGAGGTTCCTGTTACGTGCCTAATATAAAAGGCAAAGGTGTACCGTTTGAACTGTCGCTGGCAGTACACAGCGATGCCGGATACACAAACGACATGAAATCCATCTATGGTTCTCTATCTATATGCACGACAAATACAAATAACGGAAAACTGAATTCAGGCAAGTCAAGACAATGCTCCAAAGACTTTGCGCAAAGTCTGCTTAGCGGTCTGCAAAAAGACCTTACAGCAAATTTCGGAAAATGGGCAACAAGAGAACTATACGACCGCAATTACTCCGAAACAAGATGTCCGGAAGTACCGTCGGCAATCATCGAGACTCTTTCCCATCAGAACTTCCCAGACATGGTGATGGCACAAGACCCGAACGTGAAATTCACCATTGCAAGAAGTCTGTACAAGACTATACTGAAATTCATATCCCGACAACACAACAAGAGCTATGTCGTGACCCCATTAGCACCACAACATCCATATATTAAATTTGTCGATGAAGGAATGGTAGAAATAGCTTGGGCCCCACAGGAAGATCCAACGGAACCATCTGCCAAACCAACTTCATACATTTTATATACTGCTACAGGAAATGGTGACTTCGACAACGGAGAACCAATTAAAGGAAACAGGATAAGGGTAAGAATGACTGCCGACGTACAGTACAGCTTCAAAATTACAGCTGTGAATAAGGGCGGAGAGAGTTTCCCGTCAGAAACTCTTTCTGCGGTATACCACCCTGGAGCCACAAAAAGCATCCTCGTTATAAACGGCTTCCACAGATTGGCAGCCCCTGCCGTAGTAGACAACAGTAACGAACTGGGGTTTGACATGGATGAAGACCCAGGAGTGCAGTATGGGAAAACCCTCGGATGGAGCGGCAGGCAACTCAACTTCGACAAATCAAAGATAGCCAATGTCGGTCCCAACGGTCTCGGCTACAGCGGAAACGAGATGGAAGGCAAAATCATCATGGGCAACACATTCGACTATCCACGTCAACACGTCAAGGCGATAATGGCGGCAAATGAATACAACGTTGTCAGTGCATCAAGCCATGCCGTTACTGACGGCAGAGTCAACATGGCGGATTACACCTGCGTAGACTATATCCTCGGTATGGAAAAATACTCACCCACCGCCATGATGAACTACAAGTCGCTGTCAACTGCCATGCAGAATATACTCAGGGCATACACAAGAGGAGGAGGTTCACTGTTGATAAGCGGAGCTTATATTGCAACCGACATGCAGTCAGAAAGCGACAGACGATTTCTGAAGGAAGTGCTACACATCGACAACGGAATATCACAACGTACAGCAGATGCAGTATACGGTATGGGGACATCATTCAGCATCTACAATCTGCTTAACAACCTTCACTATGCCGCAACAAAAACAGATGTAATAAGCCCTGCAGAACCGGCATTCTGCACTCTTACATACAGCGACGGACAGTCGGCATGTGTAGCATACAACGGAACCGACTATAGGACATTGGCTCTTGGTTTTCCTTTCGAATGCATAAAACTGGAGAAGAAACAAGCTACAATAATGAAAGGTTTTCTGAAATTCCTTATAAAATAAGGACAAAGTGTCATAGAAAAAATATACCTTTGCAGAACAATTAAGTTTTTAAGAATAAAGAAAAACAGTTTATATAATATAATTATGTATAGAACGAATACTTGTGGAGAGCTCAGACTCTCCGACACAGGAAAAAAGGTGACGCTCGCCGGATGGGTGCAGCGAAGCCGCAAGATGGGAGGAATGACATTTGTCGACCTCAGAGACAGATACGGCATTACACAGTTGGTGTTCAACGAAGATGTTGACGCAGAACTTTGCTCTAAAGCCAACAAACTGGGACGAGAATTCTGTATCCAGGTTGAAGGCACAGTTAATGAGCGACAGAGCAAAAACAGCAAGATACCTACCGGAGACATTGAAATCATCGCCTCTGCACTCAACGTACTGAGCGAGAGCATCACACCGCCATTCACTATAGAAGACAATACCGACGGCGGCGACGATATCCGTATGAAATACAGATATCTTGACCTGCGTAGACCGACAGTACGCAAAAATCTGGAACTGCGCCACCGCATGACAATCCTCATCAGAAACTTTCTTGATTCAAAAGAATTCATCGAGGTTGAAACTCCTATCCTGATCGGAAGCACACCTGAAGGAGCAAGAGACTTCGTTGTTCCTTCAAGAATGAACCCAGGACAGTTCTATGCTCTGCCACAAAGCCCACAAACACTGAAACAGCTGCTGATGGTGAGCGGATTCGACAGATATTTCCAGATTGCCAAATGCTTCCGTGACGAAGACCTGAGAGCAGACCGTCAGCCTGAATTCACACAGATAGACTGCGAGATGTCTTTCGTTGACCAGGACGATGTTATTAATCTCTTCGAAGACATGGCACGCCATCTGTTCAAGGAAATACGCGGTGTGGAACTACCTGCAAAGCTCCAGCAGATGACATGGCACGACGCTATGCGCAGATTCGGAAGCGACAAGCCAGACCTGAGATTCGGAATGGAATTCGTGGAACTCATGGACGTACTGAAAGGAACTGGAGAATTCTCCGTATTCAACGATGCCAATTACATCGGAGGAATATGTGCACCTGGATGTGCAAACTATACAAGAAAACAACTCGACCAGCTTGCTGACTTCGTGAAGAAACCACAGGTCGGAGCAAAGGGACTCGTATGGATAAAGGTCAATGAAGACGGTACAACAAAGAGCAGCATCGACAAGTTCTACTCTCCTGAAATATTCGCAAACGTTGTAAAGGAAATGAACGCAAAGCCTGGCGACCTCATTCTTATTCTCAGCGGCGACAATGCCAACAAGACACGCATACAGCTCTGCAGCCTGCGACTTGAAATGGGCGACAGACTCGGACTCAGAGACAAAAACAAGTTCGAATGTCTGTGGATTATTGACTTCCCTCTCTTCGAGTGGAGCGACGAGGAGCAGAGACTGATGGCAACCCACCATCCGTTCACTATGCCTAACCCTGACGACATTCCACTTCTTGACGAGCATCCGGAAAGAGTACGTGCAAAAGCCTACGACTTTGTCTGCAACGGCATCGAAGTTGGAGGAGGCAGTCTTCGTATACACGACTGCAACCTGCAGGAGAAGATGTTCAATATCCTCGGTTTCACACCTGAGAGAGCAATGGCACAGTTCGGATTTCTTATCAATGCCTTCAAGTACGGAGCACCACCTCATGCAGGACTTGCTTTCGGTTTGGACCGCTTCGTTTCCATCATGGCAGGACTCGACTCCATCCGCGACTGCATCGCATTCCCTAAGAACAACAGCGGACGCGATGTAATGCTTGACGCACCTTCTGCTTTAGACGACAAACAGCTAAAAGAATTACAGATAAACGTTGATTTAAGTCAAGAAAACGCTTAATATGCCACTTGAACGTTACAGATTCTTTAAATATCATGATAAAAGGCAAATGATGTAAAAAAAAAGCATTACATTTGCATAGATTTATAAAGTAATAAGTCTCAACGACTTAGAACGGAATTAAATTTTTATTATTATGGTAGAAAAGAAAGTAACAGAAAAGAAGGTTGCAGCTAAGACTACAACAAAGAAGACAACAACAAGAAGAGCTACCGTAGCAAAGAAAGCAGTTGCTACATTCAGCATCAATGCCGAGACTGTAGGTTTCAAGGCTGGTGATGTTTACCAGACGCTCTCTGTTGCAGAAAAGGCACTAAGCGTAGACGAGATTGCAAAAGCAGCAAAAATCACAAAAGAGGAAACTCTCCTCGGCATGGGTTGGTTGCTGAAAGAAGGCAAGATCAAAGGCGAAGACAACAAATTCCTCTTGGCATAATACCTGAGGGGAAAGAACAATAAACCAAAGGAGGGGTGTGTCTAAGAAATTCTTTTAAGACACACCCCCTTTTTCTATATCTATGAAATACGAGCAAGACATAACAAGAGTATTGTATGAGGCGGGAAACGACGGACTATCAGTAAAGAAGATTGCCCGACACATATTTAATATTCATAACGGACTCTTCGAACAGACACCATACGAAGAAGTATACAAAGATGTCATTGCTTACATAAACAAAAACAGCAAAAGCAAAAAAGACATACTTGAAAAAACCGGCAAATGGGGGCACTATAGACTAAACCCTAACTCACAAGCCGACTGTCAGCTGCTGTTTAACTTCGAAGAACATGACACAAACGACGATCAGGAGAAACTCGAAAACAAACAGGTTGACAACTCCCTGTCGCTGTTCTGAAAAAAACATTTCTAATAAAAGAATTACAAAATATAAATTAAACTACTATGAGCAAACGATATTTTCTTGGTCTTGACGTAGGAAGCTCCTCAGTCAAGGCTTCACTGGTAGACACCGAAAGCGGAAAATGCGCTGCCACAACATTCTATCCCGAAACCGAAGCACCCATCATAGCCATAAAAAGCGGATGGGCAGAGCAAGATCCGGAAATGTGGTGGACCAACTGCAAGCTATGTATCAACAAGGTAAAGGAAATGGCAAACGCCAAAGCTGAAGACATTGCCGCAATAGGAATATCATACCAGATGCACGGACTGGTCTGTGTTGACAAGAACCTTGAAGTGTTGCGCCCGGCTATCATATGGTGCGACTCAAGAGCTGTGCCGTATGGAGAAAAAGCCTTCAGAGGTATAGGAGCCGACAAATGTCTCGGACATCTGTTGAACTCTCCAGGAAACTTCACCGCAGCCAAACTGGCTTGGGTAAAGGACAACGAACCAGACATATATAATAAGGTGTATAAATTCATGCTCCCTGGTGATTACATAGCCATGAAGCTCAGCGGCATAGTAAACACTACAGCCAGCGGACTCAGCGAAGGAATACTCTGGGACTTCAAGGAGAAAAAGACCGCCAACTTCCTGCTTGACTTCTACGGCATCGACAAGAGCCTCGTACCCGACGTTGTACCGACCTTCAGCATACAGAGCACAGTATCAGCACAGTCTGCCGCCGAAACGGGACTCAAAGAAGGTACACCGATAAGCTACCGTGCAGGCGACCAGCCAAATAACGCTCTTAGCCTCAACGTATTCAACCCAGGAGAGATAGCATCCACGGCAGGCACATCGGGAGTGGTATACGGAGTGCTGGGCAATGTAGGCTACGACAAGAAGAGCCGCGTAAACACCTTCGCACACGTAAACTACACCGAAGAGCAAGACCGTCTCGGCGTACTACTCTGCATCAACGGCACTGGAATCCTGAACGCATGGATAAGAAGAAACATTGCACCGGAAGGAATCTCATATTCCGAGATGAACGAACTGACGGCAAACATACCTATCGGCAGCGAAGGACTATCTGTCATACCTTTCGGAAACGGAGCGGAGAGAGTATTGGAAAACAAGGAAACAGGCTGCTCCATCCATGGTATAAACTTCAACAAGCATAACAAGGGCCACATCATCAGAGCCGCACAGGAAGGTATCGTGTTCAGCTTCTGCTACGGCATGGAGATTATGGGTAAGATGGGCATGGACATAAGGAAGATTCATGCAGGAAAAGCAAACATGTTCCTCAGTCCACTATTCAGAGATACTCTCGCCGGAGTAAGCGGTGCCACGATAGAACTATACGAGACAGACGGCAGCGTGGGAGCAGCCAAAGGTGCCGGAATGGGATGTGGATTCTACAAAGACAACAACGAAGCCTTCGCCTCGCTGGAGAAACTTGCCGTTATAGAGCCTGACGAAACTCACAGACAGGAGTATCTCAGCGCATACGCACAGTGGAAAGAGAATCTGAACAAGATAATAAAATAAGCAGACTTAGACTTCAACAGCAAAAGTCATAGACATTCACACCGTAAGTCATAGACATTCATGTCGTAAGAAGCATGGTTACGAGGTGAAAGTCTATGACTTTTTTTTTCATTAATTTGCACATTCGTTCCCACATATAAATATAATAATGTAATTTTGCAGTAAATACAGAATTTCCGATAGACAAATAAAGTCATAAAACATAATAAACACATAATCAAATAACAATATGGTAGCATATATCTCAATAGCAGTAGCAGTAGCCATAATCATGGTAGTAGTAGGTTTTTCATTGGGCAACAAGAGCAAAGGCAACCAACAGGATAGTGCCGAACTGATAAACAACCTTCACTCACAGGTTGCAGAACTCAACGAAAAGGTGAAGGCCCACGAAACGACAATATCAAACCAAGCAGAACAAATAAAGACGCTCACATCAGAAAGAGATGTGCAGAAAGCCCATGCCGACAACTTCAATTCTATGTTGGCAACACAAAAAGATTCCTACGAAAAACTTTTAAACAGCCAGAAAGAGGATGCTGACAATGCCATCAACACCGAAAGGAACCGGAACGCCAAAAGAGAAGAGGAACTGAAAGCCACTTTCGACAAGCAGACGGCTGACTTCAAAGCCTCATACGAAAAGCAGATTGAAGAAATAAAACAGGAGGCAAAATCTCATCTACAGAAACAGGAAGCTGATGCCGAAGAATACCGACGCACCGAAACACAACGCAACGCAGAAGCGATTGCCAATATGAAACAGGCGTATGAGACACAGATTGCAGAGCTGAAAGACTCACACGACAAACAACTTGCACAAGCCAAGGACGGAGCCGAAAAACAGATAGAGGCACTGAAGCTGATGAACAAGGAACAGGTGGACAGCCAGCTGAAACTCATAAAAGAACAGATGCAGACGACATCGGAAGAGATTCTGAAACGCCGACAAGAGGAATTGGGAGAAAGAAACAAAGAGCAAGTTTCAAAAATCATCGACCCTCTACAGCAATGCATCAAAGACATGCAAGAGGCTTTCGACAAGACAAAAGAACAACAGAGCGAGGCGCTGACACGCCTTGACGAAACGATAAAGATAAACATGCAAAAGAGTGCTGCCCTCGGAGAGACTGCCGACCGTCTGACACGAGCCTTGACGGGCGAGGTGAAAGTACAGGGAAACTTCGGGGAGTTGAAACTGAAACAGCTTCTTGAAGACCTCGAACTGAAAGAGGGAGAACAGTTTGACACACAGGAGACTCTAAGAGACAAAACGGGTAAAACAGCAAAGGGCGATGACGGTAGAGGACTTATACCGGACTTCATCCTGCACTTCCCCAACAACCGCCATGTGGTAGTTGACTCCAAAATGTCACTGACTGACTATGAACGATATATGAACGCTGAGGACGGCACACCGGAAAAGACCGAATATCTGAAATCGCACATCACCAGCATGAGAGCCCAAGTAAAGCGACTGGCAAAGAAGGAATATACGAAGTATCTGCCAAGCGGATACAACAAGCTCAACTTTGCTATCATGTATGTTCCTATCGAGGGAGCACTCAATCTTGCCCTGCTCAACGACAACACTCTTTGGCGCGAGGCATATGACCAGGGCGTGATGATTCTGGGTCCACAAACGATGTACATGAATCTCCGCGTGCTGGAAATGATGTGGACACAAGTACGGCAGCTGAAAAACCAGCAGGCCATGATGGATGCAGCAAACACCATAATAGACCGCGTACAAGACTTCGGCATACGCTTCATGGACGTGGAGTCGAGCATGAACGATACTATCAAAAAGATTTCCAAGCTGAAGATTACTACCGCCGACAGTGGTGCAAGCATCATCACGGCAGCCAAGAAGCTTCTTAAAGCCGGAGCACAAGAGAACAAGAAGAAGAAGTCTCTTGCCGATATGGACGACTCCATATTCATTGAATCTGACACCCCACAGATGCTTCCCGAAACATCCGGCAACAACTCTCAAGCATCAGACACTGCTACTGAAGAGAAATAAATATCCGGAGCCTCTTGCATCCCATCGGCATACAGAACACGACCATAAGTTTACCTCAGTTCGGGATAAAGTTTTTTTATCCCGAACTGGGGTAAAAAAAATACATTTAACGACCCAGAATACTCCACGACCATGTATTGCGAGTTTAACAAAAAGGAACAGGACTGTAGAAACAAAAAAAGACTGCCTTCAAGCAGTCTTCTTGCGGTGTGTACGGGACTCGAACCCGTGACCTCCTGCGTGACAGGCAGGCATTCTAACCAGCTGAACTAACACACCATAAAAGCATTTCACTTGTTAGCCAAAACCCTTGTTGTTTCGTTTGCGGTTGCAAAGGTACGAATTATTTTCTAACCACGAAATTTTTTACCGCCTTTTTTATAAAAAATATTGCATTAATACTGCATTTTTGTAATTTTCACCCTTTAAAAGCCAGTCTTTGAGTTCCGCAGAGCATGTAAAACCGCTTTTTTTGAATATCTCCAAGGATATGACATTTTGGGTATCTACATATAAATACAGCTGATGAAGATGCAGAATTTCCCGTGCGTACGCTATGACTTCAAGAATTGCAGCCTTGGCATACCCCTTTCCACGATGCTGACACTGGATTACAACGCCGAGTTCTGCACGACGGTGGCGAGGGTCAAAATCCGTAATATCGATGATCCCCACAGTCTGTCCCTGTTCGTTGTCTATCATCAGCCTGACCTGCTTGTCGGTATAGATATCACCCACGGAATTTGCAATATAATCATGCAGGGTATATCTCGAATAAGGCACATTAGTAACCCCCACTCCCCACAATGACGTATCGTTCTCTATTTTATACAGCACGTCGAGGTCTTCCGGCTCCATGGCACGCAATTTTATCTTGGGCAAAGTCTGGTGGTTGCTCATCTTATCACCTCCA
>OKRS01001781.1_pt1 | contig 13520 bp, 14 predicted proteins | sample 1601191 | NCBI WGS metagenome assembly OKRS01 (sample SAMEA3541509, study PRJEB24748) | human gut metagenome | biome: human gut; feature: human-associated habitat; material: faeces | place: China | collected 2012
ATCAAAAGCCGTTTACAAAAAAAATTAAAAAGAAATTGACCCTGCAAAGAGCAAGAAATCCGGAAAAAAGAAAAACTGACGGTGATTTCTTTACTGAAAAAGAATGTCCGAGCTGCGGAGCAAACTTCCTGCCCGATGAAAACGGATGCTGCTCTTATTGCGGTTATACCCTTCACGAAGATAGCATAAAGTGGAAAATAAAAAGCTGAATCTTGTTAAAATCCTTCAATGCCGATTAAGGTAATGAAGGAAAACAGATTGGAGAATAAAATGGGAATTTTTGATAAGTTAAAAAACACAGCACAAAAGGCAGTTGTTTCTGCAGTACAGTCTGCGGGCAACAAAAGAGAAACATTTACATTCCGAGCATTGCCCGAAAGCCTTGCCGAAATGCAAGCGCTTCCCGAGGCAAGCCTTGACACACCGTTCAAAACCGCTGCACTCACCGTGCTTGCACTGTGCGCATACGCCGCCGACAAAAACATCGGAACAGAGATGCTTAATTGGCTCAGAGGCCCCCGTCCGCTGAACGGAATGGAGATTTCATTTTTGAACGATCGTTTTCGTGACGGAAAGACCTATCTTCCGTTTACCTATTTTGTCGGTTCGACACCCGATAATAATTATACTCCAACCGAGCCCTACACCATAGTTGTCGAAAGCAACCATGTTTCGGCGGAAGAGCAGGGCTATATGAAGCTCTTTATACCGTGCGGCGGTGCAGATGACCCCCGTCCCGTAAAGCTTCGTCAACGCGGAAGCGACGGAAAATGGTTCTTATGGGAGCAGTACCTGCTTACAGGTGTGCGTACCCCCAAAGCGGCAGATCCTTGGGCATAAAATATAAAATTGGCTCCGCGGCTTTAAGGACTCTGCTTTTGCAGCAGAGCAAGTGCTTTTACTCGCCCACGGGAACCGAAGGGGCACCAAAAAAGCCTGACAGAGCTTTTTGAAAACCTTGTGCAAATTGAATATTGAGCAGCAAGAATGGCTTGAGATCTGTGTTGGGCAGGTATCAGGCCATTCAATTTATGCCTGATCCCGAGGTTGTTATAATAATCCGGACGAGCACTTTACGGCTCATGCTCCGCCGGCTGCCTTTGTCCTTTGGCAGCTTCCGTTACCATGCTGAGAGGCGGTTCGCCGTAAATCATATGACGCAGTATCTCCGCCGTGCAAATCCGAAATCGGACAGGATTGCCGCTGTACGACCGGATTGACTTCGGTTGAATCTGTCACCCGTTTCCGGTCGGGCCTTGCTTTGGCGTCTGAACCGGATCCGAAAGAGGAAAAAATACAGCCCTCCGCGGAAAAATCCGCAGAGGGCATATATAAGCGGGTATTCAGCCGACTTAACCCTTGCTGTTTGCAATAGCTTGGTCGATAAGCTCGTTCAGCTTCTCCGACTGCTTTTTCCCCGTGATGGCGCCCGTGATCGGATCGCCTACGATGTTACCGTTCTTATCAACCACATATGTGGTGGGATACGAATACAGCCCCGAAGTGAATTTTCCGGCCTCGCTGTTGGATTCAAACCAGATATTTTTGTATGATACACCTTTCTTTGTCAGAACATCCTTTGCTTCCGAAATAGCCGTTTTATCGCCGTCCAGCGTGAAGGAGTTGATACCGACTACCTCTCCGCCTTTTTCGGAGAGGCTTTTGTTAAGCGCCTCAAGATCGCTGAGCTCGCCCACGCATGGGCTGCAGGTCGTAAACCAGAAGTTAACCACGGTGACGGTATTGCCGGCAAACAGTGTGCTGCTCTTTACTTCGTTTCCGTCAAGGTCCTTGCCCTCAAATGAGGGGAATTTCATCAGGTCGCTGTTTTCTTTGGGCTTTCCGTTTTCTGCCGGAACGCTCATTTCGCCCTCGGACGGCTTTTTTCCGCAATCAGGGAACTTCAGCTCAAGAACGGTCAGCTTACCCTCGATTTCGCGTATCTGTTCCGCTCCGTCTTTGAGCAGCTTAAGCTCATCGTCGGTAAACTGATCCTTTGAGTTTTCAATTGTTGTAAGTAAAAAATCGCCGTAATTGCCGCCGTCCTCGATCATTGCCATACCTTTGTCGGCGGACATGAACACCTTTTCCCAGAGGGAGTTGTTTTCGGACAGGATCGCTGTTTCCTGCTGCATCAGCTTTTGATGCAGTTCGGACGCCTCGTCCGTTGTTTTCGGATCTGCTGCCAGCAGCGAGGCAATCCCGGTTTCCTTGCTGCCTTCATTTTCTTTGCCGTCTTTCGACATACCGCAGGCGGCAAGGCCGAGGATCAGCAGCAGCGCAGCAAGCACGGTCAGTATTTTTGTTCTTTTCATAAATGATTACTCCTTATCTTTATTGGATATTTTTTGCTGCTCCGCATTTTTTGCAGAACAGATGTCATCTTTTCCTTTACAAAATCCATAACGGAATTTTACTGCCTCCGTGGGGCAGGCACGTACGCACATTCCGCAGCGGATGCATTCGGTATGGTCAGGGCTTTTGGTAACGTCTACATCCATTTTGCACGCCTTTGCACATTTTCCGCAGGAGACGCACTTATGCTTATCAACCCTCATTCCGAGGAGGGATACCTTATTAAGCAATGCATAAAAAGCACCGAGCGGACAAAGCCATTTGCAGAACGGGCGGTAGAACAGCACACTCAACACAATCGTAACTATCAGAATGCCGAACTTCCATGAGAACAAGGCTCCGAGTGCATCGCGGAGACCGGAATCTACGGCTGCGAGAGGAATAGCTCCCTCAAGCACTCCCTGCGGACAAAGATATTTGCAGAAGAACGGATCCCCCATACCGACATCATTGACTGCAAGGGCGGGCAGTAAAACTACCATTATGAGCAGAACGGCGTATTTTATGTAGGTTAGACCCTTCAGCTTTTTTGTGGAAATCTTTTTGGTCGGAATTTTGTGCAGCAGCTCCTGAAACCAACCGAACGGACACAAAAAGCCGCAGATGAAGCGCCCCAGCAGCACGCCCAACAGAATAAGAAAGCCCGTAATATAATAGGAGAAGGCGAATTTTGACGACCCCACCACCGCCTGAAATGCTCCTATAGGGCAGGCTCCCGATGCCGCCGGGCAGGAATAGCAGTTCAGTCCGGGGACGCAAACGGCTTTCCCTTTGCCCTGATAAATTCCGCCCTTAAAAAAATTCGGCAGATGGATGTTGGTGAGAAGCGTCGCTGCCGCTTGTATCAAGCTCCGAAAGCGTGACAAAATCCTTGATATGCTCTTTTTCTTATTATCAGTTCTTTTTCTATCCAATTCCGATACACTCCAGACACAGCCTGATCGCCTTGCTGAGCACGGTGTCCGCCTCTCCGCGCAAGGCTCCGAAACAGATCATTGCTGCAGCGCCGACGATCAATGTGAACTGAAGCAAAGCTTTTTTCGATCGAACCAATGAGGTCACCCCTTTCCTTTGTGCCCTCATTGTAGCACGGAGAACATAAAATTTGTGTTAAGAATAAAAACTTAACACAAATCTTATGTTTGTATGATATAATAGAACCGTCAAATAAACCGAGAAGTGAAGCAAGGAGGCTTTTCATGCATATTTTAGTTGTTGAAGACGAGAAGGCGCTTTGCGAGACGATCGTCCGCAGTCTGCGCCGTCTTGATTACAGTGTGGATTATTGCTATGACGGAAACAAAGCGATCGAGCTGCTCGGCATTGAGAGCTATGACCTTGTACTGCTTGACTTGAATCTGCCGGGCGCGGACGGCATGACAGTATTGCGGAAGCTCCGCCAAACGGACAGAGACACCAAGGTTCTGATCCTTTCCGCGCGCAGCGAGGTCGCCGATAAGGTGGACGGACTTGATGCCGGAGCAAATGACTATTTATCCAAGCCCTTTCATTTGGAAGAGCTGGAGGCAAGAATACGCAGCCTGACCAGACGACAGTTCACGCAAAACGACGTGGTTCTGAACTGCGGCGGCGTTTCCTTCGACACCAAAGCACGCATAGCCTCCGCCAACGGACTGAAGCTGACGCTTACCCGAAAAGAGGCGGCGATTCTTGAATATCTGCTGCTGAATCAGGGGCGTCCCGTAAGTCAGGAAGAGCTTATTGACCATGTTTGGGATAACAGCGTGGACAATTTCAGCAATTCGATTCGGGTACACATTTCCGCTTTGCGCAAAAAACTGCGCACCGCTCTCGGATACGATCCTATCCGCAACCGCATCGGCGAAGGATATCTTTTGGAGGAAAACATCTTATGAAAAAGCTTTCTTTGCAATGGCGCATCACCTTAATGACCGCCGTTTTGATCGGTTTGACCTGCGTTGCAATGAACTGTCTTTTGAGCTACTCCGGCAGATATTATATGGATTCCATAGGTTCATATGTTTCCGCATTCAGCGACACAGAGGAGGGAGAGCCCGGCTTTTTCGATCCGGAGCAAAAAAAGGCCGATAAGGAGCTGACTATTATCATACACGGCGTGCAGGATTCCTTTATCGCCACTAACTGGTATATTACGGCGGCGGTGACGCTTATCGGCGGCGTGCTGGCATATTTCGTCAGCGGCCGTGCGCTGAAGCCTCTGCGAACCTTTGCAGCTCAAGTAGAAAAAGTGCAGCCTAATAACCTGACGGATATGAAGATTACCGAGGAAGTTCTGCCGGAGTTTCGACAGTTCAGCATATCGTTCAACAGTATGCTCGACCGTCTTGACGAGGGCTTTACCGCCCAGCGGCAATTCACCGGAAATGCCGCCCACGAGCTTCGCACTCCGCTTGCGCTTATGCAGGCTCAGCTTGAGCTGTTTTCCGCCGAGCACCCCGACGTGCTTCCGGAAACGGCGGACTTCCTTCGCCTGCTGCGTGAGCAGACGGAGCGGATGTCTCAAATGACGAAAACCCTCCTTGAAATGAGTGAGCTTCGCAAGGTTTCGTGTAACGACCGGATCGAGATAGCTCCGATGGTTGAAGAGATTTTTGCCGACCTTTCCCCGCTTGCGGACAGAAACGGTATTGCTCTTGAGTGCGACGGCAACGGTGTTATGACAGGCAGCGATACGCTGATATATCGGCTGCTTTTTAACCTGACCGAGAATGCAATACGCTACAACCGTCAAAACGGAACGGTGTGGGTCAAGACGGCAGAGGAGGGAAAGGCTCTTGTTATCCGCGTATCCGACACCGGATACGGCATACCCGAGCAGTACAGGGAAAGCATTTTTCAGCCCTTCTTCCGTGTGGATAAATCCCGCAGTCGGGAATATGGCGGCGTAGGATTGGGGCTGTCGCTTGTTTGGGAAATTGCCGCACTGCACAGCGGCGAGGTTCGGGTGGAGGAAAGCTCGGAGGTCGGAACAACAATCGTTGCGACTTTTCCTGTATAAAAGCCGAAAAAATCAGACGGGGGCAATAAAAAATGAGCGAAAACAGATTCATATTTTTTCACGGATATGACGAGCTCCTCTGGCACGGATATGAAAAGAACGGCTTGATAGACGAATTCGCGGGGGTTTATTTTTGCCGGTCCCTGCTGCTGCCCGAAAGAAAAAATTTAATGAGCTTGCAAAAAAAGACGGGAAGCTGTTTAAGCTCATATCCGACAATAATTATCCGTGGTATATCGATCGGCTTCAGGGCGGCGGATATATAGACGAGTATCAGTATAATACCGAGCTTATAGATTCACTCGGCAATTTTTACGGTTTTCAAATGCACGAATGGATATCAAATATGCGTTCCGATTATTTCAAATTAAAAAACCTTGATGCTGCCGCTTGGAGTGAGGAGCTGATTGTAAAAGAAATATTGCGTCTTTTTCCCTTTAAGCATATTTTTCTTGAAGCGGCTACCGCAAAAGAATATGCAGAGCTTTTTCCTGTGCCCTTATACTTTGAACAGCTGACGGATAATGCAAGAAAGCTGCTTGAAATGCGTCAGGAAATCACATCCGGACAGCTTTTGCCCTGTGACAGCGTTATGATGGCGCCGAAGCTTGAATTTAAGCTCGGAGTTAAACGCATAATGCCGGAAATAGGAGCACAGACACCGAGGGCAGCTATCCGGCTTTCCTACGCAAGAGGTATGTCACGGGCTTATAAAAAAGCTTCGGAGCCTATTATGAGCCGTGGGGAGGACAGCCTTTTACTGTGTGCAATTATAATGCTGACGGTGAAAATGAGTGGAATATTCACGGCGGAGAGTTCCCGTTTGAATCGGCGGGCAGTAACGGAGGAAGCTCTCGCTCGCTGCAAAAACGGCTTTTAATATATGCTTATCTGGCGGGCGCCGAGTTTGTCGGCGAGGAATGGGGCGGCTATAATACATTTTATGACCTGAAAGACTTCACTCTTTCTCCGTACGGGAAAACAAAGCGGCTCTTTCTGCGGTTTGCAGAGAAATATCCTGCAGGAGAGTTTTATTCTCCCATGGCTCTTGAAGCAGGAAACTACCGTTTGACTGTCAGCTATAAAACAAAGGGATACCGAACCGTAAAAGAAGGCAAAAAGACCGTAGAATTTACGGTGATGCCCGCATAGCACGCACTGTCTTTGTCGGAAACCGTTTATATAGATTTATGCAGTGCTCTTTTAACTCTTACAATTTTGTGACAACTTTCAAGCGCTTTTTCGGTGAATAAGGCTCTCTTTTTTGCTATGCTTGTGTTGCGGAAAGGAAATCCGCAAATAAATTCAAAGGAGCACTTGTTATGAAAAACAAAAAAAACATTCTTGCAACAGTATTCGCACTTATCCTTGCTTTGAGCGTTGTTACCGCCTCGGCGACAGCCGCTGCGGCAAACGGCAGGAGAAGCGACAAGATCGAGACGCTGCCGGAAATCATCTCCGTCGAGTCGCCCGACGACTGCGGTGTGCCGTCCGTTGAGAGCTTTGTCAGAAATCTCGACACTCTGACCGAAAAGGAAAGAGCGGCTCTTATTGCCGACCTTGACGAGCTTGCAAGGCTTGAGAAGCAGATCGATGAGATCTACGCCCGCATGACCGACGGGAACGCCGACAAGCTCTATGACGAGATCGACGCAGTAAACGACAAAATCACGGCAGTCCTTGAAAGGAACGCAGAGCTTTGGGAGCGCGTAAGTGATGAGTACGATGTTAAAGTCGCTGCAAACGACCCGGATATGACCTTTTAAGCTCGGCGGCTACGGCCCTTTGCTCTGCGAAAAAGGTACGGACAAGTCATAACCACAGAGCCGTGTCCCGGCGGCACGGCTCCGGATTCCAACGGAGGCGCTATGAAACAGCTTATATACATCGCAGAGGATGAGAAAAACATAAGGGAGACACTTCAGCGATTTCTCGAAAATGACGGATACGAGGTGTGCGCGTTTGAAACCGGAGACGCGCTTTTAGGTGCGCTTTTTAAAAGACGCGCCGATCTTGTTATTCTTGACATAATGATGCCCGGCACGGACGGACTGACCTGCTGCCGCCTCATTCGTGAGAAGGACAAGGTCCCGATCATTCTGCTCACGGCAAAAGACACCGAATACGACTACGTCAGCGGAATTCTGCAGGGCGGGGACGACTATCTGACCAAGCCGTTTCGTCCGACGGTGCTTTTGATGCGGGTAAAGGCGCTTCTTCGCCGTGTGGAAATGGAGCGCGGCACGGATCCCCTGGACAGGGATATTACAGTCGGCGATCTGCACTTTTCGGGCAAGGAGAAGAAGCTCTTTTGTAAGGGAAAGCCTCTCGCCCTCTCGCCGAACGAGATGAAAATGCTGTTGTTTTTGATGCATGGCAAGGGCAAGGCTTTTTCACGCGACGAGCTGCTTGACCACATCTGGGGATATAACGATGATGTGGAAACCAGAGTGACCGACGAGACTCTTCGACGGATACGCAGCAAGCTTTCCTCGGCGGACAGCAGCGTGCTGATTGAAACGGTTTGGGGCTACGGCTACCGGCTGCACTCGGGGGAGGGCGGAGAATGAAGCACATAAAAAGAAAAATAACGCTTTCCGTTCTCGGCACCATGCTGCTTGTTTTCGCTTCACTTCTCGCTGCCGTCAACATCTTTATTCCGAAATATCTGACGGCGGAGGCGCAGAAGGCGATCCTTTTGGAGGATGAGCAAAAGCCTCCCGTCCCGTTCTCCAATATCTACGGCGGCGAGGCTGATGCTCAGGAGCATTTTCTGACGCCGAGCGTCAGATACCTTGAAATCGAGGGCGAGCTCTTCGAGACGGAATATCTCTCGAGAGCCGAGCAGCGGCTTCGGGAATACTGCCGGAGCGAGAAGCCCTCCGCCGATGAGTTTCACACCCTGAAAATCGGCGGAAGCCGCTTCGTTTTTCGCCTGACTCAGGTTGAAGCCGACGAATATGAGGAGGCTTATTCTTACATTCTTTATGTGGATGTCGGTGCGGTTATGCAGTATGCGTCTTATCTGAACGCCGTGTTTTTTGCGGTGCTGACCGTTTTGACCGTATTGGTCTGCCTCTTCGGCTGGAGGCTCGGCGGCTATGTGGAGAGGGCGCATGAATCGCAAAACTGGTTTTTTCAAAATGTGTCGCATGAGTTAAAAACACCGATGATGGCAGTTCAGGGCTGTGCGGAGGGAATACATACCGGTGTTCTCGAACCTGTTGAAGCGTCCGGTGTGATCCTTGAAGAGAACGAGCGTATGTCCTCTCTGATAGAGGAGCTGCTTGCGCTCTGGAGGCGGGACAGATCAAGGCGGACTTTCATTCGTCCGACGTGCGAGAGCTTCTGTATGACTGTATGCGCAGCACGGAAACTCTTGCAAAGCAAAAAAGCCTTCGCATCATACCTCATTTTGACAACAGACCCGTTCTTGTAAGCTGTGACGAAATTCAGCTTCGCAGGGTTTTTACAAACATCATCACCAACGCTCTGCGCTATGCTGAAGAGGAAATCGAAATCGAATGTACGCAGGAAAGAGGAAAGGCCGTCATCCGTATCCGTGATGACGGCGAGGGCATTTCGCCCGAGCTGCTGCCGCATATCTTCGACCGCTTCTTCAGCACCCGAAAGGACGGAACAGGGATCGGTCTTGCCCTCGCAAGGGAGATAGTTGCCCTGCACAGGGGAACGATAAAAGCCGAAAACGACGGCGGAGCGGTGTTTGAGATCAGCCTGCCGGTCAAAAACAGGTAGTTTTATTTTAATTGTCGCCCGCTTTTGCGGCAATAATATATAAACAGCAAATAATTGACAGAGAAAGGAAAATCCACTTATGAAAAAGATACTTGCATTTGTCCTCGCCGCCGTTATGGTTCTCTCACTTGCCGCCTGCACCGATAAGGGCTCCGAAGGCGGTGCGACGTCGCCCTCCGGCGCTCAAACAAATCAGCCTAAAAGCGCATTGGAAATTCTCGAAAATGTCTGGGACAAATATTCACCCGATGACAAATTCCCCGCGGTGGGCGGTTCCCCTAAGCATATGAAGGACGACGCGCCAGGAAAATTCGATGTTAAGGACGCAGACGCCCTTGACTACGACCTCGGCTTCCCGAAGGCGAGCGCCTCCGAGATCGACGACGCCGCTTCACTCTCGCATATGATGAATCAGAACACGTTTACCTGCGGAGTGTATCACGTTAAAAACTCCGGCGGTGCCGAAGCTCTTGCAGGAAAGATCAAAGACAATATCCTTGTGAGGCAGTGGCTGTGCGGCTTCCCCGAAAAGCTCGTCATCCTGACCGTCGGCGATTATGTTATCTCCGTGTTCGGCGCCGGCGAGCTGATAGACACCTTCACCTCAAAGCTCACCGCCGCATACGGCTCCGCCAAGCAGCTTGTCGATGTGCCCATCGCATAAAGACGAGCCATGCTGTTTTCAAGTATAACTTTTCTGTACTGCTTTCTGCCGTGCGTTCTGCTTGTATATTTCATTGTTCCCGACCGCATGAAGAACTTTGTTCTTCTGTTGTCGAGCCTGCTTTTCTACGGTTGGGGCGAGCCGAAATATCTTGCATTTATGCTCGCGTCGATCGCGCAGTCGTATATTGCCGCGCGCCTCGTCGAGCGCTTGCGCGGGACAGCAGGCGCAAGGCTTGTGACGGCTCTTTCTGCCGCTGCAAGTCTCGGCCTGCTCGCGTACTGTAAGTATGCTGACTTTTTTATCGAAAACTTCAACGCTTTGACGGGGCTTTCCGTCCCGCTCCTGAGGGTCGCGCTGCCCGTCGGCATCAGCTTCTATACCTTTCAGATCCTGAGCTACGTTATCGACGTTTACCGCGGCGACGTGCCCGCACAGCGCAATTTTATCGACCTTGCAATGTATGTGGCGATGTTTCCGCAGCTTATAGCCGGGCCTATTGTTCGCTATTCCGACATCGCGGGAAGCCTGAAAAACCGAAGAACCTCTCTTGCCGACGCCTCGGAGGGGATAACGCGCTTTTCCGTCGGACTTGCAAAGAAGATCCTCCTTGCTAATCAGGCGGCGCTCATTGTGTCCGAATTCAAAGCGTCAGGCGAAAAAACAGTGCTGTTTTATTGGCTGTATACCGTTTCATATATGCTGCACATCTATTTCGACTTTTCGGGATACTCCGACATGGCGATCGGCTTGGGACGCATCTTCGGGTTCCGCTTCTCCGAGAACTTCAACTACCCTTATATTTCCTCAAGCATCACGGAATTCTGGCGCCGCTGGCATATTTCTCTCGGCGGGTGGTTCCGCGATTACCTGTATATCCCGCTTGGCGGAAACCGAGTAAAGCCGCTGCGCCATGTTTTCAATATTCTTGTCGTGTGGGCAGCCACCGGCTTTTGGCACGGGGCGGCGTGGAATTTCATACTGTGGGGGCTGCTCTACGCCGTGCTGCTGCTGTTTGAAAAGTACGTTTTGCGCCCGAATATGCGCCTTAAAGTGCCGATGCATATCTATACGCTGCTGTTTGTCGCCCTCGGCTTTATACTGTTTGACTCGGCAACTGTCGGCGATGCGCTTGTGTCCTTCAAGGCAATGCTCGGCTTCTCCGGGCTCCCTGCCGCAGATGCGGCTTCGCTGTATTATCTCAGAAGCAACGCCGTGCTGCTCGTCGTTTCCGCAGTAGGCGCGACGCCGCTGCCCAAACGGATCTTTGAAAAAATCGGAGAAACGGCGCTCGGCAAAAGAATCTTTTCCGTTGCCGTGCCTGCTTCGGCGGCGGCGTTAATTGCCGTTTGCACCGCGTATCTTATAGACGGCTCTTTTAATCCGTTTGTTTATTTCAGATTCTGATTTGCGGCCGTGCGTAAGCTCGACGGAGGTATTCCATGAAAAAATTTCAACAAATACTGACATTGGTCTTGTCTCTCGGCTTTCTTGCCGCATTTGCCGTCCTGACAATACTCTTGCCCGACGCTCCCGAATCGCAGTCCGAAAGACGCCTGCTGGCAAAGCGTCCGGCGCTGTCGCTTTCGTCCGTTGCGGACGGCAGCTTCATGAGCGGCTTTGAAAAATATATGCTCGATCAGTTTCCGCTGCGCGACAGCTTCCGTACCTTGAAGGCAGCCGCCGCTGCGAAGGTTTTTATGCAAAAAGACAACAACGGGCTGTATTCCGTCGGGGAGCATCTCTCAAAGCTTGATTTCCCGACAAACTACCCGTCCGTTGACCGTGCCGCAAGTCGCTTTCGACATGTGTTTGACACCTATCTCAAGAATTCCGGAGCAAAAACATATCTGTGTGTAATCCCGGACAAAAACACTTTTATCGCATCGCAGAACGGCTATCCCGACAAGGATTATAACGCGCTCGTCAAGCGTCTGCAAAGCGGATTTCCGCAGGCGGAATATATTGACATTTCAAAGCTTCTTTCACCGGATGATTTCTATTACACCGATTCGCATTGGCGGCAGGAGAAAATTTTAACGGCTGCCGCCGAAATTGCAAAAAAAATGGGTGCGGAGCCGATAGGGGAATGCGAGGTGCACGACACCGGCGTCCCTTTTTACGGCGTCTACTACGGTCAATCGGCGCTTCCGCACGCATCGGAGCCGTTTAGGTATCTTGACAACTCCGTGATACGCAGCCTGAAGGTATATAATGCCGAGACAGCGTCCGAGATACCGGTTTACGACCTCAAGGCGGCAGGCGGACGCGATCCATACGAGATGTTTCTCGGCGGTGCGCGTTCGATCATCACAATCACAAACCCAAACGTCGTGCGTGAACGCAGACTCGTCATTTTTCGTGATTCGTTCGGCAGCAGTATAGCCCCGCTTCTTGCGGCAGGGTATTCCGAGATAACGCTCGTCGATATCCGCTATATCTCGCCCTCGGCCCTTTCGAAGCTCGTTGATTTTTCCGGGGTCTCCGACGTGCTGTTCCTTTACTCCGCCTCGGTCATAAATAACAGCGAGACGATAAAATAGCGGCCCCGAAGGCGGAGAGTTGAGAACGAGACAGCCATTCAGGAGGTGCTGTCCCGCCTAATCAAAAACAAAGCCGTCCTCATCATCGCCCACCGGATGCGCACCGTCTCCGTCGCAGACAAGATCGTGGTGCTCAGGGACGGCGCGGTAGCCGAGCAGGGCTCGCCCGCAGAGCTGCTGCAAGCGGGCGGCATCTTTGCCCATATGGTGCAGCTCCGGACCGAAAGCCGGAGCTGGACGCTTGCGAAAGCATAAAACGGTCTTATGCTCTGATAATACCCTTTTGCGGTGTTCAATATAAAAAGATACCGGAAGCTCACACGAAGCATTGTGAGACCTTCCGGTATTTTTTTATTTAGATTTACATATCTCAATTGAAGCCTTCAAAATATGCTCTGAGCCGAGCAATCGTCTCCGCAGTCAGGCCGCCGGAGCAGGCGATTTCGCCGTTTTCAAAGAACAGGAAACGGCCGCAGCATTTCTCCACAAGCTCAAGGCTATGGGTGTTTGTCGACTCTGCTTCTATTTTACTGCTCCAATATGTTTTTCTCACGGATCAGCCACTCGATTATTTTTGCCGCTCTGCTTTCGAGCGTCGGTATTTCATCCTTGCCAAAAAACTTCAGAGCATTGCTTTCCCCGTCGGTGATCTTCATTTTGCCGCTCACATCCTCCGCAAGATAAAGGGCTATAACGGAATAAAGCTCGTCTCCGTTTGGATATTTGAAATAAAAATCATTCCCCGAAAACAAATGCAGCAATGTAAATCTTTCCGCAGTCAGGTCGGTTTCTTCTTTCAACTCTCTTGCCGCCGTTTCTTCGAGTGTTTCACCCAACTCTGCCGCTCCGCCGGGGATGCCCCATGTTTTTGTATCGGAGCGCAGATTCAGCAATATTTTATTGTCCTTCAACACAACAACGGTCGCGCCGACTGCCGCCATCGGCGCATGGCCGATATATTTTCTCATTTCACTTATATAACTCATTGTTATCTCTCCCTGCGCTCGCGTGAAGCGAAGCACCCGTACATATCTGTGCGGCTAAGCCGCGCTTCATAGGGCGAAGCCCTGCTTCATCTTTCATGCACCGTAAGGTGCGCTTAATTTGAAAAACCACTTGCAAGATGCAAGTGGTTTTTCATGGCGGAGAAGGGGAGACTCGAACTCCCGCGCCGGTTACCCGACCTACGCCCTTAGCAGGG
>OKRS01001789.1_pt1 | contig 13430 bp, 7 predicted proteins | sample 1601191 | NCBI WGS metagenome assembly OKRS01 (sample SAMEA3541509, study PRJEB24748) | human gut metagenome | biome: human gut; feature: human-associated habitat; material: faeces | place: China | collected 2012
TTTGATGTTTTATTCAAAGCCTTACTTTTCCGTAAGTCGTCCACTGTATATCAAAATTTTAAAGAACTTCTCGATGATATAGCTCTGCTCTGTCAAAGAACAGAGCCATCTAATCGAAATATTGTTAAGTTAAAAGATCTGCCCAACTTTAGTGTGGCAGATCATTAACCAACCTAAACCTTCTGCTAAAATTCCTTAAGGTCTTGGGTATAAAATATTTATCAATTAAACATACTAACTGCAATAAAACATTATCAAGAAAATTTGGGAACACAGTATAACTATTCATCGTAATAGAAATTTATCCAAAACATCTACTTTTGAATGATCAAGAATGACAATCTACTTCGCTCCCTTACCAAACAGCACAACCTTAATGGTAAGGAGAATAATCTTAAGATCTAAAAACACCGACCAGTTATTGATATACTCCATATCAAGTTTAACCACTTCATCAAAATTCTTGATATCACTTCTACCGCTAACCTGCCATAAACCTGTAAGACCTGGCGACATGGATACACGAGCCTTATGTTTAGGCTCATAGTGATTGTATTCATCAACAGTAGGTGGTCTTGTTCCTACTAAGCTCATATCACCTTTTAGTACATTTAAGAACTGAGGCAACTCATCAATAGATGTCTTTCTAATAAAATGACCTACTTTAGTAATTCTTGGATCATTTTCCATCTTGAACATTAAGCCGTTCATTTCATTTTTTGACATCAGAGATTTCTTTAACTCTTCAGCATCACTTCTCATTGATCTGAACTTGTAACATTTAAAGATTCTACCGTTTCGTCCAACTCTGTTCTGAGCAAAGATAACAGGACCTTTTGAATCTAACTTAATGATTGGAACTAACACAACATACACTAAGCAAAAGATTAAAAATCCAACTATGCCACCAGTGTAGTCTAATAGGTGTTTAGCAAAAGCTTTTCTTTTAGATACAAACTTACGACTTACAGAAATGCAGTGCTGATTACCAATCTTACTTACAATAATAAATGACTTTGGCAAGTAGTCAAATAACTCAAGGTTGATCTTGATATTCACACGTATTCCCATCTCCTCAGCCTGAGAGAATACATCTTTTAACTCTTCATGCTGCTCAAGATTTACCAGCACATAAATCTCATCTACATAATTATGGGTAATGTAATCTAGTAAATCGTGATGGGTGCAAACAGCACTTATTCCCCTGATCTTTTTATTGATAGGAGTAATCTCAGGGACTGAAATACCACAAATCTTGCGTCTCCAGTCAAAGTTCTTTAAAAGATCTTTAATTGAGTTTCTGCAGTTAGTCTCAGCTATGACTAAAACTTTACTTGAGAACTTTGAAGTTTTGTATTTTTTAACAATTAAGTACTTTATTACAGTTCTTGTAAGTAGCTCTAATACAAAGAAGTTAACTGAGAAATAAGCAATGATTAAACGCTTTGAATCAGTTAAATTATGTAATAAGAACAGAATTAAGATTAAAAAGATAATAAGTGCACAGGTAAACTGGAAAACAACAAAAACTTCTTTTAAGAAGCTTCTAAAAACAAAGCTTCTGTTTACACCTGTAAAAGCTGTAGAAAACAGATACTCAAAGATAAAAATTAAAAGATATGATCTAAATGAGTATAAGCTCAGTGTAGTTATGGCATTACCATAATAGAAAGTAAAGGCTAAAAAGAGCGACAAGAAAGTTACGATACATCCTGTTACAGCAAGGACGTTTCTTATAATCTTTTCAGAACTGTCACGATTCATAACTTACTCTCATTTAAGACTAAACTTGCTCTTCTGGATTTACCATTTTTAACAAATTTAGTTTTTGTATTTTAAACTATTATACACACACCAAAATACAGCAACTTATATCTATTAGATTACCTAATTGCCAATTATCAAAATTTGCAAATTACCTAACCTAATTGAGATACACCTGTCATCTAATATCCTGCACACGTATGCTACGGAGACATCTTCTTAAATGACACAGAAACTCTCGATATACAGATATCCTGTATTCTGTACCTTAATTGTTTAATTCTTACTTTATCAAAATCATTGAAAAGTATATCTTTGTATACTTTGTACGCTCTGGGGGGGGGGTAAAGACAAATTAACGCGATTATTTTCTTAATCTTTATTTATAGTAATTAAAAGGCTCAAAGAAAGCTTATAGAAAAGTAAAGTACTTTTATAAGTTTTATACAGCTACCTTTACTTTCATTCATGCTTCATCGCTTTAAGATTAACCGCATCATCTACTTTTCAAAGATAATGCAGTTTTCAATATTCTTAAAGAACTTTCTTAAAGAAAAACTTCAAAGCTTTTACTTTGATGAATGTAGTTCTTTTATGATGCATTAAATCCATTAAGTTCTACACAAAAGTCAATTACTTTGAATTATAGTAGCCTTTTTATGAGCTTTTTTTGCGTCAATGTTTTTATTCGCTTTACATCCTGTGAGCACATTATACATTTACATCATAGTATTTGCACCTAAAAATTTTGCAAAGTTAATCTTATGTAAAATTAAGTTATACGTTTTATTAGTTTTCACCTTTTTTAAAGGAACTTTGTCTACTTTTCAAAAGAACTTATCTCTGTTTTTTTTAAGAAACATTCCTCTATAAGCGTCAATTTCCCATCTTTTCAAGGATGTCACTTTTAAAGACTGTTCTTCCTTTTCTAGCGAAAAACCACTTTCTTCAAAGCCACTCTTTTCTTCAAAGGCAAGCAAACGCTTTAAAGGAGACTTCTTTCTTCAAGGACAACCTATTTTTTCAAAGAAAAGCCCTTTCTTTAAAGACCTTCCATACCTTCAAAATAAAGATACAGCCCAATTTTAGGTGCAAAGTATTAGGATGTAATCTAATATGCTCTATGCGTAAACAATACCCAGTACCTCCAGCTTATAAGTTTTTAAAGTCTCAAACTCGTTTACACATTTCTCAAGAACTGATACATCAAGTTTTTCACAAACTAAAGCTGCATCACATTCAGAGATTTGCTTTATGTTATAGTCCTTTAAAACCTTAACACTTATCCCCTTTGCATTCATTACTTTTTCAATAACTGATACAGCATTGTCAATTTCTTTCTTCTCAAGAGTTGAAACAATGGCAATGCTCTTCTTATCTTTAGATAAAAGCTCTAAAGATTCTTTTAACTTTTCAATCTCATCAGGTTCTTCTTTTGAAAATGAAGCTTCATGTAATACAGCAATATTCTCAAATTTAAAGAGATCCTTTAAGTAATCTTTTGATTTTAAGCGTCCACTAAAGAGATACTTCATACCAAAGATTACAATACTGATAAATAAGCCAAAAGCAAAACCTGCAGCTGCAAAGACAACCAACTTTTTAGCTTTGTAAGCCTCTAGTGTTACTAATTTGTCATCCTCTGGAGGTACTGGCAACACTGTATTACTAATCTGATTTCTCTTAGCATCAATTGCCTTTTCATCATTAGTTACAGCTGAGTCTTTATCCTCTTTTAGCTTAATTAAGCTTGGATTATAGGTATTCTCAAAAGAGATTTGCTTAGTTCTGATTACATACTCACTGTTGAAGAACTCAGTAAATTCTTTATCAAAGATCTCTTTTACCTTTTCTAATGAAGTTACAGTATCTTTTGAATCACCTTTTAAAGAGATCACAAATGAGTAGCTGTCAACTGCATTAAAGCCTACTAGCTCATATACAGGATCTTTGGTGTACTCTAGCTTTAAGCCTAAGGCATCAGCAAATAAAGTAACGTACTTTTGAGTAAACAGTAAGTTATTAGCAAACTTAACTACAGTTGACTCATTCTCTAGCTGATCAGCAGAATTGGCATTTGCATCATTACCCTTGTTTTCTAATACCTTTCTGACAGCAGCTGCATTTGTCTTGGTAGACTTAGCATTCTTTTCACGAATATTGTAGTAAAAGTCAGCTTCCCAGTATGATGCAGGATCTAAACCATAGAGTTTAGATTTTTCTAAATACTCATGTTTACCCTTAAGACCATTTTCAAGGACTTTAATTTCTGAAGCTAAAACCTTCTTAACATTTCTAGCATTACTGATCTTAGTCTGGTATTCAGACTGCTGAGCATCAAAATCCTCAGCATACAAACGGTAACTTACCTTTTCTTTTTTCTTAACAATCTTACCATCAGGCTCTTTTACTACACGTTCAATAGTAAAAAGCTTATCAACATCCTCTAATGGAGTTGATGAGAATTCAAAACGACAGAATTTATAAGCACAAGCTAAAGCTGCAAATACAATTCCGGTTATAAGAAGGATCTTGTACTTTGACAATATAAATCTAAATAGACGAACTAAATCAATTTCTACTTCTGTATTTTGTTCATTCATGGTTCAAGACCCCTGAATTCCTTTTACTTATCAATTAAATTTGCTTAAAACTAAAAACTGATTCAGTTCTTTAAACTTAATTTATAAACCTTAAAAGTAACTTAAAGCTACAGACTAACTTTTTAAGACAACTTTTTTTTAAATATCAATTTTCAAGATACCTTATTTTGCAAGATAGTCTTTTAAGACTTTAAGATCTCTTAAAATAAGAAAGACTAATACAGACAAACGTCTTTAAAGTCTTTTAAAGAGATCCTTACAAAATCCTAAAAAACTCTGTTTACATTACCTAACACAGCACCAAAACATCTACATGCTAAATCATGACTTAATCGTAAAATGTACGCAGTGTCTTATCAGTACATGTAAGTACGTAATAGTACATGCATTATGTAAAGCTCCTGCAATATAGAAGTTTCACAAAACAAGTATCAAATAAAAAATATCTAAAGTTTTTTTCAAGATTTACTGCATGCTTTATTGCTCAAACTACAAGGCTTTATGCCTTTATGAGATAAAGTCACAATGTCACTAAATCTTGAGCTTATGTTTACCTGCCTAAAATGCTGGCATCAGCATTCATAGCTTCATTACATTACTTTTAAGAGCTTTAAAAAGTTTAAAGATCTTTAAGCAAAGATATTTATCTGAGATTACTTATCTGATTTTTAAATTTAAGAAAACTAAAGTTACAGTCTCTGATGCATAACTTGAAGCTTAAGCTTTAAGCTACCAACGAAAGCTACACCTCAGTAAATGCTCACAGAGCATTCTTAAAAATAAAAATCATAATTTTTCATGTTTATTGTCAATTCATCCCCTGCTACAAGTAATAAGCCTCTAGCAACAAAATGAATTTTAGGCATTTTGTCACAGATTAGAAAAAAAAAAAGACTAATCTTTATTTTATGCTAATCTATAATCACTTAAATATCATTCAATCCTTACGTAACAAAGGATTGAAGCTCTTTAAAAAGAATTACGACAAATGAGATTTAAAGTTCTAAAATTGGGGCTTTTCCTGTTTTTAGGAGAGCAAAGCTACTTTTAGATAAATAAGTTATAGATATAGTAAGCGGATCGAGAAAAAAACAAGAGCTTTTGCCTTACAGTCAGAAGACAGACTAACTGTACAATAACCGTAACTTGGGATTTTGTTTTTTCTATGCTTTGGCTCGGTCACGCCTTATCTTTTAATTTGAGATCTATTGGTAAGTAGTGATGAACCGCTATTGATGCCACCTGTTAACTTTTTTGTTCAGCTCCTGGCTTTATTAAGTTTTCAATAATGTGCTTTTTGTGAATATCCAGGTTCCCTTTATGGGCTCTTAAGTGGGCTTTTGTTTACCACAAATTAAGATGCTTGAGATCCATTGATCTGATTATGTTTTTTCAATAATGCACAGTGGGTCTTGGATGCATAGACATCCATAGTATGCTCATTTTAATTTTGGGAATCCAGTGTAACTGTCAGCAGGCAGTAAGTAAGATCCAAAATAATATTCAGGATAAGTTCAATACGTTGTAAACCATGGTTATGCTTCAATCTTTGTTCTTATTAGTTCTATGATTTCATTAAGAGGTATCAACACTAAAAGCACCTGTGCATTTTAAGGATATCGCAGATGGGCATAAATTGGATTTACAAAGTTGACATCAGTGAGTATTGAGTGGGCATTTACAGTTGTTTGTACTCCCCTATTTACTTGATAGCTTCCTCTTAAATGAACCAATGAACCATTACTATTAGTAGATCAAAAGTTTATTTACTGTTATCCAGACTGCTGTCAAGATAGTTTCATTATTCAGTCATCATAACCTTATTGCTCTTTATCACATAGCGGTAAAGATGCTTATCTTGTTTTAAGACTCTTAAGATACTTTTTAGTAAGCATCATAAATTTGTAGGACTCTTAAATTCCCCTTTCCAAAGTGATCTTTTAAATTTTATTTGTCAAAAGTTACATTTACTTTCAGATGTTTGGTGGATCTTATTTCTGGGAGTTTTTGTAATTTCCTCAAAGAGAGGAAACGAATTACGGTCGTTTGTCCATGAATGACCGTAATTCTCCTTATCAGAAGATCTAAAACTCTCCTGATAAGTCATCTGAACAAACTTGTATATAGAGAGAACTTCATATATGAATAAAATATACAAAGTAGTGTGGAACAATACCTTACAATGCTATACAGTTGTAAGTGAACTTGCTAAATCCCATACTAAAAACAATGCATCAAAAGTTGTAAAAGCAACTGTTTTATCATCACTTTTAGCTGTAACATCAAGCACTTACGCTGCACAAGGGGGGGGGTATCAGTAAATAACACCACTATAAACATCGATAATGAGGCTGTTTACAATAACACAAGTGTTGGAGTTTACAATCAGGGAACTCTAAACTTTGGTGATAATCTTAAATTGAGCTTTGATACAGAACCTACATCAGGCATCTTCGTTAACAATCAAAGCACCTTAAATGTAAAAGGTAACTTATCAGGTACTAACACCTATCTTTCAACAGAAAACTCTAAAGTCAACGTAAATAAAGATCTAAAGTTAGACGGTAAAACTGAAACTATTTTTGGCAGCTTTAATGGCTCAGATGTTAAAGTTGATGGAAATGCATCAGTATCCGATCTTGTCCGTTTTACTGCAGATAGAGATTCATCTATTGAGATAGGTAAAGATCTTAACCTAAACTCAACTCTTTCTGACGCATCAAATTCTTTGAGAGAATCCGTAGGTATTTACAATAACTCACATATGACTGTAGGCGGAGATGTAAATGTCTTAGGTGACAGTCTTATCAAATCAGACGGTGAGGCTTCAATTGTAATTGGTGGTGATCTTAACGTAAAAGTTGATTCTCACAGAAATGAAATTGTTGGTATTTACAATAACGGCTCAATTAAAGTAAATGGCAATCTTACTGCAGACAGAGACAACGAATATGTAGAAACATCAGATATCAATTTAGGTAAAAATGCAAAGCTTGATGTTACTGGTAATGCAGAATTTAAAGGCAATACGCATCTTGCCATTTGGGATAATTCAGAAGCTAGCATTGGTGGTAATTTAAAGATGTCTGGTGTTACCAACGATGGAAGCATTGTTTACAACAATGTTAATGGAAATTCATCTTTAAACGTTGCAGGTGATGTTAACCTTTCAGGAACCAACAACATACATGCTTTCGATAATTCAGAATTAAATTTTGAAAAAGATCTTAATATTGAATCTACTGAAGTTAGAGATATTTTCTGTGTATCAGAAGGCGCTGTAGGTAATATCAAGGGTGATATGCATGTCACCGGCACCACAGAAGATGGTCACCAAAACTACTACGATATGAGAAACTCAGGTACTTTAAATGTAGCTGGTAATGTTTCTTTTGAAGGCACTAACAATCTTCACGTATTTGATAAATCAGAGTTGAACGTCGGCAAAAATGCTACTTTTAATGAAGGAGAGTTCTCTGTAACTGATAATTCAAATGCAAAAATTGACGGTGATTTAACCTTAAATCATGTTGCTGATACCAATATCTGGAATAAAGCATCTGAAGGTTCTTCTATCACCGTTGGTGGCGATTTAACCTTATCAGGTCTGTACAAAGAAGGCACTGGTGATTATTCCTCTTCAGCAAGTGCTGATGAATATCACCGTAACAGATTATTTGCCTCAGGTGAAGGCTCTTCAATTACCGTAAAAGGAAACTCTACAGTAACAAACAATGCCGAGATATTTGCAGAAACTTACTCAAATCCAATCGACAATCCAGATCACGATAAGTACATCGACAAATCTACTTTTGCTGATTTAGGAAGAGCTTTATTTGAAGGCGACGTTAACTTAAGTCTTAACGGTAAATTAGGTGCTTATAACGCAGGTGAAGTTACTGTTGACGGTAATGTAACTGCTCAAACTGGTGGTAATCTTCAAGCATGGACCTCTGACTCAACCATGACCGTAAAAGGTGATGCTAAGATCTTTGGCACCAATTCTAGAATAGAAACTGGAAAAACTGGTTCTATTGAAATTTTAGGCAACACTGATGTTAAAGACGGTAATATTAGACTTTATGACAAAGGTAGCTTAAATATTGACAAAAATCTTACCGCTCATAACGGTGAAATTGTAGCGACAAAGAACAGCAAACTTAACGTTGGTGGTGATCTAAACGTTTCTCAAGACAAGGACGAGACTGTTTGGAATAAGATTGAAGATGGTTCTTCAATGACTGTTGGTGGTAATTTAAATCTATCAGGTCTCTATAGAGAGGCTGATGAATGTGATTTTTCTACATCTGCTGGTGGGGATTATTATTTCCGACTAGATTTATATTCAACAGGAGAAGGCTCCAATCTTACAGTAAAAGGTGACACCTATGTGACTGACAATGCTCACCTGTTTGCTGAAACCTACTCAAATCCTGCGTACAACCCAGATCATGAAAAATACATTGATAAATCTACATTTAATGATATAGGTAGAGCTGAATTTGAAGGTGACGTAAAACTAAGTCGCAACGGTACATTAGCAGCATACAACGCAGGTGATGTTACTATTGGTGGAAATATTAACGCTGAATCCGGAGGCTCAATTAAGGCTTTTTATTCTGATGCTGCTGTAACCGTAAAAGGAAACACAAAGATATCTGATGCTAACTCTAATATTTCAGCAGGTAACACAGGCTCTATTAAAATTATAGGTAACACAGATGTTAAGAACGGAAACATTAACATAGAGAATAAAGCCACTTTATCTATCGATGGCAATACTTCAATAGTTAATGCTGGTACACTATTTGTTGGTGATAATTCAACAGCAACCTTCGGTGGTGATTTAACCATTGATGGAAGCAGATTCAAAGTAAATGGTAATTCAACTGCCGCCGTTGGTGGTGATCTAAATTTAAACCACGTAGAAGATACCAATGTCTGGAACAAGGTATACAATGGCTCTTCTATGACAGTTAATGGTGATCTGAATATGAAGGGTCACTACAGGGAAGGCTATTACACTGAAGAAACAGATCAAGAATTCTTCAGAAACGACTTCTTTGTCTCAGGACAGGATGATTCAGGAGAAGTTGTAGGTAAGGGCGGATACTTGAATATTAAAGGCAATGTAAAGCTTACAGACAATTCTCACTTCTTTACAGAGTCTTATTCAAATACCTTGGACCAATCGAATCCAAATCATAATAAGTACTTCCCTAAAGATAGCTTTGAAAAGCTTACAACATCTTTAATCGAAGGAAATATTACCTTAGATCGTAACTCAAGATTAGGTTCTTACAATGCTGGTGAATCAACCGTAAATGGAAATGTTACTGCTACAAACGGTGCTAGTGTCGAAGCATGGAACTCAGATGCTTATTTAGGCATTCAAGGTGATGTTTTAGTAACAGATGAGAATTCACAGGTAGGTGTAGGCAGAACTGCTGATATCGACATTGGTGGCAAGTTGACTGCTAAAAACGGCGCTGATGTCTATATTGGCGAAGAGTCTACCCTCTCAGTTGCTAAGAAGTTCCTAGTAGATAATGCTACTTTAGAAATCCATGGCGGTCAGTTATTACTCTCAGGCGAGGACTCTGTATTAGACTTAACTAATAACGGTGTTCTAAAGACAGATGAGGCAGGCTCTATAAAACTTTCAAAAGGTGCATCTGTTGAATCATTAAAAGAGACCTTACTCTCTGATGATACAAAGACTACCGCAGCAGGTGTTGCAGAAAAGACCTTTGAAGCTGACGCACTATCAAAAGTACACTTAACCAATTTAGGTGAAGTTTCGTTAGATGAAGCAGAACGCTTACATGGAGTTCTGTTTAATTCAGAGACAGGTATTCTTGATCTTAAGATTAACTTAGATACTGATGAGAACGGTAATGCAAGCTTTACTGATGCTGTAAAGGTAGCTGGAACAACTGCAGCACAGGACAAGACCATCGCTGATGTTGATACCTCTGATAAGAAGTTATCTGACTTAACCTCATCAGATCTTTCATGGGGCAGTGCATCCTTAAAGGAAGGACAGACAGACTTAGACCTAGGTTCAGGCAACCTAGTTTTAAATAATCCTGAGTCTAATAACGGTTCATTCGTATCAACTGCTGATGGTACAACTGGTAACATTACCATGGACAAGGATGCAAATCTTGCACTAAACGGTAATGGTTCTATTGGTAATGTTAATACCACAGAGAACGGTACTGGTGATATCTTAATCGGTAATGATAAGACTGGTTCTGTAAATGCTAATAACCTAGGCTCTGAGGACAAAGCCTTTGGCTCTGTATCTGTAGGTGCTGGCTCTAGTGTTACTGTAAAGAACATCTTAAATGCAGCTAAAGTTGCTTTAGAGAAAAAGGCTGAGGTAATTGCATCTGTAATTAACTCTCCTGAGTTAAAAGCAATTGGTGATGACATTAAGATTAAAGCTGAAAACTCTGTATTAGGTGGTTTACTCTCAGGTAATAACTCAACCTAAGAGTCTAAGACTTTAGAGTTAGCAGATAACTTTAATGTATTAGGTGGAGCTAAGGTAAAGGCAAAGAACTTATCTTTAAAGGGTAAGATGCTGTTTGCCGACCCAGACTGGAACTCAAATGCCTCTGTTGTAGTTGCTAATAACCTTTCAGGTGACAATGGTAATGTTATAGACGGTGCTTTAGTTGCAGGTCAGAACTCATTAGTAGCTTTAGGTGACACTTTAGATGAGAACAGTGCAGCTGCTCTGGCAAAGGCTACATTATCAGAAAACGGTACTACCGCTTTAGGTTATGTAGGTAAAGACATCACTGTAGCATCTAATGGCTCTATTACCATTGACGGCAGTCTAACCTCAGCTCCTGCTACTGTAGAGGACAATACAGTAACTGTAGCTGATAAGAGTGCTTTAGTACTTGCAAATAACTCAAAGGTAAGCTTTGAAAGTGCTGGTGGTAAGGTAACTAACAACGGTACTATCGTAGTAAGTTCTGATACCTTAGCTAATAACTCAAAGATTACAGCTTTCTCTGGTGAGAATGTATCAGTATCAGGTAACGGTTCATTTGACGTTTCATCTGCCCTCTTTAGTGCAAACTCAAATGGTGATGGTACCTTGACTGTAAACTATGATGAGAACAAAGCTAACAGTGCTTTATATGGTACTGAGGCTAATGTAGCTCAGTCTATCAAGACTGCTGTGTCTTCAGGTGTTGCTGTAAACAAAGGCACTATCTTAGGTGACTTGGTAAATGCTGGTAACTCTTCTAATACTAAAGCCACATTAAGTCAGTTAACTAGACTTGGTACCTTAGCAGGCTCTGTTGCTAATGCAAAACTTGCAACAGACACTACTGCTAATGCCATTGACTCACGTCTAGCTTCCTCTGGTGTTAAGACTAATACTCAGGCTACAGCACAGAGCAACAAACTTACTGTTTGGGTTCAGCCTGTATTCTCAAGACAGTCTTCAAGCTCTCTTGATGCAGGTAATACTGAGTATGGTATTAAGACTAACCTTCGTGGTGGTGTAGCAGGTCTTGATGTTACCTTGTCTGATAACTTTGTACAGGGTGCTGCTATTACTGTAGGCTCTGGTAACTCATCTTCTAAGAACATTAAGAGTGTATCTGGTGACTTTGATTACTACGGATTTAAACTCTATGGTGCCTATGTAAACGATGCTCTAAAGCTCTCTTATGACTTAGGTTATACCAAGGTATCTAATGATGCTACTGCCTACAACTCTTTAGGTAAGTTCTCATCTGATATCGATACTAAGGTATTTACCTTTGGTATTAAGAGTGCTTACACCTTTAACACCTCAGTTGTTGATATCACTCCTCACTTAGGTGTTCGTTATGCAAAATATGATTCTGATGACTATACTGCAACATCTGGTATCTACTCTGTAAATAACGAAGGTGCTTCAAGCTCACTTGTTTCCTTCCCTGTTGGTGTATCTTTCTCTAAAGATATATCTCTGTCATCTTGGACTGTTGTTCCTACAGTTAACCTAGAGGTTATCCCTGTAACCGGTGACAAGGATGTGGATACCAAGTCAGCATTTGACGGTGTTGTAACTTCTGTTAATACCAAACTCCATGACGGTATCAACTACTCTACCTTCGTAGGTCTTGATGCTCTTTATGGAGAGAACTTCTCTATGGGTATTAATTACAACTACACTGGCTCTAAGAATGTTGATGACCACAGTGTTAATGCTGCATTACGTTATACTTTCTAACTAGTTAAAATAAGTTAAATTATTAACGTAAAGTCAAAGCCCTTGAGATTTCTAGTATGAACCCCATTATTGATCACATGATTGATAATGGGGTTTTGTTATGAAATTAACTTATGAAGAAAGACTTCTAGTTGTTGAAGATCATAAAAGGTACGGAACAGCTTATACTTCTAGGAAATGGGGACTTTCAGAAAGATATGTACGAACCATTGTTTCTAAGGCAAGAAATAACAGTTTAAGTCTTAACAACAAACAAACTAATTACAGTGCTGAATTCAAAATAAAGGTTGCTAAGGCATATGCGGAAGGAAAACATAGTTTTGAAGAAATAGCTCAACTATATGGAATAAAAAATCTTTCAACAGTAAAAAGTTGGTATGATATTTATCAGTCAAAGGGAGAAGAAGGACTGAGAAATATGAAGAAAACTGGCAGACCAAAGAAAGATGAAGTCAAGGCTAACAAAAATAAAGTTAACCTAGACAGTCTGTTAAGTTCCGATAAAGAAGAGTATACAAAGGAAGAGATAAAAGCCTTAAAAGAAGAACTTTTAAGACTTCGCTGCCATGAAGAATTCTCAAAAAAATTCGAGGCCTTAGCCCAAGATTATCTAAGAAAGAAAACCAACAAATAAAAGCACAATTAGTGCTTGAGCTAAGGCCTAAATACCCATTCAAAATGCTTTTAGAAGAAGCTCAGATGAGTAGAGGCTCATACCTTTACCAGCTACGTAAAGCACCTTCTAAATGTTTAGATGCAGTCTATAGTGAGCAGATTGCTGCAATCAGGAAGATTCATTCTGATAGCAAGGAACGCTA
>OKRS01001792.1_pt1 | contig 13409 bp, 10 predicted proteins | sample 1601191 | NCBI WGS metagenome assembly OKRS01 (sample SAMEA3541509, study PRJEB24748) | human gut metagenome | biome: human gut; feature: human-associated habitat; material: faeces | place: China | collected 2012
ACGCAACCAGAACGCCGGTGTCCCGCTGGTTCTGGGCTGGAACCTTTCCCCCGCCGACCGGGGCAAGCTGGAAGGCATGGCTCCTGCTTTTGGCATGAAGGTGCTGCTCGTCTCCCCTGCCGATGCGGGCAAGACCGTGGCCCAGCTGCTGGGCGAGGTGGAGACCAAGGCCGCCCGCACGCTGGTGCTGGAACCGGGTGCCTACCCGCCGGCAGTGGTTCTGGCCAACTTCAAGGAGAAGGATGTGGACACCCTGCTGGATCTGATGAAGCAGGCACAGGTCACCATTCCGCTCAAGGCCGTTGTGACTCCCTCCAACCGCAGCTGGGTGTTCGGCGATCTGCTGGCCCACCTGCAGGAGGAGCACGCCGCCTTTACCGCCGTAAAGGAGAACCGCACCGTATGAAGACCCGCGCAAAACGTTTCGTCAGCGCCCTGCTGGCCGGGGTGCTCTGCCTGAGCCTGCTGGCAGGCTGTGCCTCCAAAAAGAAAGAGCTTACCCGCTATTCCACCGTTTTTTATGATGTGTTCGATACCGTAACGCAGGTGATCGCCTACTGCGAGAGCGAGGAAGAATTCAACACCCAGATGGATGCCCTGCACGCAGACCTTATTACCTATAACCAGCTGTATGATATCTACAACGATTACCCCGGCGTGACCAACGTCAAGACCATCAACGACAATGCCGGCAGCGCTCCGGTGGAGGTGGACGACCGCATCCTCTCCATGCTGGAGCTGGCCGACCAGATGTACCAGACCACCAACGGCAAGCTGAACATTGCCATGGGCAGCGTGCTGAATATCTGGCACAATTACCGCGAAGCTGCCGAAGCCGCCGAGACGGATGCCGACAACAAGCTGCCCACCATGGAAGAGCTGGAAGCAGCCGCCCAGCACTGTGATATCAACAACGTGATCATCGACGCGGATGCCAAGACCGTTTATCTGGCCGACCCGGAAATGCTGCTGGATGTGGGCAGCGTGGGCAAGGGCTACGCCGTGGAAATGGTGTGTCAGGCTGCCGAGGCCCGCGGCCTGACCAGCGCTCTGGTGAGCGTGGGCGGCAATCTGCGCGCCATTGGTGTAAAACCGGACGGCAGCCAGTGGACCGGCGGCGTGGAAAACCCGTGGAGCTCTTCGGATGTATACACCTCGGATTCCATGCTGGACGGTGCCATCAACATGAGCGATATGGCCCTTGTGACCAGCGGCGACTACCAGCGCTACTACGTGGTGGACGGCAAGCGCTACCACCACCTGATCGACCCGGACACCCTGTTCCCCGCCGCCTACTTTAACGGCGTGACCGTGCTGTGCAGCGACTCCGGCCTTGCCGACTGCCTGACCACCGGCCTGTTCTGCCAGCCGCTGGAGGACGGGATGAAGATCGTGGAAAGTCTGGACGGCGTGGAAGCCATGTGGTGCACACCGGATCAGCAGGTCATCACCTCTTCCGGCTGGGATTCCCATTTGAAAAAATAACCCTTAAAACGGCAAAAGGCCGACGCAGTGCTGCGTCGGCCTTTTGCTGTTTTATCAGATGGTGAACTGCACCACACAGAATGCCGCGTAGATGCACAGCAGCGCAATGCCCTGCGGGCGGCTCAGCCTGCCCTTGAAGAGAGCGGGCAGGGTGAGCAGCAGCATCACGGCGAACATGACCGGGAACTCCAGCACCAGCGATGCATTGTGGCCGAAGAGCAGGGAGTTCTGCGGAATGCTAAAGGGTGCCACCGTGGCGGAAACACCGCTCACCAGCACCAGATTGAACACGTTTGCACCAATGACATTGCCCAGCGAAAGTGCACCGTGGCCCTTTGCCAGCGAGGTGATGGCCGTGACCAGCTCCGGCAGCGAGGTGCCCAGTGCCACAAAGGTGAGCGCGATCACCGACTCCGGCACGCCCAGTGCCTGTGCGATCAGGGTACCGTTGTCCACCAGCAGGTTGGCACCCACAGCAATGAGCACCGCGCCCACGGCCAGCAGACCCAGCTCCTTGGCAAGGGATGCATTTTCTTCCGGTTCTTCCTCTTCTTCCGGGGCGGGGGCGTTCTTCATGGCCATCACGTTGCAGATGATATACGCTGCGAACATGGCCAGAAGGATCAGGCCCACCGGGCGGGAGAAGTAGCCGGTGGTGTAGGCCACACCGGCATAGAAGGCCGCTGCCACAAAGAAAAACAGCACCGGCGTGCGCAGGCTCTTGGGGTCTACCTTGCCCGGCTTTACCGCAATGGTGAGGGCCGCAATGAGCGATGCATTGCAGATGATCGAACCGATGGCGTTGCCGTAGGCGATCTCGCCGTGGCCGGTAAAGGCCGAGGTGGTGGAGACCATCACCTCCGGCAGGGTGGTGCCGATGGACACCACGGTGGCACCGATGAGCAGCTCCGGCACATGGAAGCGGCGGGCAATGCCCGTGGCACCATCCACGAACCAGTCACCGCCCTTGATGAGGCACAGCAGGCCCACGATGAACAGCAAAACAGGAATGAGCATAGTTTTCTCCTTTTGTTTTTGGCAGAGCAGCAATAAAAAAGAGACCTTTATTACATCCTGCCCAGAAACGGGAAAGTGTAATAAAAGTCTCAAGCTTCCGGTGACACAGCGGGCATTTCTGCCGGGATGTCGCTGCGCCACAGCGCACCGTTTTTGCAAAACGAGCGCCCTTTACTCCCTTTTATCCGGAAAATATTATACCGGTTTTTGCACCAAAGTGCAAGAGGAGCGTTGAAATTTCATCCGGCCTTGGCTACTTTCTTCGCGTTGGGATAAATACGCTCCATGCGGGCATCGTCAAAATGCGCATCCAGCAGCGTATCGATGCTGTTTTTGGGGCCTTCACCGCTGGTGCGGGCATCGTACCGGGCAAGGGCCAGCGCACTGGTGAGCATGTTCACCGCCATGAATACGGCCAGCAGGACGGTCATCCATGGGCGGACGCGGCTGCGCACCTTTTCCATGCCTCTGAGCACCAGCGGATAGCCGTAGCGCATCCATACCACCGCCGCAATGCCCCAGAAAAAGCAGTACAGCAGGTTGATGCGCCCGCCCAGATTGAACTTGAACTTGCTGTAGTCCCAGAACACGGTGCCGAACAGCAGCTCGGTGACGGCGCTGCACACGTATTCGTACACACCGCCCATGACGGTGCCGAAGGCGAACAGATAGCGGTCGCTCCGGTCCTTTTCCTGACGCAGCAGCACCGTTGCCAGCACCAGCGCCAGACCCCACACCACGCTGAACGGCCCCCAGACCAGACTGGAGCGGCTCATCCAGACCCCGGCGGTCACGCGGCAGAACACCGTCTCCACCATGTCGCCCAGAAACGCGCCGATCACGAACAGCCACAGCAGGTCGGACACGCTGAGGAAGTTCTTTTCCCCCTTCCGGAGCGCAGTCTGCTCCTGCCGGGCCGCAGCCGGGTAAGCATACTGGATGCGTTTTTCAATGTAAAGCGCGATCCTGCGGCGCAGCGTATCCGACCGCTTTCCCAGTCTCTGGTTGAGCTGCTCCAGCATCGGGTGCCGGGCCGCATACTGCTGCACCAGCACCGCCGAACCGATCTGGTCCAGCACCGCCACCGTCAGCGAGACCCATACTGCCGGACGCAGCAGCCAGACCGGGATATGCGCACACAGCCGCAGCAGCACATTATTGCCCCACAGCACACTTGCCGTGCCCAGTGCACCCCACAGCAGTGAATACTGCAGGCACACATAGCCGTTCAGATTGAATTTTTTTCCGGAATAGTCCCACCACTTGCGGCGGTGCAGGCGTTCCAGCAGCTTGGCGGTGATCCATTCCATCACCGTTGCCGCCATCATACAGGCAAAGAACAGGTAGACCGGCTCGGCGCGCAGGTCGCCGAAACTCACGGCCAGCAGCACGCCGGTGGTACCGTAGATAAAGCAGAACGGGCCTGCCGCCGCACCGCGGTTGGCAAACCTTCCGCCCCGGATGGTCGCGACTACCGTCTCAGCCACCCAGCCCAAAAAGGAATATACTAGATAAATAACACCCAGAGTATAGAAGTTCAGCGTCATAAGGTTCCTTTCGCTTCCAGTTTTTTCTTACTGCATTGATTGTACCCGTTTTGGGCGCTGTGTACAAGAGCCGTGCAGAAATTTTGTCACTCTGCGACGCGGCAGGCTCTCCGGGCATCTCTGAAAAGACGAAGATCCAGCCTGTTGCTTTGTTTTCAGATACATCTTAGAAAAAGGCCCTGCCATCCCGAAGGACAGCAGGGCTCAAAATTACAGCTTGAATTTACAGAGCGGAATCACAGCTGGCTCTTATACAGCTCCACGATCTCCTCCACGCTGGTGTCGCGGGGGTTGCCGGGACGGCAAGCGTCTGCAAAAGCGTCTCACGCTCCGCGTCCGAGAACGGCTTTTGGGCGGTCTCCTGTCCGAAGCGCAGGACGAACGGCAGTCTTTCCATAGAAAAAGTCCTTTCCTTGTTTTCCTGAGAAGCTTATCATGCTTCTGCGTTTTTCTGCTTCTGATTTTATCGCCTTCCCGCCGTTTTTGCAAGAAAAATACGGAAAGTTCGGCGCTGCGCCTTTACAGGCCGATTTTCCTCCGGTATACTTCGAAGCAGAGGGAGATGGTGGAAAATGAGAAAACCGCACTATGCCTGGGCGATATGTGCCGGGTGCACGCTGCTGCTTTTGGTCTCCGGCGGGCTGGCCGTCAACGCATTTTCCGTCGCGCAGCCGTATATCCTCGCGCAGAATGGCTTTACCAATACGCAGACCTCGATGATCACGACCGTCCGCGCGGCGGCCTATCTCGGGTGCATGGCGCTGATGCCGCGCTTTTACGGAAGGCTTGGCTACCGCTGGGGGACGGCGGCCGCCGCACTTTTCGGCGTGCTGGCGTTCGTGCTGTTCGGCGCGGCAAAGCAGCTCTGGACGTATTATCTGGCCGGTCTTGTCGCGGGGCTTTCCTACGGCTTCGGGTCGATGGTGCCGGTCTCCATTCTCATCACGCGCTGGTTCCGGGAGAAGCACGGGCTGGCGCTCGGCATCTGCGCGGCGGGAACGGGCCTTGCGGCCGTGCTGTTTTCGCCGCTTATGACGGCGCTGATCGAGAAATATTCCCTCGCCGTCTGTTTTTACGTCATGGCGGGCGTGAGCCTGCTGCTGACGCTGCTCGTATTTCTTCTCGTGCGCGAAAGCCCGGAGGGCTGCGGAAAAACGGCCTACGGCGCAGCGGTGCAGGCAGAAAATACAGAAGCCGCCTCCGGCGGCGCGGAGCTTTCGTGCGGACGCTGGACGGCGCTGTTCGTGTCGATGTGCTTCCTCGGAGCCATCGCGTCGCCGGGCTTCACGCATATGATGATCCTTTTCACGACCGACGGCATCCCGGAGAGCACGGCGGCGCTCTGCGTCTCGATCTTCGGCCTCGCGCTGATGCTCGGAAAGTGCGTCTACGGCGAGACCTGCGACCTGCTCGGCGCAAAGCGTGCGAACTGGATCTTCGGCGCGATCCTTTCGGCGGGGCTGATCCTGTGCACGCTCTCCGGCCTTGCGAGCAGGCCGCTGGCGCTGACTGCCGCCGTACTCTACGGCTTCGGCGTTCCGATGTCCACGGTCGGGCTGTCTGTCTGGGCGGAAGCGTTTTCCGGCGCGAAGCGCTATGACGAGGTGATCCGCCTGTTCCAGACCGGCTACGGCCTCGGCGCGCTGGTCTTTTCGTTCATGCCGGGCCTGTTCGCGGACGCCTGCGGGAGCTACGCGCCGTCGTATCTGGTGTTTCTGGCGTTCGGCGTTTTTTCGCTGCTCGTCGTCCAGAGCACCTACCGCAGGACGGCGCGGAGCCGCTCTGTTTTGTAAATCGCAAGAACGCGGGACAATTTTCCCGCTTTACTTTCCAAAAACCGCATGATACGATAAAATCAGAGCTCGGTTACTTGAGAGGAGGACTCCACATGGCTAACTGTGTTCGCTGCGGCCGTCCGGCCAAAGAGGGAGAGAAGCTGTGCGCGGCGTGCAGCCGTCAGGAGCAGGGGCCGCGCCTGCCGAAAAGCATTCTGGTCACGCTGATCGTGCTCAGTCTTGTGACGATCGGGGCGCTGGCTGTGATCGTTGCGCAGCTGCTCAATGCGCATTCCCAGCGGGTGAGCCTTCGCCTGCGCGAGGAGGCGCTGGACGCGCGCGAAAAGGAATACGCCTCCGTCCAGACAATGCTGGAGGAGACGGAGGATGCGCTCTCGGAGGCGAAGCAGACGCTTCTTGCGCGGGAGGAGGAGATCTCCGCGCTGCAAAGCAGCCTTTCCAAGGCGGAAAACGCCAGCACGCAGAGCCAGTATGATCTGAATGCTCAGAAATCGGAGCTGGAACGCCTGCAGCAGGAAAACGACGCGCTGACGGAGCAGCTCTCCCAGATGGAGGAGGACGCAAAGACCGCCGGGGAAGAAAAGGACGCGCTGACCGAGGAGCTGGATTCGCTTCAGAAGGAAAACGAGAAGCTGAAGGAAAATCAAAATTCGCTCGAGGAAAAGTCCAAATTCCTTGACGCCTACGTCGTTTTCGTCGAGAAGGATAAAAGCAGCGTCTATCACCGTTACGCTTGTTCCGCGTTCGCAAAGAAGAGCTTTTGGGCCTACAGCCGGAAGCTGGCGGAATCGCTGGGCTATAAGCCCTGTCCTAACTGCTTTGGCTGAATTATTAAAACCGGAGGCCCCATGTCATGAATATCCCCGCGCTTTTTGAAAAAATGATGATTCTGTTTGCCGTCCTGATCGCGGGCTTTGTCTGCGGCAAGACCGGCGTTATGGATCAGGACAGCAACCGCGCTGTGTCGCGTCTGGTCGCAAAGCTCACAAATCCGATGCTTGCGCTCTCGTCGGTCATGACGGGGCAGCGCCTCATGACCAATTTACAGGTGCTGGAGCTGACGCTCGTTGCGGTCGGCTGCTATGTGTTTCTGATCGGGACGAGCTTCCTGATCCCGAAGCTTCTGCGCGTCCCGCGCGAGAGCGGGGGACTGTACCGCTTCATGTATATCTTCTCAAACATCGGCTTCATCGGCTATCCGATCGTCGGCGCGCTGTTCGGAGAAGGCGCGCTGTTCCATGTCACGATCTTCGTCCTGTTTTTTAATCTGCTCTGCTGGAGCTACGGCGCGCAGACCATCACGGGCGAAAACCGCTTCCATTTCCATTGGGGGCTTTTCAAAATTCCCTGCGTCGCAGGCTCTCTGCTCGCCTATGTGATCTATCTCAGCGGGCTGCGCGTGCCGCAGCCGGTCAGCGAGATTTGTTCCATGATCGGCGGGCTGACCTCGCCGCTGGCCATGCTCATCATTGGCTGCTCGCTGGCGATGTACCCGGTCAAAACGGTGTTTACCAACTGGCGGGTCTATGCGCTGGCGGTGATCAAAATGGTGCTGCTGCCGGTCATTGCGTTTTTCGTGCTTCGGCTGTTCCTCAAGGACGAGCTGATGCTCGGCGTCGCGGTCGTGACGCTCTGCATGCCCGTCGCCACCAGTACGACCATTCTCAGCTATGAATGCCATGCTGACAGCCAGACCGCCTCGGCGGGCGTGTTCCTTACGACGCTGCTGTCGGTCGTGAGCGTCCCGGCGATGATGCTGCTTCTGTTTGGAAAATAGAAAAATTCCGCACCGGATGGAGCGGTGTGTCTCCGACGGCATACTTTTTTCTGGCTTGTCAGAAAAGAGACGTTTTCAACCCCGCTTTCTTTCTCGTATGAGAAAGAAAGCGCCGTTGACGGTCGAAAGAAAGAATAGTCAAGGGGGAGTTTCGATTCTCCCCCTTGACAATCCCCCTTAAAACGACCAAGAAGGGGGCTGCGGCCCCCTTCCTTGGATCATCCCCGGAGTTTGGTTTGTGCGGCGATAGACTAAGACTTGCAAAACGTGCTACAGATGCGTCTTTGATAGACCGGCGTGGTAGTCGAAATACTCTGCGGTTATTTCCGCTGCAACTTGAACGGCAGTTCGTTTGTGCGCGATGCGCAGCGCAGCCCTTGTAAGGAGGAAGCCTATCGACTTCCATACGTCAAATATTCAACGGGCGCGAACAAAACGACTCGCACTGTGTATCGTGCGCTTGGGAAACCCGATTGGACGGCCGCCCGAAGGGCGTTCCTTGCGGGACGTATCATCGGTGAATGGCACGCAGAAACAAAATGCCTTTTCTGCGCGTAAGCGCTATTTCACGTTCCCGGCGCCCTTTTCTTCCATATCTTTTCCCGCAAGAGGGAAAAGATATGGCCCGCGGAGCGGCGGATGCGGCTTCGCAAACCGCACCGCGCCTCCGGCGCATACGGATGCAGAAAAAATATGATTGCCGGAGGCAGAAATTATGTACATCCCCATTGGATTGGATTTTTCCGTCCGGGACAGCGCCGTGATCGGCGTATTTGACTTGGACAATACATCATGGTCGGCGCGGACGCGGGAATTTCTCGCGCAGGCCGAAAAAAACGGGCAGGCCGTGGACGCGGCGGACGAGCTGCCGAAATCCTTCGTTCTGACGCAGGAATACGGCGAGCAGCGCGTCTATCTGACCCGAGCCAACGCCGCCGTGCTGCAAAGGCGCATGGCGGAGGAGTAAGCAAACATCTCTTTTCATGCAAAGGAGTTTCTCTATGAGTGAAGAAATCAGAAATGACATCGTGGAAACGGAGTATGACGCCAGTCAGATCCAGGTGCTCGAGGGCCTTGAGGCCGTCCGCAAGCGCCCGGGCATGTACATCGGCTCGACGAGCGCGTCGGGTCTGCACCACCTCGTCTACGAGATCGTGGACAATGCCGTGGACGAGGCGCTGGCCGGCTACTGCAAGCACATCCGCGTGACCATCAACCCCGGCAACACCATCACCGTCACGGACGACGGCCGCGGCATTCCGGTCGATATCCAGCAGCAGACCGGCAAGCCCGCGCTCGAGGTCGTCTATACCGTCCTGCACGCGGGCGGCAAGTTCGGCGGCGGAGGCTACAAGGTCTCCGGCGGCCTGCACGGCGTCGGCGCGTCGGTCGTCAACGCGCTGTCCGAATGGCTCGAGGTCGAGGTCAGCCGCGACGGCAAGATCTATCAGATGAAGTTCTCGCGCGGCCATATTACCCAGGAAATGCGCGTCGTCGGCACGACCAATCAGCACGGCACGAAGGTCACCTTCAAGCCAGATGGCCAGATGTTTGACACGCTGGAGTACGACTATGAGACGCTCCATACGCGGATGCGCGAGCAGGCGTTTTTGAACGCGGGCCTGCATATCACCATCGAGGACAAGCGTCCGGAATCGGCGGACAAGCCGGAAAAGGAGCGCTACGACTCCATGTGCTACGAGGGCGGCATCCGCGAGTTTGCCGCATGGTATAACCGCCACAAGACGCCCATCCATGAGCAGGTCATCTATATGGCCGGTCAGAAGGACGACGCCACGGCGGAGGTCGCCATGCAGTATAACGACGGCTTCGCCGAGACCATCGTTTCCTTTGCAAACGACATCCATACGCCGGAGGGCGGTATGCACGAGGAGGGCTTCAAGCGGGCGCTCACGAACGTGCTCAACGCCTACGGTCTGAAAAAGGGCTACATCAAGCCGGACGACAAGGTCTCCGGCGACGACGTGCGTGAGGGCCTGACGGCCATCGTGTCCGTCAAGCTGACCGACGCGCAGTTCGAGGGCCAGACCAAGGCCAAGCTCGGCAACGCCTCCATGCGCGCGCTCGTCAGCTCCATCGTGACGGCGCAGCTGACGGAATTCCTTGAGGAAAATCCGGCGGTCGGCAAGATCATCCTCGAAAAGGCCATGATGGCCAACCGTGCGCGTGAGGCGGCCAGAAAGGCCCGTGAGGCCATCCGCCGCAAGACCGGCCTCGAATCCGGTCAGATGCCGGACAAGCTGCGCGACTGCAACGACACCGACCCCACGCTCACCGAACTTTATATCGTCGAGGGTGATTCCGCAGGCGGTTCGGCCACACAGGGTAGAGATTCCCGCTTCCAGGCCATTCTTCCCCTCTGGGGCAAGATGCTGAACGTGGAAAAGGCCCGTGCCGACAAGGTCTACGGCAACGACAAGCTCCAGCCGGTCATTACGGCGCTCGGCGCCGGTATCGGCGACGAGTTCAACCTCGAAAAGCTGCGCTATCACAAGATCATCATCATGGCCGATGCCGATGTGGACGGCTCGCATATCCGGACGCTGCTGCTGACGTTCTTCTTCCGCTTCATGCGGCCGCTGATCGAGCACGGCTACGTCTATTCCGCCGTCCCGCCGCTTTACAAGCTCTCGCGCGGCAAGACGCAGCGTGTGGCGTATTCTGACCCGGAACGCGATCAGATTTCCGCCGAAATGCGCGCGGACAACCCGAACGCGAAGGTCGATATCTCCCGGTATAAGGGTCTCGGCGAAATGAACCCGCATGAACTGTGGGAAACGACCATGGACCCCACTACGCGGACGCTGCGCCGCATTACGCTCGAGGACGCCGTGCAGGCCGACCAGATCTTCACCGTTCTGATGGGCGAGGACGTCGAGCCGCGCAAGGAATTCATCGAAGAAAACGCGAAATACGTCGTGAATCTGGATATCTGATTCCAGTCAATCTTTTGTAGGGGCCGATGCCCACATCGGCCCTGAATCTGCTGCGATTTCGCCTGAAATTACCGATAAACCGGTGCATCCTGCGCGGGCCGATATGTACCGGCAAGCGGCAGATCACATCCGTAACGCTCCTTCGCCGCAAACGGCTGTGACCGGCATCGGCCCCCCACAAAGGAGAAAGCATAAATGGCACATAAAAAAGACTACAAGCCCGAGGATATCATGTTCCCCGAACAGCGAATCGTGCAGTCGGAGCTTGTACATGAGATGAAAAGCTCGTACATCGACTACGCGATGTCCGTCATTGTCGGCCGTGCGCTGCCGGATGTACGAGACGGCTTAAAGCCCGTCCACCGGCGCATTCTCTACGCCATGTACGAGGATGGTCTGACCTCCGACAAGCCGTTCAAGAAGTCGGCAACGTGCGTCGGCGACGTGCTGGGCCGGTATCATCCGCACGGCGACGCATCGGTCTACGACGCGATGGTCCGTCTGGCGCAGGATTTCTCCATGCGCTATCCGCTCGTTGACGGCCACGGCAACTTCGGTTCCGTTGACGGCGATCCCCCCGCGGCCTACCGTTATACCGAGGCGCGCATGTCGAAGCTTTGCAACGAGATGCTGCGCGACATCGACAAGGAAACCGTTCTGTGGGACCCGAACTTCGATGAATCGAGAAAGGAACCGCGCGTCCTGCCGTCACGCTTCCCGAACCTGCTGGTCAACGGCTCGTCCGGTATTGCCGTCGGCATGGCGACAAATATCCCACCGCACAACCTGACCGAGGTGATTAACGCCTGCATCTGCATTCTGGAAAACCCGGAAGCAGAACTGGCAGACCTCATGGACTATATCAAGGGTCCGGATTTCCCGACAAAGGGCATCATTATGGGCCGCAGCGGCATCCGCGCCGCGTATGCCACGGGCCGCGGCAAGATCACCCGTGGTGGTGGTGCCATCGGCGGACATGGTGGTGTCCGCGCCCGGACGGAGTTTGAGGAATTCGGACAGAACCGCGAACGCATCATCGTCACAGAACTTCCCTATCAGGTCAACAAACGCCAGCTGATCGCCAACATGGCCGAGCAGGTGCGCGACAAGCGGCTTGAGGGCATTTCCGATATCCGCGACGAAACCGACCGCAACGGCATGCGCGTCGTTATTGAACTGAAAAAGGACGCGAACCCGCAGGTCGTTTTGAACCGGCTGTTTGCCCAGACGCAGATGCAGACCACGTTCGGCGTGACGATGCTTGCGCTGGTCAACAACCAGCAGCAGCCGAAGATTCTGTCCCTGCGCCATATGCTCGATGAATATCTCGCCTTCCAGGAGGAGATCATCACAAAGCGGACGCAGTACGACCTCAAAAAAGCGCTCGACCGGCAGCATGTGCTGGAGGGTCTGCTCATTGCCGAGGACAATATCGACGAGGTCATCAAGACCATCCGTGAAAGCTATGACAATGCAAAAGAGCGCCTAATGGAGCGGTTCAATCTGTCCGAGATTCAGGCGCAGGTCGTGCTGGATATGCAGCTCAAGCGCCTGCAGGGTCTGGAGCGCGAAAAGCTTGAGGCGGAATACGCAGAGCTTGAAAAGCGCATCGAATATTACCGCGAGCTGCTGTCGAACGAGGAAATGCTCAAGGGCGTTCTGAAGGACGAATTGACTGCCATCCGCGATAAATACGGCGATGATCGTCTGACTGAAATTCAGGATGTTGAGGACGAGATCGACATTGAAGACCTGATCGAAGAAGAACAGTGCGTCTTCACGCTCTCCCACGCGGGCTACTGCAAGCGCGTTCCCGCCTCGACCTACCGCAGCCAGAAGCGCGGCGGCAGAGGCGTCACGGGCATGACGACGAAGGAGGAGGACTTCGTAGAGGGCGTGTTTACCGCCTCCACGCATGACTATATCCTCTTCTTCACGAACCTCGGCAAGGTGCACCGCCGCAAGGGCTATCAGATCCCGGAGGCAGGCCGCACGGCCAAGGGCACGAATCTGGTCAATATCCTCCCATTTGAGCCGGGCGAGAAGGTCACGGCGGGTATCACCGTGCATGAGTTCGACGAGGATTATCTCGTCTTCGTCACCAGAAACGGCACCGTCAAGCGGCTGGAGCTGGCAAGCCTCAATACCGCGCGCAAGGCCGGTATCCGCGCGCTGACGCTCTCGGAGGGCGATGAATTGATCGCCGTCATGAAGACCGACGGCAAGCAGGATATCCTGCTTGCAAGCGCGAACGGCATGGTCATCTGCTTCAACGAAAACGACGTGCGCGTCATGGGCCGCGACGCGGCCGGTGTGCGCGGCATGATGCTGGACGCGGGCGACTATGTGGTCGGCGCGGGAATCGCCGCGAAGGGGAAGCAGCTGCTTTCCGTCACGGAATACGGCTACGGCAAGCGAACGGAGATCGAAGCCTATCTGCGCCTCGGCGAGGACGGCCAGCGCCGTCCGCAAAACCGCGGCGGCAAGGGCCTCAAGGGCTATAACATCACGGCCAAGACCGGCAGAATCGCGGGCGTGGCGATCGTGGACGATGCGGATGATATCATGCTGATCGAAAACGGCGGCGTGCTCATCCGCATGGCGGCGGCGGATATCAACATCTACGGCCGCGACACGCAGGGCGTCATTCTCATGCGCCTTGAAGCCGGCAGCCGCGTCATTTCCGTCGACCGCGTCGACCGCGAGCCGGAAGAGCCTGCGGAGAACCAGAATCCGGAACCGGAAATCAGCACACCTGATGGAAACGATTTCGTATGAAAACAGTGACCATCTACACCGACGGGGCCTGCTCCGGCAATCCCGGCCCCGG
>OKRS01001807.1_pt1 | contig 13334 bp, 13 predicted proteins | sample 1601191 | NCBI WGS metagenome assembly OKRS01 (sample SAMEA3541509, study PRJEB24748) | human gut metagenome | biome: human gut; feature: human-associated habitat; material: faeces | place: China | collected 2012
TGTAAATCAGTGATATTACATCACCTTGCTATCCTTTCATTTCCGATGGTTAGACTCGCTTGGGATAATTGGTGGTTACTGGTGGATCCTCCAAATGTGTATGGCATTGGCGGCACTCTTCTCCATCATCGTGGCGGCAAGCATGGCTTACAAGATGATGGTGAAGAACGAGCCGTTGGACGTGATGAAACTGTTCAAGCCACTGGTGGTGAGCATCATCCTCTGTTGGTGGTACCCACCTGCTGACACAGGCATGACCAATAGCGGCAGTAGCTGGTGCGTATTAGACTTCCTATCCTATATCCCGAACTGCATCGGCAGTTACACCCACGACCTCTATGAGGCAGAGGCGACGCAAATCTCCGACAAGTTTGAGGAGGTACAGCAGTTGGTATATGTCAGGGACTCGATGTACACCGACCTCCAGGCACAGGCAGACGTGGCACATAAGGGCACGTCAGACCCCAACCTGATAGAGGCGACGATGGAGCAGACGGGCGTGGACGAAGTGACCAACATGGAGAAGGATGCCAGCAAACTGTGGTTCACCTCACTGACGGCAGGGGCTGTGGTGGGCATCGACAAGATAGTGATGCTGATAGCCCTAATCGTGTTCCGTATCGGTTGGTGGGCAACGATATACTGTCAGCAGATATTGCTCGGTATGCTCACAATATTCGGTCCGATACAATGGGCATTTTCATTGCTGCCCAAGTGGGAAGGAGCGTGGGCGAAATGGCTGATACGCTATCTGACAGTACATTTCTACGGAGCCATGCTCTACTTCGTCGGCTTCTACGTCCTGTTGCTCTTTGACATAGTGCTCTGCATACAGGTAGAGAACCTGACGGCGATAACAGCCAGTGAGCAGACGATGGCAGCCTATCTGCAAAACTCGTTCTTCTCGGCAGGCTATCTGATGGCGGCGAGCATCGTGGCGTTGAAATGCTTGAACCTTGTGCCCGACCTTGCGGCATGGATGATACCAGAGGGAGACACTGCCTTCTCAACGAGAAACTTCGGTGAGGGCGTGGCACAACAAACCAAAATGACGGCTACGGGAGCCATGGCGACAGTGATGAGATAACAAGTGAGTGTGCGGTGAGACACCGCACCTCCTATTGAAACAATAAAAAGTATAAATTATGGTAATCAAGAACTTAGAAAACAAAATCAAGCTGGTGGGCATCATCTGCTCCGCTTTTCTGATTGGCTGCATCATCATCTCGGTGTCGAGCATCTGGACGGCACGCTGCATGGTGACGGACGCACAGCAGAAGGTGTATGTGCTGGACGGCAACGTGCCCATACTGGTGAACCGAACCACGATGGAGGAGACGCTGGATGTGGAGGCAAAGAGCCATATCGAGATGTTCCACCATTATTTCTTCACGTTGGCTCCCGACGACAAATACATCCGCTATTCGATGGAGAAGGCGATGTATCTGGTCGATGAAACTGGCTTGGCGCAGTACAACACGCTGAAGGAGAAAGGTTTCTACAACAACATCATGGGTACGAGTGCCGTGTTCAGCATCTTCTGTGACAGCATCAAGTTCAACAAGGAGAAGATGGAGTTTACCTACTACGGTCGGCAGAGGATAGAGCGAAGGAGCAACATCCTGATGCGCGAACTGGTGACAGCGGGACAGGTGAAGCGTGTGCCGAGGACGGAGAACAATCCCCACGGACTGCTCATCACGAACTGGAGGACGCTGCTCAACAAGGATATTGAGCAGAAGTCGAAGTCAAACTTCTAATATCACAGCGGTATGAGTGTAAAAGGAATCAGACGGATGCTTGTGGGCGAGGAAATGCCCGACAAGAACGACCCCAAGTACAAGGAGCGGTATGAGAAGGAGGTGGCGGCAGGGCGCAAGTTTGCCAAGACCACGAGGATAGACCGTGTGGCGGCTAAGGTGCAAGGCTTCGCCAATGCCCACAAGACGCTGTTTCTCGTCATCGTCTTCGGCTTTGTCGCCACGTGTTTCGGCATCAATATCTACAGGATTGTGCGGTGCTACGGGCATCGGACGGAGGCAAAGAGTGCCATCGAGCGACAGGAAGGACGTATGAAGCAGATGATGAATGCCGCCCATTGCATCACTCCTCCCGTGACGCATCGGGCCAATAAGGAGGAGCAAGACAAGTCAGTAACATCAAAAAAAGACAGCGATGAGAATAACAGATAAGATAAACTTCCGCCAGCCGAAGTATATGCTGCCAGCCATCGTGTACATCCCGTTGCTTGCCACAGGCTATTTTGTCTTTGACATGTTCAATACAGAGGTGGCGGAAACGCAGGACAAGAACCTGCAGACCACCGAGTTCCTGAACCCCAACCTGCCCGGAGCGCAGATTAAGAACGGTGATGGCATCGGTGGCAAGTATGAGAATATGGCGAAGTCGTATGGTCGCATTGCCGACTATTCGGCAGTGGATAACATTGAGCGTGACAACGAAGAAGAGAAAGAAACGTATGAATCCAAGTACACAGAAGAAGACCTTGCGGAACTCGTCCGTCAGGCAGAAGAGAAGTACGATGCAGCCGAAGTGGCCGATGCCAAGGCGCGAGAAGCGGAAGCACTCGAAGCACTCAACAAGGCACTCGCCGAAGCGAGGCTGAGAGGTCAGTCGGCTGTTGCTCCCGTTGCACAGGACACCATACAGGCTGAGCCTCCCAAGGAGCAGATTGAGGTGAAAGGTCAGATTGCCGAGGACAGCAAGGCGGTGAAGGCATTGGACGAGGAAGACAAGGCACAGGAGGTGGTGAAGAAGGTGAAGGTGACTTCGGACTATTTCAACACCCTGACGCAGAACGAGCATGAGCCGAAGCTCATCAAGGCCATCATTGACGAGGATGTGAAAGCTACGGACGGATCGAGAGTGCGGCTGAGATTGTTGGACGACATCGAGATTGGCGAGACAGTGGTGAAGAAAGGGTCGTATCTCTATGCCACCATGAGCGGTTTTGGTTCGCAGCGAGTGAAGGGCAGCATCAACTCCATCTTAGTGGATGACGAGTTGATAAAGGTGTCGCTTTCGCTCTATGACACGGACGGACTGGAGGGATTGTATGTCCCCGGCAGCCAGTTCCGTGAAACAACCAAGGACGTGGCGAGCGGTGCGATGCAGAGCAACATGAACATCGACCAGAGTGGAGCGAACAACAGTTTCTCGCAATGGGGAATGCAAGCCGTGACCAATGCCTACCAAAAGACGAGCAACGCCATCAGCAAGGCTATCAAGAAGAATAAGGTGAAGCTGAAGTATGGGACGTTTGTGTATCTCGTAAACGGGAAAGAGAAAAGGAAATAGACGCTGCCCGAAAGCAAAACTTTCGGTAACGGTGGCTTAACGAGTATAAACATCAAAAAAACAACGATTATGAATATCATTCAGAAAATTAACGTATGTGTATTGCTTTCGCTGAGCGTGCTTTCAGCCAAGGCGCAGACTACCTACATGGAGATGGAGCAGCTGACTGTCAACGACCAAGTGACCACCGTCATCACCGCCTCCGAACCCATCCGCTTTGTCGATATATCCACCGACAAGGTGGTGGGCGACCAACCCATCAACAACACCATCCGCTTGAAACCCAAGGACAACGTGTATGCCGACGGCGAGGTGCTGGCGATAGTGACCATTGTGACGGAACGCTACCGCACGCAGTATGCACTGCTCTACACCACGAGGATGCAGGAGGCTGTAACCGACAAGGAGATAGAATGCTCGGAGCGCAATGCCTACAATAACCCGGCTGTGAGCCTCTCCACTGCCGACATGACCAAGTATGCGCGTCAGATATGGTCATCGGCTGCCAAGTATCGCAATGTGGCGACGAAGATGCACCGCATGGTGATGCGTCTGAACAATATCTACAGCGTGGGCGAATATTTCTTCATCGACTTCTCCGTGGATAACAAGACCAACATCCGCTTCGACATTGACGAGATGCGCATCAAACTGTCGGACAAAAAGCAGAGCAAGGCTACCAATGCGCAGATAGTGGAACTGACTCCAGCCCTTGTATTGGACGATGCAAAGACCTTCAAGTATGGCTATCGCAACGTGATTGTGGTGAAGAAGATGACCTTCCCCAACGACAAGGTGCTGACCATTGAACTTTCGGAGAAGCAGATAAGCGGACGTACCATCTCGCTCAGCATCGACTATGAGGATGTGCTGTCTGCCGATTCGTTTAACCATATACTGTTGGAGGAGGAATGATGAAAATGAAGAGTGAAGAATGTAGAATGAAGAAACAACGTTCGGCGGCCAAAGGGAAAGCCAATAGGCTTGCGCATACCTTGTTACTGATAGTTGTCTGTTTTATGGCAAGCATGACATCAGTAAAGGCGCAGCAGAATAGCGACCGCATATCCTTGGGGTTCGGATGCCTGTATGAGCGAGGACTGGACGTGACGCTGTCCTACGAGCATGAGACGAAGTATCACAATGCGTGGGAGTATTTTGCCAACGGCTACATCAAGTGGGACGAATGCGCATCGTGTGGTCATGTCTGTCCTGAGAGTTTCTGGAACAACTACCGCAGTTATGGTTTCGGCTTCGCCTACAAACCCTGTGTGGCGAGGGGACGCAACCACCATGGCAACATGCGCATCGGAGCATCGGCAGGCAGTGATACCGACAGGTTCTTGGGTGGCATCCACCTCGGATATGAGCATAACTACACGCTCAGACAGGGATGGAAGCTCTTTTGGCAGGTGAAGACCGATGTGATGATCAAGGGCGAAGACCTGTTTAGAACGGGTTTTGTCCTGGGTGTGAAACTTCCTGTAAAATGACTATGCGTATGAAGAAGCTATTATCAATACTTGCAGTTGCGGCAACGGTGTTGCTGACTGCCTGTGACGAGCATCAGGACTTTCCCGACACTGCCATGAAGGTCACTCATATATTGACTACTGACGGCAAGGTGATGCCCTACGAAACCTATGAGCAGTCGGGCAAGCAAGCCATTGCAGTGGTGTTCAACATCAACCAGAGGGAAGATATGGAGGGTAACGGATATGCCGTCTATCTGTGGGACATCGTTCCCGAAGCCTTTGCCGACAGCATCGGTGTAGAGCAGGACACATCCTGTGACCTCACCGCCTATGACGGCAATGCCAACACCTTTGCCCTTTATGGCACGACCGATGTGAAGTCGCCCTTGGCAGAACGTGTCTTCGACATGTGGCGTTACGGTCAGAGTGCCTATATCCCCAGTGTGGCGCAGATGCGTCTGCTTTATCATGCCAAGGACATCATCAACCCCTACATCTTGAAATGCGGCGGCACACCCATCCCCGACGAGGATGATGACTGTTGGTATTGGACTTCAACGGAAGTAGAAGGACAAGCGACTGCCAAGGCATGGCTCTACTCCCTTGGCAGCGGTGCCATACAGGAGACTCCCAAGTGGCAGCCGCATAAGGCGAGACCCATCATTACGATTATGGATTAGCCCATATACAGACATCGAGTATCACCCGTATCATCATCAAAGTACAACAATTAAAAAAGAAAAAGCATGAAAAAGAATTTGATTCTAATGTTGGGACTTGGAGCCATGCTCCTCACGTCTTGTGACCAAGACATCGTCAATGAGATTTACCTGCCCGGTGGCAGCGGTTCTGTGACCGTGAAAGACAGTGTTTCGGGAAAACAGCTGCAGGTGTTCACCAACTTGGAGATGCTGAAGCCAGCCTATTCTACCCGTGCGGTAGATAACCAGTGGGAGGCAAACGACAGCATCGGCATCTCCTCTACAGGTCTCATAGAGAATCTGAAGTATGTTCGTGTGGGAACGACCAGCCAGTTCACCACGGCTACCTCCTGGTGGTTCAAGGACACTGACACCCACACGTTCAACGCCTACTATCCGTACAACGCCAAGCCTGCCAGCGACCTCATCTCCTTCACCGTGCCCAACACTGCCACTCAGGCAGCACAGAAGAAAAACGACTTTCTGTTTGCGACCGGCACAGCATCGGGGTCAAGTGATGAGGTGTACCTTACCTTCAGACACAAGATGGCAAAGGTGACATTGAAGATTTATACTGCCACAGAGTATGGTTTCTCTACATCCGACTTCAGCAACACCACGCTCAGTTTCATCGATTTTGACGAGAAAGGCACATTTAACATCAAGACTGGCGAGGTGAAGACAACGGGCAGCACCTACAAGGAGATGGTCTTCACTGGCGCGGCAAAGACCAATTATATGGAATTCATCTTGTATGTGCCAGCACAGACAGCTCCCGACATGTTGGTGAGAGTGAACACCACGGGCGAAAGTTTCATATTCATCCCGATGAAACAGACCAAATGGGAAAGTGGTCGTTCGTACACCTACAACATGAAGCCCTTACGCAACACGTTGGAGATAACTGGCAGCAGCATCACCAATTGGGATATTGCTGATTCTGAGACAATGGTCGGCTACGAATAAAACTTAAAAGAGGATTGGAGGGTGTCCACCGTGGCATCCTTCATCCTTTTGTTGAATATCACCAAACATCATCGTAAAGTAAATGGAAGAAAGCAAAGAGTTACAGGGTTTTTACAAGATATTCAGGGCGGTGATTTATGTCTCCATCCTGATGGAGTTCTTCGCCTACGCACTGGAGCCGGAGCAGTTGGACTTCTTGGGCGGCGTGGTGACGGACATCCACGGGCGCATCAAACGGTGGATGATTTACCATGACGGCAACCTCGTGTATAGCAAGGTGGCTACGTTCCTGCTGATATGTATCACCTGTGTGGGAACAAGAAACAAGAAACATCTGGAGTTTGACGCTCGTCGGCAGGTGCTCTATCCGCTGCTGTCGGGAGTGCTGCTGATTGTGCTGTCCGTATGGCTGTTCGGTCATTCGATAATGCCTCGCCTCTATACCCTCCGTTTGAACACTTGGCTCTATATGCTCACTTCCATCGTCGGTGTCGTACTGGTGCATATCGCCCTTGACAATATCTCCAAGTTCTTGAAGGAGGGGTTGCTGAAAGACCGATTCAACTTCGAGAACGAGAGTTTCGAGCAATGCAGGGAGTTGCAGGAGAACAAGTACAGCGTGAACATACCGATGCGCTATTACTACAAGGGTAAGTTCCGCAAGGGATGGGTGAACATCGTCAATCCGTTCCGTGGCACATGGGTTGTGGGTACTCCTGGTTCGGGTAAGACCTTCTCCATTATCGAGCCGTTCATCAGGCAGCATAGCGAGAAAGGCTTTGCCATGGTGGTGTATGACTATAAGTTTCCCACCCTCGCCACCAAGCTCTACTACCATTACTTGAAGAACAAGAATGCCAAGGACAGCAAGATGCCCAATGGCATGAAATTCAACATCATCAACTTTGTGGATGTGGAGTATTCTCGCCGTGTGAACCCCATCCAGTTGAAATACATCAACAACCTTGCCGCAGCGAGCGAGACTGCCGAGACATTGCTTGAATCCCTGCAAAAGGGAAAGAAGGAAGGCGGCGGTGGCAGCGACCAGTTCTTCCAGACCTCTGCCGTCAACTTCCTTGCCGCCTGCATCTATTTCTTCTGCAACTACGGCAAGGAACCCTACGACAAGGACGGGAAAATGCTGATAGCCGAGCGTCGTGAAGACCCGAAGACGAAACGACTGATACCAACAGGTCGTGTGTTCGACCGTTCGGGCATGGAAGTGCAGCCAGCTTATTGGTTGGGCAAATACAGCGATATGCCGCATATCCTGTCGTTCCTCAATGAGAGTTATCAGACCATCTTTGAGGTGTTGCAGACCGACAACGAGGTAGCCCCCTTGCTTGGTCCGTTCCAGACCGCCTTTGCCAACAAGGCAATGGAGCAGTTGGAAGGTATGATTGGTACGTTGCGTGTCTATACCTCCCGTCTTGCCACCAAGGAGAGTTATTGGATATTCCATAAGGATGGCGATGACTTCGACCTGAAGGTCAGTGACCCCAAGAACCCCAGCTATCTGCTCATAGCCAATGACCCTGAGATGGAGAGTATCATCGGAGCGTTGAATGCCCTTATCCTCAATCGCCTTGTAACGAGGGTGAATACAGGACAGGGCAAGAACGTGCCTGTGAGCATCATCGTCGATGAGTTGCCGACATTATATTTCCACAAGATAGACCGACTGATTGGCACTGCCCGAAGCAACAAGGTGAGCGTAGCCTTGGGCTTTCAGGAACTGCCGCAGTTGGAAGCCGACTATGGCAAGGTAGGTATGCAGAAAATCATCACCACCGTGGGCAATGTGGTGAGCGGTTCGGCTCGTGCCAAGGAAACCCTCGAATGGCTCTCCTCCGACATCTTCGGCAAGGTGGTGCAACTCAAAAAAGGCGTGACCATCGACCGTGACAAGACCTCCATCAACCTCAATGAGAATATGGACAGCCTTGTGCCTGCAAGTAAAATCTCCGACATGCCCACAGGATGGATTTGCGGACAGACCGCCCGTGACTTCGTAGCCACGAAGACCGGCATGAACGGCTCGATGAACATCCAGGAGAGCGAAGAGTTCAAGACCTCCAAGTTCTACTGCAAGACCGACTTCGACATGGCGGAAATCAAGAAAGAGGAATCTGAGTATGTCCCTCTCCCTAAGTTCTATAAGTTCAAGTCTAAGGAAGAGCGTGAGCGCATCCTCTACAAGAACTTCGTTCAGGTTGGGGAGGACGTGAAAGCCATGATTAAGGAGATACAATTATTCAAGTCAATGTAGTTCTCAACAAAACCAAGAGAATGAACATAAGAACAACAGCATGATACGACTCATCACAATAATTCTGTTGAGTATATTATCCACTTGCCCTGTACCCTGTCACGGTCAGCAACCAGACAGGGTACTTTTTGAACGTCTTGTCACCTCGACAAAATACTTTGAGGGATGGCATACGCAAAGCAAAACGCCTGGGCATGTCGGATATGGTCACAAGATTCAACAAGGAGAACATTTCCCCAATTCACTGACTCGCCAACAGGCGGATTCCCTGTTAAGAAGTGACCTTATACAACACTATCGTCTATATTCGCAATATGGTAAGGATGCCTATCTTCTCGCAGCTCTTTCATACCAAATAGGTCCTGCAAAGTTGTTGGGTAATACGAGATATCCAAAGTCAACCTTGCTCATCCGTTTGGAGAAAGGTGAAAGGCAAATTCTGCCTCTCTATTTGAAGTTTTGCAAGTGGAAAGGGAAAGCCATACCTTCTATCCGAAGAAGACGATTGGTAGAGTATAATTTGCTCTTCTCTCCATAGTTTCTTTATTTTGTCCTCCTTTATTTATATTGATTAGAGTGGCACATGCCTGTATGTGCAGATACCAGGTCGTAGATGTGCACATTCTTTGCCATTTATGTGCACATACTTTGTGATGGCATTATAAGTGTTATTTTGTGGACAATGTGGCTATTTGAAGGATTAAGTGGCTCAGTTTTGATGTTATTGAGCACCTTTTCTTATACAAAAATTCGGAATACGGTAATTTTTATAGTTAATTCATGTTAATTTTAAGATTTATACAAAAATTTCTTTTCAGTTGTTATCATCTAATTCAAAAATTATGCGTACCTTTGCACTTGGACTATTAGCCTTTCGCTCTATCTGTCGCAGTTAGACGTGTTCTTTCATGGCATTAGCGAGGCAGCCTACGCCGTGCTGAGTATGGCGGAGTCACATGATGACAAAGCAATACAAAGCGGGCATTGGGTGGGAAAGATAGTCCAGACATAATGAAGGCGTTTACTCGACGCTGTGTTTGAGACTTCCTGTAATCTAGCAAGTCACAGAATTTTGGTCTTGAACTAAGCAACGGTAGATGTCCCGGGTGTGATAACATCACTCCTGTGGAGACCTTGTAAGCACGAATTGTACCTTTTCGGGCACAATAGAATTGTTTATATAGGTCTCCCAAAAGTAGCGCAAACCGAAAGCGGAATCGCCAAGCTGGCTTGAGTGTTTCGTTGAAGTGTCGCCTACTTTTTGTTATGGAGCGATTATTCATATCGGCGTGGGCTCTGACGTTGTCTGTTCAACCAAAATAGGCAATTGCTAGAGCCTCAGGAAGTGGGACGGACAACAGGACGATCTCACGCTTTTTTATGTCCTTAACGGAGTTCTGTCTAGAGCAAAGTAAGGTCACCGATATGAAAATCGCTGATAACGCATCAATAGATGATAACACCCATGGAGGCGGTGAAATCCCTCCCCGCACCGGGCTTACCCCCGATGCCCTCCCCGAAGTTCAAGAGCCAGTTTTGGCGGAGAACTCACAAACAGGGGTGTCCACCAGAAATGCCCTGTCGGGAACTGACGACAAACCGAGTGGAGAGACAAAGTCTCCTTTGGCTATCCCGAAGTGCGAAGGAGGAAGAGCTAACGGCTCAACTGACGGCTCAACTCCCCTCAAAACCATCAAGAGGAAGCCGAAGGAAGTTCCCCATTGGTATGCCCTCCGTGTAACCTATGGGCGCGAAAAGAAGGCATACGATTATTTGGTTGGAAAGCATGTAGAGGCATACTATCCGACAATCAAGACCGTCAAGGAAGTTGACGGCAAGCGTAAGACCGTTGAAGAATCTCGTCTTCCCAATATTTTCTTTGCACGCGGAACGGAAGAAGAGATAAAGACATTTGTTTACGACAACGTAAACCTCCCCCATCTCCGTTTTTATTATCGTCACACTCACGAAGGAGCAAGACTTATTAAAGAGCCTCTCATCGTTCCAGATTATCAAATAGAGGGTCTGAAGATTACCTGTGCTTCTGAGGCTGAGGATGTCATCATTGTGCCGTCTGAGATTACCAAGTTCAAGACTGGGCAATGTGTACGGATTATTGATGGAGGTTTTAAGGGTGTTATAGGAAAAGTTACCCGTTACCAAGGTCAACAACGTGTAGGAGTAGTTATAGAAGGGTTACTTACAGTGGCAACAGCATACATTCCTACAGCATTCTTAGTTCAATATCCATAAACATGTTAACCAAAAATGGAAGAATTGGCAACAATTGAAAAGATGCTAGATTGTAGAATATCTACAATTACTAATATGGTTAATGATTATACCATAAATAAGTTGATGATACAATGTGCGCATATTATGGTCAAATCACTACTTTCTGGGGGAAAAATCCTTTCAGCAGGAAATGGTGGTTCTGCATCTCAATCCCAACATTTTACTTCAGAACTTATGGGAAAGTTTCATGAAAAAAGAAAACCGTTTTCGGCAATCTCCTTAAATTCTGATACATCCTTATTAACATGCGTAGGTAACGATTACGGTTTTGAAAGAGTATTCTCACGGCAAATAATTGGAATTGCTAATCCAAACGATATTTTTATTGCATTTACAACATCCGGTAAGTCGAGAAATATTTCTGAAGCTTTAACAATCTGCAAAAGCATGGGTATCTCTACTATGTTTTTTACAGGTGAGGGACATCATGACATTGATGATATGTGTGATATATCAGTTCATATCCCTAGCATGGATGTTCCTATTATTCAAGAATGTCACATGATTTTGTCTCATATTCTATGTGAGCTAATTGAATTGTTAATTAATCAGGAAAGACCTACGATATGCGATAGCAGAACCAAGCATTGGGAATATTTAATAGAAGAGTATTCAAAAGGTTATAAATATCTTATACTTGATAGAGATGGTGTAATAAACGAAACTAAGCCTAATGGCTACATCTCTGATTATAAAGAATTTAAATTTATCAAGGAATTTGAGTCTTATATACATAAACTATCAAATTTATACGAAAGAATTTTCATAACAACAAATCAAGCAGGCATCGGTAAGGGTATTATGAGTGAAGCAGAACTCACCAGTTTACATGATAAGATGTTGTTATCTGTCAAGGAAATGGGAGGCAAAATTGACAAAATATATTTTAGCACAGGAATAGATGATAGTGACTATATGAGAAAGCCTAATGTTGGTATGGCAGAAAGTATAAAAAAAGACTTTCCTGAGGTTGATTTCAAAAAGACAATAGTTGTGGGCGATTCCTATTCTGATAGGTTATTTGCCGATAGAATAAACGCAAAATTCATATTAATAGGATGATACCCAGAGATGATAAAGAAGACATTTTCACTCTTGTAATAGGTGATATTATGTTGGACAAATATGTACATGGTGTCGTTGAACGCGTTTCTCCAGAATCGTGTTGTCCTATCTTGAAAGAAAAGTCATGTGAATATCAACTTGGGGGTGCTGCAAATGTTGCTAAGCATCTAAAAAGAATGGGAGAAAATGTGATGCTAGTAGGCGTTATTGGTCATGATGATAATGGTAGGCGTATAAGAAATCTTTTGGAATATGAGCATATTGATATTTCTTTTATGTTCACTTATGATACTACGACAACATGCAAAACAAGATATATTAATGATTTATATCGTCAAATGTTTCGCAAAGACTCGGAATTATTTGTTACTTTAAATAATGAAGATGTAAATAAGATTTGGGATATTTTTTCCCAAAAAAAAATAGATACAATTGTTATTTCAGACTACAACAAGGGCATCGTATCTAAAACGTTATGTCAAAATTTAATAGATTTAGCAAACAATCGTGGAATCAATGTTATTATTGACATTAAAGAGCCTGATATCCCCAAATATAAAGGAGCAACCATTGTTAAGGGGAATGAGAGGGAAATTCGGCATCTAACAGAGCGTTTTCCATGCAATGGGAATGAAGGAGATTGCTTAAAACAACTTCGACAAACCATTAACTCAAAATATTTGGTTATGACTTGTGGGGAAGAAGGTATTAAAGCAGTTGATAATAATTCTAACATTATATCAATACCGAGCCAAAAGCAAATGGTTTTTGATGTAACTGGTGCTGGAGATGTTGTCACTTCTTATATTTCGTATTTCTTTAGGCGCAACTTTCCCTTCAATCAAATACTGTATTTTGCAAATAAAGCAGCAAGTATTAAAGTTGAAAGATTTGGCAATTCATTTGTCGGAGTAGATGAAGTTTTGAACAAACAAGGAAAAGAAATCAATAAGAGTGATTTTCTCAAAATATCTTTCGATAAGAAAGTTGTATTCACCAATGGATGTTTTGACATTCTTCATGCAGGTCATATTGATTTGCTTCAAAAGGCAAAAGAACTGGGTGATATTCTTGTAGTGGGATTGAATTCTGACGAGTCTATTAAAAGAATAAAAGGAGATAAACGTCCTATCAACAAGTTAGACTATAGGATAAAAATGCTTTCATCAATACAATGTGTAGATTATATTACCTCAAATCCGCAACCGCCCTCATAAGATGACACAGAGGTCAAAAAGGTAGCGA
>OKRS01001816.1_pt1 | contig 13294 bp, 10 predicted proteins | sample 1601191 | NCBI WGS metagenome assembly OKRS01 (sample SAMEA3541509, study PRJEB24748) | human gut metagenome | biome: human gut; feature: human-associated habitat; material: faeces | place: China | collected 2012
CCGCTTTTTCTGTATTTAATGCAGGAATGGCATCTACCATGGATTTGATATTCGGAAGTCCACGTCTTTCGGCTTCCTCTACCCATTCGTCTGAATATCCGTTGCCATTGAATACGATTCTCTGATGCTCTGTCGCATATTTTTTGATGAGATCATGCACAGCCATGTCAAAGTCATCTGCTTTTTCCAGTTCATCACACGCCTCTGCAAATGCCTCTGCAACAATTGTATTTAACACAACGTTTGGCTGGGAAACAGAATCCTGGGAACCCACCATACGGAACTCGAATTTATTTCCTGTAAACGCAAATGGAGATGTACGGTTACGGTCTGTCGCATCCTTCATAAAGTCAGGCAGGGATTTTACACCTGTCTCTAATCTCTGACCGGAGATACTGTGTGTGGCAGCTCCAGTGCTGATGAGCTGTGATAACACGTCCTCTAACTGCTCTCCAAGATAAACGGATAAAATAGCCGGTGGTGCCTCATTTGCGCCAAGTCTGTGGTCATTTCCGACATCTGCTGCCGATTCGCGCAAAAGATCGGCATGGGTATCCACTGCCTTTAAAATACAGGTCAGCACCAAAAGGAACTGAATATTCTCGTGCGGTGTTTTTCCCGGCTCTAACAGGTTAATGCCATCGTCTGTCGTAATGGACCAGTTGTCATGCTTACCGGAACCATTCACCCCTGCAAATGGTTTCTCATGCAACAGGCACTGTAACCCATGACGATACGCAACCTTTTTCAAAGTCTCCATGATAAGCTGGTTGTGGTCAACTGCGATATTTGCCACTGCATAAATCGGAGCCAGTTCGTGCTGTGCAGGTGCGACCTCATTATGCTGTGTCTTCGAGGACACGCCAAGCTTCCAAAGTTCAATATTGACATCTCTCATATAGGATGCGATACGCTCGCGGATGCTTCCAAAGTAATGGTCATCCATTTCCTGTCCTTTTGGAGGCATTGCGCCAAACAAAGTACGTCCGGTAAAGATCAGGTCTTTTCTCTGTAAATATTTTTCTCTGTCTACAATAAAGTATTCCTGCTCCGGTCCTACCGAAGGAGTTACTCTCTTAGAGGTTGTGTTTCCAAATAAACGGATCAGACGCAGTGCCTGCTCGTTGATTGCTTCCATGGAACGAAGCAATGGTGTCTTCTGGTCAAGCGCTTCTCCTGTGTAGGAGCAAAATGCAGTCGGAATGCAGAGTGTTGCGCCTGCTGCGTCCTGTCTGACAAATGCCGGGGAAGTACAGTCCCATGCTGTGTATCCTCTCGCCTCAAAAGTCGCTCTTAATCCACCGGATGGAAAAGATGATGCATCCGGTTCACCTTTAATTAATTCTTTTCCCGAAAAACTCATCAAAACCTTGCCGTTTTCCATAGGCGCAGTAATGAAAGAATCGTGTTTCTCTGCCGTAACTCCGGTTAACGGCTGGAACCAGTGCGTATAATGTGTTGCACCTTTTTCAATTGCCCACTCCTTCATCTCATGAGCAACGACATCTGCGGTCTCGAGGTCTAATTCTTTTCCTTCCTCCATTACTTCGTGAAGTTTTTTGTAAACTTTCTTTGGTAAACGAGCCTGCATGACAGAATCGTTAAATACATTTTCTCCAAAGATATCTACAACATTAAAGTTCTCTTTCTCCATCATCTTGTTTGATATCCTTTCTCTCATCTAAATCCCCTCAGATTTGATGTTCTTATACTAATATAAGAGAATCTACACTTAAATGCAACTAATAAATCGTTTATGTTCCAAGGAAAAAATAGAAAAAGACCTCATAGAACGGATTCTCCGCTCTACAAGGTCTTTATTTTCTTGATATTTTATTCAGCTTTTCCAACAGAACCAAATAATTCCATCTTCTCTTTTACAGTAGCTTTGATTGCTTCTGCACCTGGAGCTAATAATTTACGAGGATCAAATCCCTTACCCTCAAGATCTTTACCAGCTTCGATATATTTACGTGTAGCATCTGCGAAAGATAACTGGCACTCTGTGTTAACATTGATTTTAGATACACCAAGGTCGATAGCTTTCTTGATCATATCAGCCGGGATACCTGTACCGCCATGAAGTACTAATGGCATCATTCCTGTTTTCTCCTGAACAGCTGCTAATGTCTCAAAGCTTAATCCTGGCCAGTTTGCAGGGTATTTTCCGTGGATGTTACCGATACCGGCTGCAAGCATGTCCACACCAAGATCAGCGATTGCTTTACACTCGTTAGGATCAGCACATTCGCCCATACCAACAACTCCGTCTTCCTCGCCACCGATAGAACCAACTTCTGCCTCGATGGATAAGCCTAACTGATGAGCTACTGTTACTAACTCTTTTGTTTTCTCAACGTTCTCTTCGATTGGATAATGAGAACCATCAAACATGATAGATGTGAAACCAGCTTTGATACATTTGTAGCATCCTTCGTATGTTCCATGGTCTAAGTGTAATGCTACAGGAACTGTGATTCCAAGTTCTTCATCCATAGCTTTTACCATAGCTGCTACTGTTTTAAAGCCTGTCATGTACTTTCCAGCACCTTCAGATACACCTAAGATAACAGGGGATTTTAACTCCTGTGCTGTTAACAGAATAGATTTGGTCCACTCAAGGTTGTTGATGTTGAACTGACCTACAGCATAATGACCAGCTTTTGCTTTGTCTAACATTTCTTTTGCAGATACTAACATTGTTAATTCCTCCATAATTTTAAAAATATATTTCCCATTTGCACTCATTACCTCGTGATTCCTTCACTCAGTAACTTCGCCGTTCGTCAAATACAAATCTTTTCGTATTTTCCTCACTTGCACTCATTATATATTACTTTGATGCAAAAATAAAGTTATTTTTTTAACATATATAACTGTCAAATCATTTATTCTTCCGGCTTTTTGACCATAATGTCCACTGCCTGTTTCAGATTTTTCACACAGACTTCCTCATGGTCACCGCCAAATTCCCCGTCCAGAGTCCATGGGATCTCCCTGGAAGCGGTAAACTTCACTTCGGCTGTCTTAAATGAATAAATCATATCCGTGTCATCTACGAGATTGATCAGGGATGCGATGATCTCATTCAGTTCCATCGGGTTCCTCGGCTTTTTGATCAGTGTAACTTCAAAAACACCATCATCAAGCAGAACATCTTTTCCGGTCATCCCCTTGAATCCGCCTACAGATGTAGAATTTGTGATCATTCCGTAGATAAACTCGTCCTGAATACGCATATTGTTATATTCCACCTGCATCATAAAGGATGGGATATCATGAAGGCATTTTGCGCCTTCCAAAATATAAGCGGCATGTCCGAGTACATTTTTCCATTCCTGGCTCGTCTTATAAGACACTTCTGTAAAAAGTCCAAATGCTGCGACATAGACAAAATAATCCCCATTAAACAGACCGACATCGCACGGAAACGGTTTTCCTATGACGGCCGCCTCTGCCGCTTTTTCCATATCCTTCGGTATTCCAAGCGAAGAAGCAAAATCGTTCGTGCTTCCGGCCGGTATGTATCCCAGTGGAACTTTTGCTTTGCATTGCATCATTCCGGTTACCACTTCGTCTAATGTACCATCTCCACCGCTGCACACAACAAGATCATAATTTTCGGCATACGCTTCCACTTTTTCTTTTGCATCTCCTGCACACTGCGTCGGATATATCGTAACCTCATAATCCGCTTTTACCATGGTGTCCACGATGTCTAACAACTGATTCTTAATCTGTGCCTTTCCTGAGCACGGATTGAATACAAACAATAATTTCTTTTTCATATCCATAAATCACTATACTCTCTTATTCATTCAACATTTATTTGCCTGTCAAAAGTCTCTCTAATGCTTCCACTGCTTCCACTTCGTCTGTTCCTTCCGCATCTATCGTGACAACCACTCCGTTTGTCAGAACAAGGCTCATCATTCCCATGATGCTTTTTGCATTGACATGTTTCCCGTCCATCTCCAGATAAAGATGACTGGAAAACTGATTGGCGGTCTGTACCATCAATGCGATCGGTCTTGCTTCCATTCCTGCATCCATCTGCACTTCTACTGTCTTTCTCATCGTCTTATCATTCTCCTCCTATTCCCTCAATCCGTCTGCGATCTCACTGATCTTCCGAAGTCTGTGGTTCACACCCGATTTTCCAACCGGCGGATCTAAATACATTCCAAGTTCTTTGAGTGGTGCCTCAGGGTATTCCAGCCGCAATAACGCCATCTCTTTTAAATTGTCCGGCAGGCTGTCTAACCCCATCACTTCCCTGATATATGTAATGTCCTCCAGCTGTTTTACTGCCGCATTAACCGTCTTGCTGATATTGGCAGTCTCGCAGTTGACCTTACGGTTAACGGAATTACGCATCTCTTTTAAAATACGCACGTTCTCCAAATTCATCAGTGCCACATGCGCTTCCATCACATTTAAAATATCAACAATCTGTGCCCCTTCTTTTAAGTAAACAACAAAATGTTTTTTTCGTTCCACGATCTTGGCATCCACATCAAAACTGTTCATGGTATCCCGAAGCTGTTCTGCCTGCGGCATAGTTCTGCACACAATCTCAAAATGATAGGACTTGTTTGGATCACTGATGGAACCACCAGCTAAGAATGCCCCTCTGATGTAAGCTCTTTTACAACAGCCCTGCAAAAGTAACAGACCATTGACTGTCTCTGTGATCATCGGGATCTGATGATCCTCATCCCACATTTTTACTGTCTCATAAATCTTCTTCTGTTCTCTTCCGGATTTTTCTCTTTTCTCCTCCGAAAAATCGAACAGTTTTTTTAACAAAAGATCGTACTTTGTATTTAACAGTTCATTTTCAGAATCCAGAAAAAGGTCACACCCGGATTCACTCACCTGCACTTTTCCATCAAATGCGATCAGCGCCGCCAGCTCCGCGATCTGACAATGACGGCTTTTCCCAAGATGTCTGGAAAGTTCTTCTTTTACTTCACTTGAAAAAGACATTCTATTTACCTCGCAGGGCATCTTTTCCTATATCCCTATGCTCAATCTTCAGACCATATTCCTTCTTGTCCGCCATTCTCTTGTACAATTCATTGGCAAGCGTTACCGAGCGGTGTTTTCCGCCTGTGCATCCAATTGATATGACAAGCTGGTTTTTTCCCTCTGCAATGTAGTTTGGTATCAGGAAGTTGATCATATCCTCTAATTTATCCAGAAACTCGTGCGCCTCCTTAAATTGAAGCACATAATCCTGAATTTCCTTGTCATTTCCTGTCTTGGCACGAAGCCCTTCCACGTAATATGGATTCGGCAGAAAACGCACATCGAAAACCAGATCGGAATCCGCCGGGATTCCATATTTAAATCCGAACGATAAAATCGTGACGAACAGATTTTTATAATCCTGGTTCTGCACAAATATTTTTTCAATCTCCGCTTTCAGCTCTCTTGTCAGAAGCTGACTGGTATCTATAATATAACTTGCCCGCTCTTTTAAAAAGGCAAGTCTCTCTCTCTCTTTTGCAATTCCTTTATCGACACGCTCCGAGCCTGCCAGTGGATGGCTTCTTCTCGTCTCTTTGTATCGTTTTACAAGTACGGAATCCTCCGCATCCAAAAATAAGATATCATAAGCGCCGCCGTTTGCCTTGATCCGGTCAAGCACACTTCGGAGTTCCTCAAGTGCCTGTCCACTTCGGATGTCGATCCCGACAGCGACTTTCTGTAATTCTGCATTCTGCTGCAGATCAGACAATTCCACAAATTTTTCCAATAAAGGGATTGGAAGATTATCGACACAGTAAAAGCCGATATCTTCCATCATTTTCAGTGCTGTACTTTTTCCGGCTCCAGACATTCCTGTTAATATCACGAATTTCATATTATAACCACACCTTTCTCATAAGTTTGCAGCTTAAAATTCACCAATCATTTTCACTTCCGGTTCCAATACTACACCAAACTGTGCCTGTACCTTATCCGATACGTCCCTCATCAGCTGACAGATATCTGCTGCTGTTGCATCCCCTTTGTTGATCACAAAACCACAGTGTTTCTCAGACACCTGCGCACCACCCACCTGATAGCCGCGAAGTCCTGCATCCATGATCAGCTTTCCTGCAAAATATCCCTCCGGTCTTTTGAAAGTGCTTCCGGCACTCGGATACTGCAGTGGCTGTTTCTCTGCTCTTTTTTCATTCAATTCTTTCATTTCGGAACGGATTTCCGCCTCATTGCGCGGCACAAGTTCCAAAACAACTTTTGTAACAATATATTTTTTCTCTGGAATACAGCTATGCCGGTAACCCAGGTCGAGCGCATCTCTGTCAAGTTCCAACTGTGCACCGTTTTCATCGAGAACATATACTTTCTCAATGATGTCCTTCATCTCTCCGCCATAGGCTCCGGCGTTCATGACAACTGCTCCGCCGACACTTCCCGGAATACCGGCAGCAAATTCCATGCCGCCCAGACCATTCGATGCCGCAGTATTGGCAATTTTCGAAAGCATCGCACCTGCCTGTGCCGTGATTTTCGTTCCATCCACTTCAATGTTTCCCATTGGGTCTGTCATCTCGATCACCACACCACGGATTCCCTTGTCTCCCACAAGCAGATTACTGCCATTTCCGATAAAAGAATATGACACATGATACTGTCTGCAGAGTGCAAGGATAGCCACAAGTGCTGTTTCATCCGGCTGGACCAGCACATCTGCCGGTCCACCCACACGAAACGTTGTATGTTTTTTCATTGGCTCTTCCATAAAGATCCCGGAGCCACCCATTACATTTTGAAGTTCTGTCAAAAACTGGTCATTCATTGATCTTCCCTAAGCTTCCTTTAAGAATGCAATATAGCCTCTGTATGCCTCATACAGATCAACTTTACTGATGATCTCCCATGGCGCATGCATATTCAATACCGGAACACCGCTGTCGATGACATTCATTCCATAATTTGCAAGAATGTAAGCGATTGTTCCGCCGCCGCCCTGATCTACTTTACCAAGCTCGGCTGTCTGGAAGGATACCTCATTTGTATCCATAATATTTCTTAATTTTCCAATATACTCTGCATTTGCATCATTGGAACCGCCCTTGCCTCTGGATCCTGTGTATTTGTTAAATACAAGTCCTTTTCCAAAATATGCGGTGTTTCGTTTTGTCATAACGCTTGGGAAGTTCGGATCAAACGCTGCCGATACATCGGAGGAAAGCACCTTGGAATTTGCCAGTGCTCTTCTGAGTGCCAGTTCTGAATAACTTCCTGTTGCTGCCATTACTTCTGCAACGGTGTTCTCGAAAAATCTGGACTGCATTCCGCTGGCTCCCACGCTTCCGATCTCTTCTTTGTCCACTAAGAGGCAGACACTTGTGATCTCCGGATCTTCTGACACAAGCATTGCTTCAAAGGATGGATATGCGCACACCCTGTCGTCATGTCCATAACCCATGATCATGCTGCGGTCAAAGCCGTAATCTCTTGCTTCTCCTGCCGGAACCACCTCGATCTCTGCGGAAAGGAAATCTTCCTCCTCTATACCATATTCTTTGGATAAAAGATTCATGATATTTGCTTTCACTTTTTCTTTTACTTTCTCGTCTTCTGTCTGCATTGGAATGCTTCCGATCAAAAGATCAAGATTTTCACCCTCGATCACTTTTGCAGCTTTCTTCTCTAACTGTTCTCCTGATAAATGGATCAGAAGATCACTCACTCCAAACACCGGATCGCCTGGTTTATCGCCGACATTTACCTTTACAACAGTTCCGTCTTTTTTTGCAATAACACCATGTAATGCCAAAGGTAACGTTACCCACTGGTATTTCTTGATTCCACCATAATAGTGGGTGTCTAACATAGCGAAATCGGTATCCTCATATAATGGATCCTGTTTTAAATCCAGACGTGGTGAGTCAATGTGTGCTCCAAGGATATTCATTCCTTTGTCCATGCTCTCTTTTCCGATTACAAATAAAGCCATGCCTTTTCCCATGTTATTGGCATATACTCTGTCGCCTGCTTTCAATGCTGTATGCTCTGCGATTACCTTTTCAAGATTTACAAAACCTGCTTTTTCTGCTTTCTCCACAAAAGAAGTAACGCACTCGCGCTCTGTCTTGCAATCAGAAATAAACTTGCGGTAATTCTCTGCGAACTGAAATACTTCCTCCCGTTTATTTCCTTCCGGGTATTTTTCCCATGCAATTTTGTTTTCCATAATTTTGTCTCCAAATCTAACTATATATTTATAACGGTTTTTCCGCTATATGCAAAAATGTAAATATGTCGTCTCCGGCTTAATCGTCATCATCATGACCTTTTGTGATATTCTCCTGCACACGGCGGTAAAGCTCCTGTGCTGCATTGTAACCCATTTTCTTCTGTCTGTGGTTAACCGCTGCTGTCTCACAGATGACTGCAAGATTTCGTCCCGGACGGATTGGCAGCGAATGACACGCCACTTTATTTCCAAGAAATTCTGCGTATTCATCCTCTAAACCCAGACGGTCATACTCATTTTCTTTCTTCCAGTCCTCTAGCTTGATGACAAGGTCAATCTGCTGTTTTTCCTTGACACACTCAACACCGTAAAGCGCTTTCACATCGATAATACCGATACCACGCACCTCGATAAAATATCTCGTGATGTCCGGAGAAGTGCCGATCAGCGTATGCTCATTAATCTTGCGGATCTCCACAACATCATCTGTTACCAGACGATGTCCACGGCGCACAAGCTCCAATGCCGCCTCACTCTTACCGATTCCGCTCTCACCCATGATCAGAAGTCCTTCACCATAGACATCGACCAGAACTCCGTGAATGGAAATACATGGTGCCAGCTGTTCACTCAGACAGAAAATCAATTCTGCCATAAATTCCGATGTGCTTCTCCTCGTTCCCAAAACCGGAACATCATTTTCCGAAGCAATCTGTAAAAAATCTTCATCCGGCTGTAAATCCCTGCAGAAGATAATGCATGGGATATCATATGTGGTAAATTTCTGTAAAATCTTTTCCTTCTTCTCCACATCCAGTCTCTGTAAATAGGTGTACTCAACGTTTCCGATGATCTGTACACGCGACTGCTCAAAATGTTCAAAGAACCCACTCAACTGCAACGCCGGACGGTTCACATCACTGATTTTAATACGGTGTTTTTTCAAATCCATGTCCGGCAGGAAATTATACAGATCCATGATCTGTGCTACTTTGCTGACACTTACTCCATTCGTTCCATTCATACCCTTTTCTCCTTTATGTTCTGGGGATTTTTTGTTTTCCTCTGCGCCGGAAAATACTTCTGCCGCATAGAAAACCCATTGTCATAAATATATCACAGAACAGCGTCTTTGTGAAGAAATTCATATACTGCCTGCGCCGCTTTTTCGTTCATGCTCTCGGTGTCGGCAAGATCTTCTGCCGAGGCCTCTCGGATTGCCTCTAACGACTGATATTTTTTCATCAAAGCTTTTCTTCTGGACGGACCGATTCCCGGAATATCATCCAGTATGGAATGCACCTGTTCTTTGCTGCGCAGTGACCTGTGGTATTCGATAGCAAAACGATGCGCCTCGTCCTGAATTCTTGTGATAAGTTTGAATCCTTCACTGCCCCGGTCAATCGGTATCTCAATATTGTTATAGTATAACCCACGGGTTCTGTGATTATCATCTTTTACCATACCACAGACCGGAATATTCAGATGTAATTCATCCAGCACTTTCAGGCAGATATTGACCTGCCCTCTTCCACCATCCATCATAATAAGATCCGGGAAGCGTGTAAAACTGCCATACTCTGCACCGAGTTCTTTCTCCTGCATTTCTTCCTGCTCCCGCATGCCGTGTGTAAAACGCCTTGTAAGGACTTCATGCATGGAAGCATAGTCATCCGGCCCGGTGACAGTGCGGAGCTTGAACTTTCTGTAATCGCTGCGCTTTGGTTTTCCTTTTTCATAAACCACCATGGAACCAACCGTCTCGAATCCGTTGATGTTGGATATATCAAACGCTTCCACACGCTGTAAGCCCGGAAGATCCAGCCATCCTGCGATCTCTTTCATCGCTCCGATAGTTCTTCCCTCCTCACGCTTGATCTTCTCCTTATCCTGCGACAACACAAGTTCCGCATTCTTCTGCGCCAGCTCCACCAGTTTTTCCTTCATTCCTTTTTGCGGAATACGGATATAGACTTTGCCGCCGCGCTTCTCCCCCAACCATTCTGCCAATACTTCATGGTCATCGATCTCCTCCGGCAGCATGATCTCCCTCGGAATAAACGGCGTGCCGGAATAAAACTGTTTTACAAATGTAGTCAATATTTGTTCCTTAGTATCTTCATTTCCGATCTTTACATAAAAGTGATCCCGTCCGATCAGTTTTCCATCCCGGATAAAAAATACCTGTACGACCGCGTCTCTGTCATCCGCAGCAAGCGCAATAATGTCTTTGTCCTCGCCGTCATTGTGCGTGATTTTCTGTTTCTGTGCAATCTGCTTCACGCTGTTTAAAAGGTCGCGATATTCGATTGCCTTCTCAAACTGCATCTCCTCGGAAGCAGCCATCATTTTTTCCTGTAACGATTTTAAAATTGGTGCATAGTTTCCATTTAAAAATTCAACGGCTGCATCCACACGCTGTCTGTACTCCTCTTTGCTGATATAGCCCTGACACGGTGCATTGCACTGATGAATGTGGTAATTCAGACACGGGCGGTCTTTTCCGATATCTTTTGGCAGATTCCGGTTACACGTTCTGAGCTGATATAATTTATTGATCAGTTCGATCGTATCCTTGACTGCCCCTGCACTTGTGTACGGTCCAAAATAGCGTGACCTGTCTTTTTTCTGCTGTCTGGAAAACAGAACCCGCGGAAAATCCTCTCCGACCGTCACTCTGATATAGGGATAAGTCTTATCATCCCGCAGCATGGTATTGTATTTTGGTCTGTGTTCCTTGATCAGATTACATTCTAAAACAAGTGCCTCCAGTTCAGAATCCGTGATGATATATTCAAAACGCGCAATCTGTTTTACCATCTGTGCTTTTTTGATCCCCTCATCATGGCTTGCCTGAAAATACTGGTGCACCCGTTTTCTAAGGCTGACAGCCTTTCCAATATAAATAATCGCATCCCTGCTGTCATGCATAATATAAACTCCCGGCTGATCCGGGAGTTTTTTTAATTCTTCTGCAATCTCAAACATTATTCACCATCATTGCCTTTACTCTGGCGTTCAGCGTCCATTGCCTGTTCCATAAAGCTCTTCTTGCCGCTCTCTTCCTCCGGTTCCGGAATACCTTTGATCTCACGGAAAATCTTCATAAATTCTTTTCCGGTGATCGTCTCATGCTCGTACAGGTATTCGGAAATCTTATCTAATGATTCGCGGTTCTCGATCAAAAGCTGCATTGCGTCATCATAACATTTATTGATAATGGAAAGAACTTCTCCATCAATCTGCGCTGCGGTCTCCTCGCCACAGATCAGTCCTGCACGGTTATCCAGATACTGGTTTTCTGTTGTAGCAAGACACATCATTCCAAACTTATCTGACATACCATACTGTGTAACCATCGCTCTTGCGATTGCTGTTGCATTCTCAATATCGTTTGCAGCGCCGCTTGTTGCGGAGGAAAATACGAGTACTTCTGCCGCACGTCCTGCCATGTAGGTTGTGATTTTGGCAAGCAGTTCATCTTTCGTCTGTAAAAACTTCTCCTCTTCCGGTGTCTGTAACGTGTAACCGAGTGCTCCCATTGTTCTTGGAACGATCGTGATCTTCTGAACCGGCTCTGTGTTCTTCTGAAGTGCTGTCACAATCGCATGACCAACCTCATGATAGGAAACGATCTTACGCTCTTTGTCACTCATCACGCGGTCTTTCTTCTCTTTACCGCCTACTGCAACTAACTCAAAAGCCTCAAATAAATCTGCCTGATTTACATATTTTCTGCCCTTCTTAACCGCATTGATCGCAGCCTCATTGATCATATTGGCAAGATCAGAACCAACAAGACCTGCGGTTGCAAGTGCGAGTGCATCCAGATCTACAGTCTCATCCATAAGAACATCTTTGGAATGAACTTTTAACGTCTCAAGTCTTCCCTTCAGATCCGGCTTATCGACGATAATACGACGGTCAAAACGTCCCGGACGAAGCAGCGCTTTATCCAGAACTTCCGGTCTGTTGGTTGCAGCCAGGATCAAAAGTCCCTTGGAAGTATCAAAACCATCCATCTCGGCAAGCAGCTGGTTTAAGGTCTGCTCACGCTCGTCATTGCCGCCGCCATAGCGGGAATCTCTGCTTTTACCGATGGCATCAATTTCATCGATGAAAATGATACACGGTGCCTGCTTCTGTGCTTCCTTAAATAAGTCACGCACACGTGATGCACCGACGCCGACAAACATTTCTACAAAATCAGAACCTGCCAGCGAGAAAAACGGTACATTGGCTTCACCGGCTACCGCCTTTGCAAGCAGGGTTTTACCGGTTCCCGGAGGTCCTACAAGCAGTGCGCCCTTCGGCAGTTTTGCACCGATACTTGCGTATTTATCCGGATTGTGCAGGAAATCGACGATTTCTGTCAGAGACTCTTTGGCTTCATCCTGTCCCGCTACATCTTTAAATGTCACGCCGGTCTGCTTCTGTACATAGACCTTGGCTGTATTCTTGCCGACACCCATGCCGCCCATCATACCGCCGCCTTTAGACAGTCTTCTGTATACAAATGTAAACATCAGATAGATAAACAGAATCGGCAGTACATAAACCAGCAGGAAATCAATAATAGACGAACTCTGATCCGGAATATATCCTGAATACGTCACACCTTTATCGTCTAATTTATCTGTAATATCCTTATCTTTAATATAACCGGTATAATACGTATAGGAAAATCCATTACTGTCTTTTTGTGAATCCGATGGCTGGATTAAGATTCTGTCCGAGTCAAACTTGACTTCTGAAACCTTATCCTCATCTATCATCTGCAAAAATTCGGAATACGTAATTTCTTTATACGTTGCATCTTTTATCATGCTGTTTAACATCGTAATCGCAATAAATGTAATTACGCCTGCAATCAGTATAATAATGATAGTATTCATATTTTTCGGCTTTTTGTCATTTTTGTTGCCGTTATTGGGGTTATTTCTGTTGTTATTATCCATAAATTCCTCCGCCGGACCGTCATTATTTTGTAAAGGGCAGTACACTGTACCCATTTATTTCTTATTATAAATACAATATCACGATAAATCAATAAAAAATCAGTAAAATTCCTTACTATTA